>Ga0066636_10000891_pt1 | contig 17678 bp, 20 predicted proteins | sample CryGeyCG2014_080_2_FD_62736 | JGI IMG/M metagenome (GOLD analysis project Ga0066636, IMG submission 62736) | Groundwater microbial communities from aquifer - Crystal Geyser CG07_land_8/20/14_0.80 | ecosystem: Environmental > Aquatic > Deep subsurface > Groundwater | place: USA: Utah: Grand...
AACAAAAGCAGGAGGAATTGTCCAGGTTTTACCAAATTTTCAAAGAGCAGCTCTCGAACCAAATTGACGTAAAAAAATGTCAATTTTTATTGTTGACTTTGAAAGGAATAACTAATTTACCTTCTGTCAATCGATGGTGAAGATTACACAACCAGACACCATTCGCCAACTTATCCGAACCGCCATGTTTGTGTTGTTTTATGTGTGCACCTTCTATTTTTCCTGATCATGCGGTTTTAAGAATGGTTTCTGGCAAGTTTCTTGAGCATTTCCTCGATCAGGTGTTTTGCCTGTTCTGTCAGGAGGTATTTCCCTGTTTTGGACGCTCCGGAAAAGATGACCAAGTTTGATGTTTTCAGAAGAGCGAGGCTTCTCTTGGCGGTCGCTCTGGTCATCCCCAAAATGTTTTCAAGTTGAGGTCCTGATAAAGAAATTTCATGATAGATGGCGTCAAGGATGAGCGCTAAATGTTTTTTTACCGTTTCATTTACCGTCTCATCTATCGTTTCGCGGATGGCCCGATCCATAGGATCGGTGGTTGATACAAGACCTCTTTTCTCCCTTTTATGCCTTCGGAAGGTTGCCGTAAAGAAGTATCCGGACTCGAACAGGGGCGGCAGCAGGCCTGCCTCCCGCATGAGTTTTCTCATCTTGGTGACGCCGGTACCCATCTTTTCAATATATCCGACCCGGTGCAGTAGAGAGGCGATATTGGGGTTTCTCAGAACGCTCTTTTTCCCCAAATCCTTGGTCGACATCCCTTTGACCAGGCCGCCGGGATTGGAAATGTCGATCCGGTCGTCAAATATTTCCACCATGACGTTGGCGCCTTTTTCAAAATAGTCCCGGTGAGCAACAGCGTTGATCAAGGCCTCTCGCAGCGCGTCGTAGGGGATTTCGGGGATCTCCCGTCTCTGTGGCATGCCGGTCATTTCATAGCGCACGGGGATATATTGCTTCAGAAAAATCATGCCGCGATCGATGCTGGAGATAATATCCTCGTTGAAATCCCGCCGATCCTGAACATCGGCCTTTTCTGTGCCGGCATAGAGGGCGCAGGTCACCGTGGTGTGATGATAGATGTCATCGAGATTCTTTGAGAAAAAGAGAACGCCCGAGTTATTGAAAACGGTTCTCCCCTCCTGTTTTTCCGCTGCCCCGAGATTGACGAGTGCCAAGGTCTTGTCCCGTGGCGGGGTTATTGCTGACAGATTGAGAAAATCGTTCAGTTTCTTTCCATCGAACTGTTTGGGATAATGGAATCTGGTGCAGAGCAGTTCATCAAACCGCACTTTCCCTTCCGCTTTGATGAACGCAACAATTTCATTCCGGTTGAGCTTCTGGGTGTTGGGGCCAACTCGGAGATAGAATCCGGATGCGCATTTATGCGGTTTATCATCGCCTTCGCGGACGTGGATGATCAGGATGCTGTTGTAGTCTTCGATCAGGATTTTCACCGGAGGCTGGCATCAAGTCTTCATGATTTGCTCTCATCCCGCCACAGCAAGATTCGCCCATTTACCGTCTGCCCTCTTCGATTTCACAGATGTTGATCAGTTCGGCAAAGGCGAGGATTTGTGCCCTACGCCCTCTGCCTTCCCTCAATACCGTGACGATACCCGCCTTTTTAAGCTTTCCCAGCATGTTTATGATCATGGGCAGACTGGGCATACCTGTACGGAATTGCAGCAGGGAACTCGTGAAAATCGGTTGATCAAACAGGCCGTCCAAAAGAGGAACGGTGTAGCGAGAATGGGTGAGATGGAGGATGCGGAAGAATCAATCAGGATCATCGAAACGGCTTCTTTGCAGCTCTTCCAACGGCGGTTTGTCTTGACGAATGGGCTGTTTTGTAATAGCGTTACCGCCAAATCCTACACAAGGTGTGATAATGATTGAAGAAGAACTTTGGCAGAACGTACGGGACCGGTCTCCGCAAGAGATTGCCGTTTGCGCAATGGCGGAATATGACGGCGAACACAGAACATTCGCAATCCGTGTGATGAATGATCAATTTATCGTTGATATAGACAAAAAGGTGATCTCCGGTCCCGATCCGGCGCGAAAATCCCATTTTTTACCGCTGTTTCTACTCCATCATCTAACATGCGCCAAGGATATCCCGCTGAGTCATACTCTGGTTACTCCGAACCAGTTGACGGGCGGCACCTTTTTCTTCCGGGCTTCGCATGAATTGCCGCTTCCCAAAATCGCTGCAAAGTTTGATAACCATCTTGAAAAGTTTTTGGAAAAGGGGAAGAAATTAGGTGGAGAAAAGGTGGATTATGGTGACGCCGCCATCAAAGTGCATCTGCTCCCGAGGGTTCCGCTCATCTTTGTTCTCTGGAAAAAGGATGAGGAATTTGAAAGCCAGGTCCATCTGATTCTGGACAAGAGCATCGAGGAGCAGATGAGCCTGGAGGGTCTGCTGCTGGCGCTGTTTTACGCCATCGGCAAATGGGTCGAAGATTAGCAATCCCTATTTGTTATGCTATTCCCTATGTAGGTCGCGTTACGATTATTAACGCGGCATTTCGTCTTTCGGAAAATATTTAGCCAATAATACATAAATGTGTTATAAGCTAAACATATGAAAGCATATACCGAACGACATATCCGCCGCTCCGAACTTTTCCAGCTCATTCTTCTCCAGCATTTGTACACACGGCCTGAAAGCTCTCGCCTTGTCCTCCAGGGAGGCGCGGCCATCCGCTGGTGTCACAACGGAGGCCGGTTTTCGGAGGATATCGATTTTGTTACACATCTCGAAAAACACGCGCTCGAACGAATGATGCAGGCCATAGAGGCGCCGGTTGCCCGTGAGTCCATTGCCCATTTCGGGCTGGGCCGACTTACGGTTACCCCCCGTGGCCAGCGGGATGAAGAGGCGGCCTGGCGGGTGGCTTTTGAACCGCAGAACTCTCGGGACAGGATCATGGTAAAGATTGAATGCGAGCGACTGCAGGAAGGGGTGGCGCTGGCGACCGAGCCCCGCGTACTGGGGATGCAAGATGCGGTGTCCTACCTGATCGCCAGGGGAGAGTTTCGCATCCCCCGCCCTAATTCGGTGATGGTGGTCGAAACCCTGGAAGAGATTCTTTCCGATAAGGTTCGAGCGCTGCTGGAACGCCGCTATCTGAAGGGACGGGACATCTACGACGTCTGGCATCTGCGGGAGCGACTGCATGTGCCGGTTGTCCGAGATGTGGTGGAGCGAAAGTTCTCCTGCTATGCGGCGCCGTTTATACCGCAGCGACCGCCCGAATGGTTTCAGAGCGCCGACGGCGATCTGCGGGATGCAATTGAGAATGATCTGGGGCGGTTTCTGTCGCCGGAGGTCATGACGGCCTGCCGCAACGATGGCTATCGCCCGTTTCTGGATGCAGTGAAGGGGCTTTTCCGCGAACTGCGGGAAACGGGCGTGGTGATCCCGCCATGAGCGCCATTGATATTCTCCAGGCCCTTCCGGCCCTCTTTCGATCCGCCGATCTGCTCAAGTTTACCGGCAACGCCAATGTCTTTCTCACCCGCGCCCTGGAGCGCGGCTATATCACCCGGCTGACCCGCGGCGTGTATGTCAACAGCCGTCTGAAAGCTGAGCCGTCTCTGGAAGAGGCGGCCTGTTTCGTACGCACCCCTTCTTATATCAGCGCCGAGTGGGCTTTGCACAAGCACGGGGTCATTATCCAGGTTCCCACGGTTTGTACGGTTGTCACGCTCAGCACGGCTGTCGGCATTACCCGCAATTTAAGTTGGCGCGGAGTCGCCATTGAGTACTCCCACATCTCCGATCGGCTCTATTTCGGTTTTGAGGCGCGGGATGGATTTAACCTTGCCATGCCGGAAAAGGCGCTGCTTGATTGCATCTATTATCGCAATGCGGCGCCGTTTGAAGATGAACTGGAGTTGGAGGGAATTGGTACGGGACGTCTGCAAGAAATGGCGCAGTCGTTTCCTGTGAGAGTGCGGGAGATTGTTGGAAAGTTGGCGGGAAAAACGGGGAGGTAGATTTCATTCCGAAATGATCGCGCGTGATCAAGGGAAAATGAAGTGCGTCGATTATTGGCGCCACCAGCCGCTCGACCGCCGTGTTATGCCTTTGACAGCGAAGGCTCAAACATGAATCGCCTGCGCCACCAGCCGCACCCCCAGCGCCCCGCAAACCTTTGCGATGGTGTCGTAGCGAGGTTTCGCATTGGGCCTGAGCGCCTTGTACAGGGCTTCGCGGGTGAGACCAGATGCCTTGGCGATCTCGTTCATGCCGCGCGCCCGGGCGATGTCGCCCAATGCGGCCGCCAGCAAGGCCGGATCATTCGCCTCCAGAATGTCCGTCAGATAGGCCGCAATCGCCGCCTTGCTGTCGAGATACGGCGCTGCGTCGAACTCGGGCAGGTCTGCCACCTTGATGCGTTGGGTCATGGTCGTCTCCTTCAATCAATCCAGCCGCGCAGCCAGTGCCTTGGCGCGCTTGATGTCGGTTTTCTGGGTACGCTTGGATCCGCCCGCGAGCAACACGATCACCTGCGCGCCGCGCTGCACGAAATACACGCGCCAGCCTGCGCCCACATGAATACGAAGCTCCAACACGCCCCCGCCAACCGGTTCCACGTCCCCCATCAAGCCACGCTCCAGACGCTTAATGCGCGCCACCACCACCCCGCGCACCGCCACATCGGACAGGCCGTCCAGCCATTCTGTGAATTCGGGCAAAGGCTTAATCGAGAACATTACACAAGTGTAATCGTTCGATTACATATTGTCAAGCAGGATTCACCGCATTTGGCTCCCCGCACCGCTTTCGGCACGGGCGAGGTATAACGCCCATTAGAGAGATTGTCAAAGACGCACTAAGCTCTTTATATTCATTTGGTTGTGCCGTATATCGCGTTTTATCACGGCATCTTATGCGGATCGGCATAAAATTCTCCGGAGTCTATCAAAGGGCGTCGACCAACAACTTGCAAGTGGCGGTTTGACCATATCATAAATTCTGTAAAATTACGCCATTGATAACGACTTGAAATCTTGCATTTTCGTGAAGGGTAACGCTTTACTGACTACAGGAAGCAGTGCATCCCCCCTATCGCGTGAGAATGTTAGCCTAAATAATTGAAACTTTCAACCGGAACTCGGTGAATTTCCTCTCCCTGTCGTTCCAGCGCATCGCGGAGGAGTTGGACGGGGTGGAGGACCTTAAGGCCGGTCAGGTGGCGGATCTGCATCCGGCACCCTTCGCAATCCGTCAGGATGATATCGGGCTTCATCCGGGCGATCGCCTCCGTGAGATCCTTCCCGATCTCCTCGGCGATGGCGAACTTCTCTTTCTTGAAACCGTACAGCCCTCCCAGGCCGCAGCACTCCGCCTCGACCAGACTTACATCCAGCCCCGGGACCCGACGGAGCAGTTCCAGCGCCGGCAGGCCGATGTCGAGGGAGCGGAGGTGGCAGGGGGCGAAGTAGGCCGCCTTCAGCGGAATGGGCTGGAAGGTTGCCGCCGGTTTCCCCTCCTCGTGGAGGCCAAGCAGGTACTCGCAGATGTCGAAGAGGCGTCGCGCGAGCTCCTCCGCGCCGGGGAGATGGAGGAGCGGGCCGTACTCGTGGCGGAGCATCAGGCCGCAGCTCGTCGAGGAGAAGACAATGTCGAGCCCCCGGACTGTTCGGAGCAGAAAATCGACGTTCCGGCGACCCATCTCCCGCGCCCTCCGGAGATCCCCGACGCCGAGGCGCGGGATCCCACAGCAGCGCTGGGGCGGGACGACGACCTTGAGACCGTGCGCCTCCAGGATCTCCACGGCGGCCTTTCCCACGTCCGTCTCGTTCGTGTTCGTGAAGCAGCCATAGAAATAGGCAACCTCCGGGCCGCCGCCTTTCGGCGCCTGCCGGGTGCGGAACCACCGGCGGAAGGTGGGATGCTCGTAGGCGGGGAGGGCCCGTCGCCGGTCGATCCGGAGCAGCGCGTCGAGGAGCCACCGGACGACCTTTTTCTTCAGCAGCGGGTTGACGATCTTCGAGTAACGGGCGGCCATTTCGCCGAAGAGGTCGCTCCGGACGAGGAGCCAGTCCCGGAAGGTCCGACCGCGCTCGTCCAAGTATTTCGCCTTGGCCATCATGTTCATTTCGGAGATGGGTACGCCGGCGGGGCAGACCGTGTCGCAGAGGCGGCAGCCCGTGCAGAGGTCGATCCAGTCGTCCACGGAGGCCTCGGCGGCCGAGCGGAAACGCTGCGCCCCCGGCCCTGCCTGCTTCGGTCCCGGGAAACGGGGCGTCACCCGGGAGACGGGGCAGGCGGCCATGCAGGTCGCGCACCGGACGCAGACGTCCGGGAGTTTCGTGAGCGGGACCGGTTTTTCTTCTTTCGTCATAATGCAAGCGCCTTCTTTGCGGCCAGGAAACCCGTGGCGATGTCGATCCCTTCCCGTGATTTCTCCTCGATGGCCTGGTGATGGGCCAGGATCGATCCCGCCGCCCGGAGGTTTGCGAGAACGACCCGTCCCAACGTATCGACCGGGCGGAGATCGGCGTCGGTGACGACCCCGGCGCGGTGGATCGGATGCGCCTCCGGTTCGAAGAAACGTTCCCCAAACCACTGGCCCCGTTCTCCGGGCTGGAAGACGGGAATGTCGAAAACGGGTTCTATAATCCGCTCCATCTCCGCCCAGAGACCGCCGCCCAGGAAGCGGCCGGTGGCGAGAATGAAGCGATCCGCGCGGTATTCGGCGACGAGCGGCGGGTTATCGATGCGGATCCCCTCACACCGGCCATCCTTGACCACCGCGCCGGATACCGGATGCCCCATCCGAAAGGTCGCCCCCTTCGCGATCAGTTCCTCCCGGAAGCGGTGGAAGATTCTTGTGCCGGGGATCGACGGCGGGAGCATCGGGATCTCGAAAACCCGGGCGCCGGTGACGATCTCCAGCGTTTTCAGAACCGCCGCGGGGTCCCGGAGGCCGAGGACCGCGGGGAGGCCGATGAACCGCTCTCCCGCCATTTGCTGACGGATCGCCTCGCCGAGACGCTCCCGGAAGGAGGCCTCATCCATCAGGCGGGCGAGCGCAGGCGCGGTCAGGCCCTCCAGGCCGTACCGGGGGAGCGACAGGGTCACCCCCCGGCATTTCAGGTGGAGCGACACCGTATCGCCCTGAAAATCCTTGAAGCCGCGGAAGCCGACGATCAACGTCTCGGCCGGGGTCATCGCGGCGCCGGCGGCCATCGTGACGGGGATGAGCCAGGTGGGGCGCATCGTCCCCGCGCCTGTGGGGAGAAGGGAGTTCCCCCGGCCAGCGGCGGCGAAATTGTAGGGCGGCGGGAAGAGTTCTTGGAATGCGGCGATGGCGCTTTCGATCCCCTCCCATCCCGTTCGGGCGTAGGGGTGTTCCGGGTGGGACGCGATCCAACGGGAGATCCCCTCCTCCATCTCCGTGTCGGGCGGGATCTCCCCGAGAAGGTCCACCGTATTCCCGAAGAGGGTGAGCGCGCCCATCCCCCGGCCGACAATGAGGACCTTCGCGCCCATTCCGATTGCCGTCCGGGCGGCCGTGAGCCCGGCGAGGCCGGTTCCGATGACGATGAGGTCGAAGCGCTTCACGCCTCACCCCCGCCCGGTCCGCCGGGTTCTGCGGGGGTCAGGTTGAACAGCCCCTTATAGATCGACTCGATCAGCTCCTCCTCCTTGAGGGATCTCCCCCAGAGGACGGGGCGGATGCCCTTCCAGCGCTCTTCGAGAAAACCCTTGAGAATGCGGTTGGAGCCGCCGCGATGATCCGCTTTGCTCCGTTCGTTGAGAAGTCCGAGGAGGCGGTAAACGCAGAACCCCCCCTGGCAGGTCCCTTTGGCGAGGCGGGTGCGGTGGAGGATGTCCTGGAGCTCGCGCACCTTGCCCTCCCGCAGGATCGCATCCACGGCCTCCCTGGGGACGAGCTCGCAGTCGCAGAGGATCTCCCCTTTGGCCGCCGGGGTCTGTCGCCTCAGCCGAAGGAGGCGGTCCTTCAGGGTGTGTCCGTGGCCGGCGCCGGGGAGACGTTGAACGTGGGTCGAACAGGGGACGTGCAGCCCCATCCGTTCGCAAATGAAATCGGCCGTTTTTTCCGCCATCAGCCGGTAGGTCATCAGTTTCCCGCCGGTGATCGTGACAAGCCCCGCGGGGCCGCTGCAGCTCCCGTGGTCGATCAGCGCGAAGCCGCGGCTGATCGTTCGGTCATCGTTGGTCCCCTCCGATTGCAGGAGAGGGCGAACGCCGGCATAGGCCCTCGTGAAGCGCTCCCCCTTCAGGTCAGGGATCATCCGGGAGAGTTCGTCGACCAGGAAGGTGACCTCTGCGGGGGTGACCTCATAATGCTCCGGATCCTCCGCCCGCAGGGAAGTGGTGCCGAGGATGGAGACGGTGTCGTTGGGGACGATGATGTCGCCGCTGGCAGGGGGGCGACAGCGGTTGAGGACCCGCTCGCTCAGGCGGGTGTTGGTGATCAGCATGGAGCCCTTGGAGAGGGCGAGGCCGATTTGCAGGCCGGCCATCCGGAGGATATGGTTGGCCCAGGCGCCGGTTGCGTTGATCACCCAGGTCGCGGCGATGGCGAACGCCTCGGCGGTAATCCGGTCGCGGACGCGGACCCCGGCGATCCGGAGGCCGTCGCGAATCAGGCCGGTGACCTCCGTGTGGATCAGAATCCGCGCCCCGCGGGATTCGGCGTCCCGGGCGTTTTCAACGACGAGCGTGAACGGGTCAATCGCCCCGTCGGGAACCTGGACGGCGCCGATGATCCTTGGGCTCAGGCGCGGTTCCATCGCCAGCGCCTCCCGGGGGGAGAGCGGCAAGGTGTCGATCCCCGCCGCCCCGCACGCCCGGATGAAGTTCGCCCGGTACTCCGGGCCGTCTTCCGGAAGGGAGACGAACAGGCCGTCCGTGGGTTCGATGCAGTGGGGGGCGATCCGCCGGAGGATGCGGTTTTCGGCGATGCACTCCCGGGCCGCGTCGGGGTCGTTGACCGCGTAGCGGCCGCCGCTGTGGAGGAGCCCCTGGTTGCGGCCGGAGGCGCCGGAGGTGAAGTCCCCCTTTTCAACAAGCAGCGAGGGGATGCCGCGCAAGGAAAGGTCCCGCGCAATGCCGGTTCCGGTTGCGCCGCCGCCGATGATCAGTACTTCCGTTTGCAGGTCCATACATTTCCAAAAAGCGGTGCACGTTGTCTTGATGTACATGAAATATCGATGATATTCAATGCTTATGGAAAACTGCTAACAGGAATTTTCGGGATTGTCAAGCCAAATGCGAATGGAGCCAAAGGGCAATTTTATTGCCGTGAAGGTTGATCCGGAAACCGGGTTTGAATTTCCGGTCCATCATCAGCGGGGCCTTGGCGTCGAGGACCGCGCTGCCGGCAAGCCCACCGCGGATCGCCTGATATACGAGATCGGGATTCACTCCCGCCTTGGCGGCCATGACGAGGGCCTCGGAGACGACGGCGATGTTTGCGGCCACAACGATCTGGTTGGCCAGTTTCGCCACGTTTCCGGCCACGATCGCCTCGCAGAGGACCACCGAAGCGCCCATCGCCTTCAAGAGGGGGTAGAACTCGTCGAAATCTGATTTGCTGCCGCCGACCATGATCGACAGCGTCCCGCCGATCGCCATGGGTTCGCCGCCGCTGACTGAAGCGTCCAGCATCCGGATCTTCTTTTCGGCGAGCCTGTTGGCGACTTCGCGGCTGACGAGCGGGGCGATCGAACTCATGTCGATGAGGGTCGAACCGGGCCGAGCGGACTCGATGATCCCATCCTTTCCCAGGATGGCGTAAGGACTGTAAAAAAACCGCAAGGGAATACAGATGATTATAGAACCTCTTCTTACGGGTTCACATGGCATGATATTTGTGATACGTACAATGAAAGAAAAATCATTTTCACCAAGGAGGTTCACATGAGCACGTATAGTATCGCCTTGATTGGGGGGGACGGCATCGGCCCCGAAATTCTGAGGGAAGGCAAAAAAGTGATGGATGCCGCTGCCGAGGTGGCAGGGATCACCTGGCAATGGAAGGAGTACCCCTACGGCGCCGAACATTGGCTGCAATACCGGAAGGGTGAGCCCACTCTCCTGAGGGAAGAGGAGATGGCCGAGCTGGGCACCCATGACGCTGTTTACTTCGGTTCCGTTGGTGATCCACGGGGCCGGAGTCTGTTGGACAGGCGGGGGCGCTCCTCTGGATGCGCTTCTACTTCGACCAATACATCAACCTGCGGCCGGCCAAACTCCTGCGCGGTGTCGAGTCGCCGCTGAAAGGGAAGAAGCCCCACGACATCAACATCTATATGATCCGCGAGAACAGCGAGGACTTCTACATCGGCCTCGGGGCTCGCTTCACCGGGAATAAGAGCAGCGAGACTATGGAGTTGAAGCGGAAGCTCTACAAGGCTCGCTTCAAGGTTGATGTTGACGTGGAGCCGGCGGGTGATTTTGCATACCAGATCGGGGTCGTGACGGAGAAGGCTTCCGAGCGGGTCCTCCGCTACGGCTTCGAGTTGGCTGAAAAGAAGAAGATGACCCGCGTTACGGTCGTTCACAAGGCCAACGTGCTGACGAAGGTCTATGGGCTGTGGATCGAGAAAGCCGAGCAAGTGGCCAAGGACTATCCCGGCATCGCACTGGATTTCGCCATCGCCGATGCGACCACCATGTGGCTCGTCCGGCGGCCTGAGCATTTCCAGGTCATTGTGGCGCCGAACCTGTTCGGCGACATCCTTTCCGACCTCGCCGCGGCGACCGTGGGCGGTTTGGGATTCGCACCGGGCGGCAACATCAACCCGGACCGGAAGGCGGGGGTCTCGATGTTCGAACCGATCTCCGGTTCGGCCCCGAAGTACAAAGCCTCAACAAGGCCAACCCGATCGCCCAGATCCTTGCCGGGAAGCTCATGCTGGAGCATCTGGGCGAAGACCGCGCGGCCGAGCTGGTTGAACAGGCGACCGAGGACGTCCTGGAGGCCGGAAAGGTCCGCACCTTTGACATTGGCGGCAAGTCGACGTGCAGCGACATGGGCGACGCCATCGCAGAGCGTTTGCTCAAGCTTAAGCCATAAGCGGAGGATCGCATCCACGGCTTCCCGGGGGTCGAGTTCGCAGTCGCACAGAAGCTCCCCCCGGGCGGCCGGGATTCGATGCCGAAGCCGGAAAGGCGAATTTCATTGATTCTGGCAATTGGCATTATCCTTGTCTTTCCCTTGTATTGATGCTACAGGACCGACGGTCGGTTTTGCCCATCCTGGCAAGATTAGGGAGATAGGGAGATAGTTGTCGATCTACCATAACAATAGCGGATTCAACCCTCAGGAGGCACCGTCCTTCTGAAAAACTCAGCGCACCAGGAGGTGGTTGTGAAGACACAAAGAGTCGCCGATATCGTCGTGGGGTGCGGCATCGCCCTGTTCGGCATCCTTATCATCTACGCATCGACATTGATCACCAGTGGCACCCCTCATAAACTGCCGCCCCAAACCTTCCCGATGGTCGTCGGCATTCTGCTCCTGTTATGCGGAAGCGGACTTGCCCTGAAGTCCTGGGCGATACGGGGAGTGGATTTCACAATCCCTTGGCCGGACGGGGAAGGGGTCCGGACGCTTTTTGTCGTCATTGCGAGTATCGCGTGTTATATTGTTTTGCTTAATAGGCTCGGTCTGCCGATCGCCTCATTTCTCTACATCACCTTTTCGATCTGGTACCTGAAGCGGTCGAAATGGCTGCTGGCGATCGTGATCAGCCTGATCACCGCGGCGATCTCTTATTTTCTGTTCATCCGTCTGCTGGCGCTTTCGTTCCCGGCGGGTCCCTTCTTAGAATAGGAGCACGATATGGGGTTTTCCTTTGATTATCTCTTCCAGGGATTTTCCATCGCCCTGACCTGGCAGAATCTCTTCTGGGCTGCGGTGGGCTGTTTCATCGGGACGCTGGTCGGTGTCCTTCCCGGCATCGGACCCGTCTCCGGGATCGCCATCCTGCTCCCCTTAACGACGGTGCTGCCCGCAACTTCGGCGATCATCATGATGGCGTCGATCTACTATGGCGCCATGTACGGGGGTTCAACGACGGCGATCGTCGTCAACATCCCCGGGGAGGCCTCCTCCGTCCCGACCGCGATGGAAGGCTACGAGCTGGCCAAGCAGGGAAGGGCAGGGCCGGCCCTGGCCATCGCGGCCATTGCCTCCTTTGTCGCGGGAACGCTCAGCGTGATCGCGCTGACCTTTTTCGCCCCGACGCTGGCCAAGTTTGCCGTGGTCTTCGGCCCACCGGAGTATTTCGCGCTGATGTTCATGGGACTGAGTCTGGTGATCAGCCTCTCGGGACGCGCCCTCCTGAAGGGGATCATCTCCATGGCCCTGGGGCTCACGGCCGGCCTGATCGGTCAGGACCCACTCACCGGGGCGGAACGGCTGACCTTCGGATCCGTCACGCTGACGGTCGGCGTCGATTTCATCGCCATCATCGTGGGCCTGTTTGCCATCAGCGAGGTGATGATCAATGTGGAGCAGCGACTCTCCTCTATCAGCAAAATGGAGGTCAAGAGCTGGATGCCGACCTGGACCGATATTAAGCAGTGCACGGGGGCAACGCTTCGCGCCTCTACGGTCGGGTTCCTGCTGGGGCTCCTCCCCGGATGCGCCCCGTCGGTCACCTCCTTTGTGGCCTACGATGTCGAGAAAAGGTTCTCCAAACATCCCGAACTGTTCAGCCACGGGGCGATGGACGGGCTCGCCGCTACGGAGGCGTCGAACAACGCGACCTCCACCGCCGGGTTCGTGCCGCTCTTCTCCTTCGGGCTTCCCACGGCGCCGTCGATGGCGGTGCTGCTCGGAGGGCTGATGATGTATGGCCTCCAGCCCGGACCGATGCTCTTCGTCCAGAACCCGGATTTTGTCTGGGCGGTCATCGCCAGCATGTATATCGGGAACGTGATGCTCCTGGTCCTCAATCTGCCGCTGATCGGGTTGTGGGTCCGGATCGTCCGCATCCCGTTCTATATCCTGGGGCCGCTGATCGTCTTTTGCGCCCTCGTCGGAACCTACAGCGTCCGGTTCCAGACCTTCGACATCTGGATTATGCTCCTTTTCGGGGTGATCGGATACTTTATGCGGAAACTTGGCTTCCCCATCGCCCCGATGGTCCTGGCGAGCGTCCTGGCGCAGATGCTGGAGACGTCCCTCGGGCAGTCGTTGCTCATCTCGTGGGGGTCGCCGTGGATCTTCTTCACCCGCCCCATCTCCCTGGTATTCATGGTGCTGGCCTTCCTGTCCATCGGACGGGGGGTCTGGGCTCAGATCAAAGCCAAAGCCCCCGAGGTGGTCACGGACGACGCGGAATATTGATCCGGCTTGGAACGGGAGTGTTTTCTAAGGGTAGAGGACATTTTTTTGAGAGTATCCCGCGCAGCGACCGGGGAACGCATCCCTGTCGTAAGGCGGGTGGATTCATAGGCGGATGCCCGAAAGAACGAAGGGCACCTGGGATATCGGAACATCAAACTTTTTTCAGGAGGGGAAAGATGAAAAAGATTGCCATCGGGTTTATTGTTCTTTGCGCCGTCGTGTCTCTGGTTTTGGTCACTTCGGCCACTGCGGCGGACAAGTTCCCGAGCAAACGGATCACGTACAAAATCTGTTTCAACCCCGGCGGGGAATCGGACATCACCGCCCGGTTCCAGGAGGCGGCACTGAAGAAGGCCCTCGGCGTGGATGTCTCCATCACCTACCAGGTCGGCGGCGGCGGGGCGCTCTGCTGGGCGGAACTGACCCGGACCAAGCCCGACGGTTACACGATCGCCGGCCACAACCTACCCCATACAGTTGTCCAGCCGATGGAGATGGGCAGTGCCGGGTACAAGACACTGGATCTCAAGCAAATCTATATGTTTGAGAGCACCCCAGACGTGCTGTTCGTCCGCAAAGATAGCCCCTACAAGACCCTGAAGGACTTCGTCGAGGCCGCCAAAAAGCAACCCGCCGGCGTCTTCACGTGCGGGGGCAGCGCCAGCTCTTCGGCAAACGATCTGGGAACCAGCATGCTCAACAAGGCCGCGGGCATCAAACTGACCTACATTCCCTTCGGCGGGACCGGTTCGGCGATCCCCGCTCTTCTGGGAGGCCATGTCACTGCGCTGATGAGCTATTCCACAATGGCGGTACAGCAAAAGGAACAGTTCCGCGCCCTGGCCATCGCGACGGAGAAACGGATGGAGATTCTCCCCGATTTGCCGACCTTTAGGGAACAGGGATACGATGTCGTGGAAGGCGCCTACCGGGGTGTCGCCGCCCCTCCGGGAACGCCGGATGAGATCGTCAAGATTCTCGCAGATGCCTTCGATAAGGTCATGAAAGACCCGGAGGTCAAGAAAAAGATGGATCAGAACGCCTTCAAGACGGAGTTCATGGGTCCCGAGGCCTCCCTGGCCTTGGTGAAGAAGAAGATGGTCGAATACGAGCAGATCATGAAGGAGTTGGGGCGGATCAAGAAATAGAGAAGGTCCGTTCACGGATTGAAAATCATGCACGGCTTGCCGTGGAGAGCACTACCGTCGGCTCCCCGTCCAAACCGGACGGGGAGCCGATAAGGGAGTAAAAGATCATCATGAAAATTACCGAAGTCAGGACCGAACTGCTGCGCATGCCGCTGCCGCGTCCGATGCAGGCGGCCTCCTCCAGCGGCAAGAAAGGCGGTCCGGTCAGCAAAGTGAACATGCCGGTTGTCTTCATCACCACCGAAGACGGGACGACGGGGGTCGGATACTCCTGGAGCCTGCTGGGGGGCGACACGGCCACCCGCTGCATCCTTCAGGACGATTTTGCGCCGCTCTTGATCGACGAGGACGCCCTCGACCATGAACGCCTGTGGCACAAACTTTACAGGCGAATGCAGACGGGGGGGCGACGCGGCCTGGTCACCCAGGCCCAGGCGGCGGTGGACCTGGCCCTGTGGGACATCAAGGGGAAAATGGCCGGGTTGCCGATCTACAAGCTCCTGGGCGGCCGCCGGGAAAGCGCGCCGGTCTATTACTCCGATGGCGGATGGCTCTACATGAGCGTTTCCGAGATGGTGGCGGCGTTTGAGGAATACCTGGCCCAGGGGATGTTCGGCGTCAAGATGAAGATCGGTCGTCCGGATTACCGGACCGACATCCAGCGGGTCCGGGAGGTCCGCAAGGTCCTGGGCGACAAGGCATGGATCGCCGTTGACGCCAACCAGAAATGGGACTTCCCGACGGCCATGAGGGTGGGGCGCGAGCTTGAACAACTGGGAGTTGCCTGGTTTGAAGAGCCGCTGTTGTGCGAGGATATTCAGGGTCACGCAAGACTCGCGGCGGCATTGGATATCCCCATCGCCATGGGAGAGACATTGGGGTCGCGTTTCGAATTCGACGCCTACCTGCGGGCCAATGCGGTGGATATCCTGCAGCCGGACATCATCCGGGTCGGCGGCATCACCGAAATGGTCAAGGTGACGACCATGGCCGACGTCGCCAATCTGCCGGTAGAGCCGCACCACATGATGGAAAGCGCGATTCAGGTCGCCTGCGGCGTCATGGAATCCGGCGCCATCGAATACATGCCCTGGTTGGCGGGCGCGTTTGCGGAGCCCATGCAGATCAAAAACGGCCAGATGTTGCCGCCGCAGAAACCGGGGTTGGGTCTGGAGATTCCCGAGGAAATCATCCAACGGTTCCGGGTGGGGTGACCGCTTGTCCGTCTGAGTTAATCATGGAGAGATGAACGTGCAAAGCGATTCGAAAAACAGGTTGAATGAGCCCGCCTTCGGCGAGGCCCTCTTTGATCTCATCCGCCGGACGGCCTGCGATCTGCCCGCGGATGTTGAGCGGGCGCTGAGACGGGCCCATGATGAAGAGGCGCCGGATTCGCGGGCGCGGACGATCCTTTCACTTTTTCTGGAAAACGTCGCGCTGGCCCGGGAAAAGCAGGTTCCCCTCTGCCAGGACACGGGGTTGCCGTTTTTTTTAATTCATCACCCGCCCGGCCTCTCCCGGCGCGCGACGGTGAAGGCATGCGAGGAGGCCGTGGCGCGGGCGACGCGGGAGCAGTATCTGAGGCCAAACGCCGTCGATCCCGTCACCGGGCGCAACAGCGGGAACAGCGTCGGCGCGGGCATCCCCGGGGTTTATTTCGAGGAGGGGGATGACGAGGCGGTCTCCGTGGTCCTGATGCTCAAGGGCGGCGGCAGCGAGAACGTGGGCCGGCAGTACAGCCTGCCCGACGACGCCCTGAAGGCGGGACGCGATCTGGAGGGGGTTCGGCGGGCATCCCTGGACGCCGTCCGCCAGGCGGAGGGAAAGGGCTGCGCCCCGGGGGTACTGGGGATCTGCATTGGCGGCGACCGCGGCTCGGGCTACCTCCACTCCAAACACCAGCTCCTGCGTCCCATAGACGACGTGAATCCCGATCCCGCGCTCGCTGATCTCGAAAAACGGATCCTCCGGGAGGCGAACACGCTGGGGATCGGTCCCCTGGGCCTCGGCGGGGAAACGACCCTGTTGGGGGCCAAGGTCGGCGCGCTCCACCGCGTCCCCGCCTGTTATTTCGTCACCGTAACCTACATGTGCTGGGAATACCGCCGCCGGGAGATCCGGATCGACGCCGACGGGACCTGGCGCTTTACCCGATGAGGCGGTAAAATGATCGAGCTGACAATTCCCATTTCCGAAGAGAAGATCCTGTCGCTTCATGCCGGCGACGCCGTGGCGATCTCCGGGATCGCGACGACGGGCCGGGATGCCGCCCACAAATACATGGTGGAACGCCTGATCGAGGCCCCAGGTCCCCTCCCGCCGGAGGATCAGCGTCTTTTCGACGAACTGAAGGCGGTTTACCGCGGCGGGGCGATTTACCACTGCGGCCCCATCGTCCGCAACACGGGCGGGGAGTGGAGCATGGTCTCCGCGGGACCGACGACGAGCATTCGCGAAGAGATTTACGAGGAGAGGGTGATCGCCGCCTTCGGCCTCCGGGTCGTCATCGGCAAGGGGGGGATGGGACCCCGGACGCTCGCCGCCTGCAAGGCCCGCAAGGCCGTTTACGTTCACGCCATCGGCGGGGCGGGTGTGACCGGCGCCGCGGCGATGGTCGAGGTCATCGACGTGTTCAAGAAGGAGGAGTTCGGTCTGCCGGAGGCCTTCTGGAAGATCCGTTTCCATCGTTTCCCGGGGATCGTCACGATGGACGCCCATGGGCGGAGCCTCCACGAGGAGCTGGGAAAGGCGTTCGATGAACGTTTGGCAAAGCTTCTGCGCGGTGAATCGGGAGGCTGATGCAACGGGAGGGAGAGCCGCCAACGTGATTTTAGAGACCCGGGTTGGACGGGCCATCACGCCCATGACCCCAATCCTGCCCGCTGTTTCCGCATATCGTGGGGTCAGAATACTGGATCATGATCACGATCAACAGCTTTCTGCACCGTGAGGTTCTGAACGATATCATCCGCCGCTGGATGTACGATGAGGCGCGCCCGTCGGACGCGGATCTGATCACGCGGCTGGTCCATTTCAACCATATCTTCGCGGCCCGCTACCTGGATCTCTTTGCCGGAAAGATCTTCCGGGGGCTTCATCCGGGCGCCCTCTCTTCCCGTTCGGTCCAGATCAAGGGAGATCTGAAGGACGCCCTCTTTTTTTCGCTCCCTTATCGCAATGA
>Ga0066636_10000898_pt1 | contig 17646 bp, 23 predicted proteins | sample CryGeyCG2014_080_2_FD_62736 | JGI IMG/M metagenome (GOLD analysis project Ga0066636, IMG submission 62736) | Groundwater microbial communities from aquifer - Crystal Geyser CG07_land_8/20/14_0.80 | ecosystem: Environmental > Aquatic > Deep subsurface > Groundwater | place: USA: Utah: Grand...
AAAATTATCAATTCTTTTTTTAACTAATTCTTTTCCTTCAGAGTGCGTAGTTACATAATCAACTCCTTCCCTAACTGCTGCCTCATCATATTTCTTTAAAATATTCTTTTTATCAGCGGAAGAAAATTTTCCGTTTTTCATCCATATTTGCCCAGCAAAATCTAAAGCATCATGAACAGCTAGCCCTTTTCTAAACGCATAACTACAGACTTTAGGAAAATCCTTTTTATAACTACACCAATACTTATATTTACAATCTAAAAATATATTAATTCTAGATGCACTAACTTTTATTTCATTTCCTGACATAGTAGTTAACGTCTCCTATTTAAATTTTTTAAAATAAAATCTATTTGCTGCTCTTAATCTTCCTATTAAATATTTTCCACCATCTTCCCAAGTTGATATACATTTAAGAAATTTAACATATTCAATATTAGTTAGTGCTCCTTTAGCCTCATTACAATCAGAACAAACCAAAGCTAAATTATCTAAAGAAGATGGCCCATTTCTAATCACAGGTATTTTATGATCCAATGAAATATTTTCTTGATGCAATTCTTTCTTACAATATTCACAAACCTTATTTCCATTTATCAAAAAATACTCTAAATCCTCTCTAGATGGAACTTCTTCTTTTGTAATACATTGTTTCAATAAAGAAGCCCTATAACAATGTGCCTTCCAGGAAAACCAATTATTAAATTTAATTCTATAATAGCTTTTTTTACTATTTTGATTATGGTTTTTAGATTTTTTTTTATTTCTTTTCTTTGTTCTAGACCCATATAACCAAAATTTTATTTGATCCACTGGAAATCCTGTTATATCAGCTATTTTTTTAGGACCATGGTTTTTTTCTCGTAAATTAATAACCACTTGTTTTTCTTTACTAGTCCATTTTCTTAATGCATAAGATGTGTCTATAAAAGTTTTACTACCCATTATCAAACCTCCAAAATTGAAATTCTGATTCTTACACTAATAAGGAGGTTAGATTATGATTATATCTTTTTTAAATTTTTTCTCTATTCTTCAAATGTCAGCACTTCCCATTTAAATCCACATGTATTATCACCACATTTAAATACATTTTTTTCAATTTCATAAGCTATTGCACCACAACGTAAACATCTATGAATACAATTAATCATACTTATAAACTTATTAGAAATATCAAATTTTCTATACTCAGGTTGTTTTATTAATTCATTAATATCATCGTGTGAAACAAAATCTGGCAAAATATCAGATGAAATAAATACTCCTTCTATAGGTACATTATTCAAAGTTTTCCAGGAAAAAACACATGTCATACATGTATGATGTTTTAAAGAAAATACTTCCCCACATTTACAACTAAAAGTAAAATCATCGGAACTAATAACATTATCAGAATTACAATTTATACAATTCATAAAAGCTTGGCAAGAAACCCCTACACCTTCAGGTTAGGGGAGGAATGCCTTATGCATACCTAACCTGCCACCCTCCTCTCTGTTAATAGACTTTTTCTTCTCTCAGTTAATTTGAAAGATTTATAACTAACACTACCTTTGTTGACCTTAGCTCCATCTAAAGTCCTAATATCGAAGAAACCACAATTGAACATCTTCCGAAAATAACTCTTTCTTAGTTGTTGTTGCAAACAAACCAACTGCTTTACTACCTGCGTCAACACCAAGAGTGATTTCTTGCTTATATCCACTTGAACCATGCAATAGCTGTATTGTAAATGGCTCTAGCTTAACGACTTTTGCCTTGTTCTGCCTCAAAAGCTTTCTTGCCCTAGAAGGTTTACACGGCATCAATGGTTCGCCATTTTGATTTAAAATGTAGACTAACATAAAGTCTACCTCCTTTCAGAGTTAACTATCCTTAGACAAGGTTACATAAGTTTGTCACGCCTAACACACTGTTTCTACCACACGAAACTGTTTAATGTTAAACCATAGAGCCACAGATTAGGATAAACGTCCACGGGTATGATAACTTATATAACGTAGCAAGTTAATGCTTAGTCTAGTCAATATGCGGCTTATAGTTTCATACAAGCCACTATCCCTTTAGGACAGTGGTTGTTGACTATTCCTTATTAAGTTGTATCTCGATCTGGAGGAGGTAATACTTCAACTACTTGCCCAATAATATCTACAACATCATTTTTAAATGTTAAAGCAATGGGAATATATAATTGATTTGTTTTTAAATCAGGATATTTAGATACTGCAAATAAAACTTTTGTTATAGCAGGAGTAAATAAAACATGGCTCTTTTCATCTAATATACAAAATACCCCATCTTCTTTAGAAAAAACACTGGGAGCTATTTCATTATACTCACCAGTTCTAGGAATACTAATTTTATGTTCTGGAATTATAATTTTATAATAGTAATTTCTTGCTGGAAACATAGCCATAGGAGGAGTACCAAAATAAATTTCACCCTCTTCCTTTTTATTTTTCTTTTTAAGATTTGACATAATTAAACATCCTCCATTACAAAAAAATTATCAACAACAACACTTGTCCAATATTTCTTCTCAGAGTTACCACAGTGTTTACATGCACTATCATAACTTCTTTCTTCTATATGCCCATGAATTTTCACCATAACATTTGCCGATACAGAATTAAGTGCCTCTGCTATATCTCTCCAAGCAGATATTTTTATATATTGAAATTTACCACTAACTTTATCTGGGATGGCTAATTTTCCATTAAATAAAGCACTATTCTTATCACCAACAATTTTTATATTAGGATAAGAAATTTTCCCTACCAAACTAACAAAATTCTCACCAATAATTTGATTCTCCATTCTTTTTCACCTCTATATAAATTTATAATTCAAATATTCAATATTCTTATCACAACTTAAATCAGCTGGATCTAAATCTTTTTCTACAATATATATAATAGATATATCAATTTTATCTTTTAAAATATTATAAATACGATGCATACCTTCAACACCTGAAATATCAGAATCAAAAAATAATACAACTCCTTTTATAGCATATTGATAAACCAATTTTGTTTGACCAGATGTTAAATAAGATCCCATACAAGCAGCCACATTTTCAATACCACATTCCCATAATTTCCAAACAGCTTTAAATCCTTCAACCAAAATCAAAGGAACTTTATTCAATAATAATTTTGAATTACAAAAATTATATAAAACTTTATCTTTATTAAAATTAGGAGTTAACATATATTTATTATCAAATGAAACATTCTTTCTTGTATCCCTAAAACTATAAGCAACTAATTTACCATCTGTATTTCTTATTGGAATTATATCTCTTAAAACACCATCATTACATTTATAATTTCCAGCAACTTCAAAATGTTCTAAAGTATCATAAGAAAAACCTTGCTGTAAAAAATAGTTAGATTTTATAGAACGAAATTTTAAAAGACGATCTTCGTTTACATCTGGATGAATATACTCCTCATTTACTTTATTATAATGTATAAATTCTTCTTTTTCTTTTTGTATTTTATACATAATATTACAAGAGCTATCAATATTTCCAACAAAATTATCAAGAAAATTTATAGCCGACATAAAATCAATATTTAATACCGATCTTACTAATCCTATTACATCATTACCAAATGTTTCATGACATTTATGAGAAAAACAAACCCATGTTTTTCGTTCTTTATTAAATCTAAAGGATGTTAAATTATCTCCACCATGAATAACACAAGCCCCTCTTAATTCTTTTATAGTTTCCCGATTAATTTTAAAACCTAACGATTCTATTAAAAATCTTGGATTAATTAAATTTTTAATTCTATCTAATTTAAATTTAAAATCATTATTATAAGAGGTCATCATCTGCACTACCATAATTTACTACCCTTTCTGCATAATCATTTATTGCTTGATCTGGTAATGCAACTTCTTTAATACTAATAGATCTTACATAAAAATTATAACCAATACCTAATTTTGAAGTCATTCCTCCTCGTCTAGTTTCACGAATAACTAATTTATGAGTACCTGCCCTAGAACCAGCTTCCTCGTATTCTTTATTTTCTTTTTTAGACCATTGACATATTACGTCAGCATAACGAGCTATTCTATCACTATCAGCTATATCTCCATCTCTATTTATCTGAGCAGCAACCAACGCTGGTATATTTAGTTGTCCAGATAAGTCTTTTAATTTTGTTACAACATCCCCTAAAATTTGATATTCTTTTCTTTCACCACTTATACTAGCCAAATTAGGTTCTTTAACATAATCAAAAATTATTAAACCTATACCATGTTTTAGATAATACTTTTTATATAAAGCAGTAAGCTTATCTATACTATAACCAGGCATAAACTCATGAAATAATTTACCTTTTTCTATAATACTAATACATTTAATCAATTTTTGATAGGAATCATCATCATAACCACCATGTTTTATAACTCTTTCTTCAATCCCAGACATTAATGATAAAATCCTATCTCTCCACATACTAAATGTCATTTCTGTATCAACATATAAAACTGGAATATTTTCTCTAAAAGCAACATGCGCCGCAACATTCGATAAAAATGCACTTTTACCCATTTTAGGTCTTGCTGTTATGGCCGTTAAAGTACCAGCAACTAGTCCATCAATTTGATTATCTAATATAGGATAACCTGTAGATACACCCATAATTTTTACTTGATGAACTTTACGTTGTTCTATTTCTTCTTTTAATCCATAACTTATGTCTATAGGTTCTTTTATAGCTTTACTTTCAGTAGATAAATCCAAAATTCCACTTTCAACTTTACTTATTAAATCATTTCCTGTTTTATCATCTTTAGAATTTTGTTCTACATCAATAATTCCATTGTACAAAATTAAATATAATCTATATTTTAAATTAGATTCTAAAACATTATTTAAATACATATCATAATTATTTTCATTTACTTCCATATCTTTTATTGTTTTAATATAATCTATACCACCAATACTTTCTAAACATCCATTTTCTTGAGCTTCTTTAATAACTAATGGAAAATCAAAATGTCTTGCGTTTTTACCATGTAGAGAGCTTAATATAGAAAATAAAGTATTATGATCTGGATGTAAAAAATCATTTTGTGACAACTGGGAAAGTAAAGAATAATATTTTTCTATATCTTTAAAACAAAAAGCTAATAACGCTCTTTCATCGGCTGGTCTACAAAAAATCATTTTTATATTTTCTTTATTTACACTCATTTATATAATACCCCTTAAAAACAATAATAATCATCAAAATCGATTTGTCAATGAAATTCCAAGGATCAATAATAAAAGAACAAAACATTATTTTTGCAATAGTAGTTGTCAAAAAATCAGCAATAAGTACTATTTCCGTTACAGATAAGACTCGGGAAGCATTTCAACAACACTTTCCAGGAATTCCAATTGTTCTTGCGTCATAGGATCACCAAGGTATTTTCCAGTTTCAGGGTCGAAAAGATCTGGTAAATCTACTGAGTGTAATTGATGCTGGCAGGATTCCTTGGAAGGAATACACTGTTTAAGTATATATTCATCTATCATAATTTTAACTCCTTTATCCTTTAATTAAATATTTTTACATAACAACCGCGTCAACTTGACGGGAAACAAAGTCGCGGTTAAAAATTTTGTTCCTCTGCCCCACAAGTTGTGTGGGGCGTTATCCTACAAAAACAAACTTCATGCCTTCCGGCACGTCCCATAATCCAAGTGATCCTTTGCAGGCAACGGGATAGATCTGCGCGACGTCGCTCAAAATCCACCCCCACCTGCCCGGCGAATAATCACCGTACAGTTTTTCAAGGGGAGAAATTTCCATCACGAGATCTTCGGTTCTCCGCATGTCAACGATGTTAACAAAGCCGATGATCGTTCCGACCGGTAATTGCGTCGGTATTCTACCGAGTGCCCGCTCTGTTTCTGCAAACTCACGCGCCCACTTCGGCAAGCCCTTTGATGCATGTATGGCTACTCGGCCCCGATAGCTTGTTTTCCAAGAGCGCGTTTCAATCTTTTTATTGCTGCACATTATTGCGGTTGCCCAAGGCTGTATCAGTGATATGGCTTTCATGTTCTCCTTTTCAATGACGGTAGGATAGCCAGTCGTTCGTGCGTCTGCGCTTCTCTCACCGCACAACGCATTGTTATAAAAAATACCTAACAAGTCTAAGATAATCGGTGGGTCAACTCGGATTGAGCAAACCACAGCACAATCAGCCGCCCTTATTGTTATGTTTTTATAAATCAATAATTATTTACGTCTAATATATAGGTTTTTACTCCAGCATTTGGTATTGAGCGGCATTTACCTAAGCGCATTTGTTCCATCACCCACTTATGTCGCATAGGCTCCCTCGCTCTAACTTTACCAGTTTCTACCCAATAATTCATAAATCCACCACCAGAATAACTATCTAGTTTAAAACCCAAAACATCCATACTACCACCAATATGATGATCATAATCAGAATAAAACTTCAGCTTCTCTACTTTTATATCATGATTTCCTATCTTTAAAATTTTATAATTATTAACAAAATGATTTAATAATTTCGAAGCACCCCCAATAACATATGAAAACTTTAAAGTTCCAACTCTAATGACCTCTATTATATTATCTGTTTTTCCAAAAAAATTCCTTCCAAATGTATATATCATAAGTAATGTATTTTTTTTAAATCCGTTTTTATCTTTTTTGAGATATAAACCAAGGCTTAAACTAGCCCCCCTTTTACCATAAAAACAATTCTCTTCTTCAAAGGACCTACCTTCTTTAGAACCTACCTCTTTAACTACACAATCCCGAGCATAAAATTTATTACGTGTTATTCCATAAGCATGAAGTATTTGTGATTTCAATACTTCTCTTTTTCTTATATCGTTCCACTCAAAATCTTTAATCCATAGTTTAAATGAATTATTATCTTCTGCTTCTCTAGATTTTTTATAAAAATAATCTTTATCGACTCCAACTAGCCCATATTTTGTATAAGCTATAGGAAAATCTAATGATGGAACATACTCAATCTCATACATTCTTTTTTCAGGATAATTATCATAGAATAAACAAAAATTACCAAGTTCAATAGAATATTTAACATTATTTTCTTCTAAAAACTTTTTTATTTCCTCTAAATTTTTAACATCTTTTTCTGTCATAATTTTACCTTTAAGTTTTTTTACATAAATATCGTTTAACACAATTAACTGATATTAACGTACCATCCACTAATTGTTACCGATATATCTTACTTACACCACATAAATGCTCCTGCAATAATAGAAAATAATGATAAGCACATTAAACGCATTTGTCAAGAGGAAAATGCTGAAGCTTCCCGCCTGAAGGCGGGGGTTTCCGCTTCGCTCCTCCAGGGGACGAAACTATGAACCAAGCACTAAGCCAACTAATTACCAAAATCAACATAACAATAATTTCCCGTCTCATATTAACTCCTTTTGTATCAAAATAAATATAATACCTATTATAAACCTTGTCTTTCTTTCCTTGTAAAATATAATTCATTATCTCGTCTTGTTAACTCGCGTTTAAAAGCAGCTATAAGTTCTACTACAGCCCTATCCATACCTTCAACTAATATTAATTCGTCCTTTAATTTTAATAATTTTTCTTTGATAGCTGCTGATTCAGCATTACTTCCTATAACATATTCTTTTGCTGCTCCTTGAGTTTTATATGTTTTTATTATTTCAGGAGTGAGCCAATAAGCCGCTAGTGTATCTAATGTTCCATTTAATTCACTTATTTTAGATTTAACTTTATTCACTTCAGATTCATAATAAATTAACCACTGCCCCAAAACCAAAACATATTTACTAATTAAAGAATCATCTAAACTATCTAAAGTATTAGCATCCAAAGTCCAAATCTGATCTATTAAACTTTCGTTGGGTTTAACCTTATAAAAACTAAGTAAATTAGTATCCATATAAATTATCCTTTACGAGACTATATCATCCTGTTTACGCTCATCTAAAGAACGATAATCATAGTTACCAGTACAAAAAAATTCCCATTCAATAATTTTATCAGAAACTGCATCTCTCAATGGTAAATAATGTGATTCCATCGGAAAAAATTTTCCATCTATAAATCCTACCTGTCTACAATCCAAACTAAGATTACAATACTTACATTCTCTAGTTAAAGTACCATCTTCTAAACATTCAAAATCTATACAATCTTTTTTATATTTTATAGAATCTAATGTACACCCATCAATTCTTTCTGAATTAGGAGAATTTATTAATATATTTGTCATATATTTTTTTCCTTATAATAATCATTTATTATAAATTGGTATTGCAGCTTATATTTCTCTCTGTTAATATTAGCCCTAGAATTACAAGATCTACATAGAGTTATTAAATTTCTAGGATTACAATCCTTTTTATTATAATTAATATGATGAACAACCAGATCACTTGGATTTTTAGAATCACATAATAAATTCATACACTTAAAATTATCTCTCTCTTTTATAAATTCTTTATAATTTTTATCTTTCCAAAGTTCGCAATAAGGCTCAAAAGAAATACCACCACGCCAATTCCAATGTTTTGCCCCAACCCGTTCGATTGATAATTTTATATTAAAACAATCAGGACATCTTTTTCCTGCCCTCCAATTATCCAATGATATAATATTTTTATGTCTTTTTCCAAATCTCCCATCACACAAATATTCTAATTTATTTTTACTATTTATATAATTAGTTGATAAAAGAATATAATCAACTTTATTAAATTCTTGTTTAATAATATTAATATCACATTTTGCATTACCACTACATGAAGGACATCTATATTTTTTAGGGTGATTCCAATTTGACCAAGACATTGAATGTCTATGGCCTTTAGGACAAATATAATTTAATTTTTGATGATTGTTCTTATAATTTTTTTCCAATAAAATATAATTTTCTTTTTCAAATGATTCTTTTATAAATTCAAAATTAATTTTTCTATTTTCTATGCTACAATAAGGGCAATTAGATTTGTTTCTTCTCCAATCGGCCCAAGAAACTGTATGTGTATGCCCTTTTGGACATTCATAGTTTAATTTTGAAGTATTATTGACATACTTTGACGACAATAAATTATAACCTTTTCTTTTAAAACTATTTAGAACTATATTATAAAAAATTTTTTTGGCCATAAAATTTACTCAAAAAATCTATCTTTTGAATTCATCACTTTTCTTATTTTATTTCTAACCAATTCCTCTGTTAGAATTTCATCATAATTAAATCGAATTAAAGAATATTTTTCATTTTTTTGTATATACTCTATTTTTAAATTATCTCTAAATTTTTGTTTTACTAAATCAATCCCATCTTCATGAAAATAAGTATTAAACTTAGAATGCTGAATACCCTGCACTTCAATAAAAATATTTAATTCTTTAATAAAAAAATCAAAAAATAATTTTCTGCCCCTAAAATTTACAAAAAACTCTCTATAAATTCTTTTTTTTAAAATAAAAGGAAATATACTATCAAGAATATTATGTAATTCATCAGCTATTTTGCTCATAAAGCTCCCTTAACCCTACCATTTCTATAACTTTATTTCTTATTTCAGAATAAAGTATTTCATTATCTCTTAAAAAAGAAACAGCATTAATTTCACCTTGTGCTATATTTTCATCATTATACTTATACCAAGCACCAGTTTTATCTATAATTCCTAACTCAGAAGCTAACGATAATATTTCCCAATACTTATCATATCCCTTTCCATAAATAAGTTTAATAGACGCTGTCTTAAACGGAGGAGCTAATTTATTTTTTACAACTTCAAAAATTGTTTCATGACCTATAACAGTACCAGTTTCAGCATCTATTATGCGTCGCTGCCTAGACTCAGGACCTCTAACAGAAATACGACCAGTGGCGTAAAAAGCTAGCGCTTCCCCTCCTGTGGTTATTTCGCTAGAGTTATGAATAACAACACCGTTTTTATATCCTCCAACCATATAATTGTGATTGTCAGAAATAGATATATCAAATTTTCTTCGCTGCCTCATTTGTCTGTCTGAAGCAAACCTAATTTCTTTGATTTCAACATAATCAATAATTATCTTTTTGTCATTGTATAATTCAAATTCCTCGTATTTATTTTTGTACTGTACCGGTAACTTATACTGCATACTTTCTGGTACATATCTACAAATAGTACCAGCCACCGTATCAGTAATAAATGTCTTAAAATGTATAATACCTCTTTTCAAATCATACGAACAGTCAAATCCTTTATCACATAACCCATCAGTTATAGATTTTAATTTCAACTCGTTTCCATTATATCTTTTAACTGATATACTATATCTATTATGACCATTAGCAGTATCATAATTACCATCATCCATAATCCATAAAGCAAAACCTAAATCAGTATAATTGTTGAGTAGATACATAGGATCTCTTTCGCCTAATTCTTGTTTAATCTTAGCAAATTCATATGTATAGTCGCTGCTATATTTAAAACCCTTGTTAATTTTTGTTTTATTAAATTTTATAAATTTAGATAGTTTAGCAATTTTCCAACCTATGTAATCCATATTGTCATTATCTTGTAACCTTAAAGATCCAGTATTTTTATCCCTAATAGATATACAACTATCTCCAATAAGAGTTCCTCTTAAAAAATCGGCATAAGTACCATTAAAAGTTTCTGTATATTTAGAAACTATTTTATTACACATATGGATGTTTTTGGCCTCTATCCACCCATCACTAGTTAGTATTTTGTGTTCAGGCGTACACGTAAAACCAAATCTTCCTCTACCATTTATAGACGTTGTTTGAATGTGAATCAAATCAGTGTTTGTTTCAACCTTACCATTATCATGCCAATCAACTATTGGTTTAGCTTCAAACATATTTGTGTTTTCGTTTAAAGTCCACACTGATCCATTTATTTTTTCATCAACCACCTTACCAATTGGTATACTTCTCCCATCAACAAAATTAACTAATGTATCATAATGAAAACAACCATAACCACCAATCTTGTGGCGCAATTGATTAATAAAAATAGTCAATGTTCCAGTACGATTTGCTATAGGAGTGAATCTACGCAAAGCTTTACCCATTAATCTAGCCAATAAAGCCATAAAATCATTAGAAATTTCCGCCTCAGCTTCAGCAGATGGTATTAATGAACTAACACTATCAATAACAGCTACTTGATACACACCAGAAGTAATTAGCATTTCCAAAATATCTAAATTTTCTTCTCCAGTATAAGCCTGGACCAAATCAAGTTGAGTTAAATCAACTCCATAATTTTTAAATAATAAAGGATCAATCGCATGTTCACTATCTATATAACAACATTTCATTCCTCTTTCTTGGGCATTAATAATAACATTTGCTGCCAACGTAGATTTACCACCACTTGCTGGTCCAAATATTTCATATATTCTACCTAATGCCATCCCTCCTCTACCTAAAGCTAAATCTAAACTGATAGATCCAGTTGATACAGTAGGAATAACCATATCTTGATGATCTATTAATCTGCTAATCACATTTCCATATTTTTTGATTATAGCTTTTTTTATCATTAATAAATTATCTACTAAACTATCTTCTTTCTCTTTCTCTTTTTCTTTATTTTTATCCTTATCTCTTTTTGACATTTTAACTCCTATTTAATCTATTGTAAACTTCATTTATAGTAACATCATCCCACCCAGCATCAGCGACGCCTATCTCTTCTAAAATCTCTAAAACTTTTTTATCAGTTATTTCATCTTCATACATATAAATTTCTTTATTAAGTAGATTTATAGCCATTTTAGTTACCCACCCCATCTTTTTTTGACCAAAAATACTAAAATCTGGAGTGTTTTCAAACTTAAAATTTTCAAATTTTTCAAAAACAGTATGAATTATTTGTGCGCACTGATTTAAGGCCTCCAAATATGATATATCACAAGCCGCCTGTCTTGTTTCAACAAACGCTTTTGCTATTGCTAAATCTCTTTCCTTATTTATATAAGGTACCAACAAGTTATTAAACTTTATTTTAAATAATATATAAAATAATTTAATTAAATCTTCAATATTTTTACACTTAAAAGGGTAAATCATAGGTTCAAAAACACGATAACCTTTAGACTTCAAAAATCCAATTATTAAATTTTCTAAATCTTTAATAAGATCTTTATCTTCTAAAAATAAATCCTTACTTTCAAATTTATTTATACCTTTTTTTAAATTCTCAATAAATCTAGTTATACTCTCATCCATCATATCTACCCTCTACGTCTTATTGGGGCAATAAGAGCGGTTTGATCTAAAAAATTTGCGGAATCAAAGATTAATGGGGAGTCCTGGTTGGAAAATTTTAATAATATTTTATCGTCTTTAATAGCTTCTATAGTTTGTAAAAAACTCTTTCCATTTACATCAATAATAAAATCACCTTCAAAATTATTATCCCCCAAATATTCAAAAGAAGCAAATTCATTTGATAATAATACTTTATTATTATTAATTCTTAAGGTTAATCTATTATCATCATCCTGATTTAAAACATCGGAAAATGGTAAAATAGTTTCCATAAGAATTATTTTATCTATAATAAAAGAATGAGTAGTTTTTTCAAAAAGATTATTATACTCTGGAAAATTATATCCTATGACATTTTGCCCCCATAAACAAATATTATTAAAAACAACTTTAACATCTCTATCAGTAAGTTCAAATGCTAACTTAGTTTCTTCAGTAATAGCTCTTCTAATAGCCATAATAAAATCATATTTAAATAAAAATTCTCCTTTCTTTAATTCACTAATATTTTTAACTTTATATTCAGATAATGTTTTACCATTAGTGCTTACAAAACAAATATTATCTTCATCAAAAAGCACTTTCATATTTTGTAAAGCATAATTTTGATGAGAAGGATCTAATGCATACAGTATTTTATTTGTTGCATTTTTAAAAATAGTTGAATTTAAAATAAAATTTGGTTTTTCAAAAGGTTTAGGTAAATGAATTAAAAAAAGTTCATGATTTTGATTTTTTAATTTTAATTCTCCTTTAGATTCATGATTATTATTATGAATATTAGAAAGAGAAATCTTTAAAGTTCTATCTTCCAAAACAAAATGGAAACCCTTAACTCCATACTCCCCATTCCAGGGAGTAAGAGAACTAGAAAACGATTTTATTTTTCCATATTCTATTAATGTTGTACCAGAAGTTTTAACAACAGCGTTATAAGAAGTGAATGATAAAACTATAGAACCATTATTTGATAAAAATGAAATGGAACCATTATTATCTGCTTTTATTAAAATCAAACCAGAAGGTTCAGAAGTATTTAATTTTGCAGTAATACTTAATGCTTTAACAGCTTTTTGTAATTCGACAGTTTCTATAAAAAAATCCATATCCTTTTCCCTTTCAATTAAATAAAGTGATAAAACATTTTAAATGTTTTTATAAATAAAACGCCTTTACAGCATAATAATCATTAAAATCAATTTGTCAAGTATCTCTATCTTATAATTATTTTTTGTGACATACCGCAAAGCAAGCCCACGTGGTTTTCTTTCGTCCGACATATAACGTAACAACCGCATCAATCTAACATAATAAACTCCGCTAGTTATGCGTGATATTATCTTTCCAATTGAAACACACAATATTCAGAATCAATCCCGTAAATTCCACCATACAAAATACAAGTAATTTTCTTAGCCTCAAGTTCTCTACCTGTTGGAACCCCATTAATTACTTCTTGCAATATGACCATGTCGCCTAAAATAAAATTACGATCATTTTTACGAATTTCAAATAATTTATCTCCTTTTTCTATTGCTTGATAATATACTGTTTCAGTTTTTAAATAATGATATTATCTTTGCATTTTTCCTCACAAACAATGATAATACATTTTTTTAATTTGTCAAGTGTTCTTTACAATTTTTTTAAAAAATCTTTACTAAGTTTCAACATAATACATTTTTTTGATTTATCAAGTTAGAAAGGAAAATATTCTGTAGTACCATCTCTCTTACCAACAACAATAGAATAACCGCCTGGGGCAGTTCCATTAATATCAGACGTCATATTATTATAAGAGGATAGCAATCTTAAAGTATTTAATGAGGCATTTAAACCAATATATTGGCCCACCACATTTAAATACACTGAAAAATCCGAATAGGAATAAGAAGTGACATAATTTATTGCATATTTAACAGCCGAATCAATAGAATCAAATTTTCTTAAATCATATAATATCTTTGTCTTATGTAATTTTTTATTTAATCTTTCGCTAGTTGACTTAGAATAATAAGAACTAATTTTAGTTAGTAGATGTTCATATCTATCTGTTTTAGTTACTAAATAACTAATATCATTATACATATAATCTCTCACAATATCTTCAAATTCCATATCAACTATTTCAAAATCTATAACTTCTTGTGTATAATTTCTAAAATAAACTCGTTCTTTATTTTTATAACTTCCGAAATCATGAGGTTTTACTGCCAATCCATATACATATGCTGATAAATCAATATTCCTATAAATACCAGTAACAGAAGCGCCAAGCCCCATAGATTGCCTAAAAATTTGTAAATACAAATATAATTTATCTTCAACAATATATCTGGTTTTTGTTGTAATACTTAAATTAATAGAAAATTTATCTTGAACAACATACTTATCGGAATATCCCCATCTTGCAGATAATTCTGATACTCCTTTAATCCATCCAATTCCATTTATTATCCCCTGTAAATCTTTCATATATACGGACACTATATGCCCAGATAAATCTTTAAAATTAGAATAAAAACAAGGAATACTAATTGTAGCTGATAAATCTAAATGTTCCATTGTAATAATAGAAATAATATCAGCTAATCTAATCATTTTAGGAGTAAGAGACGCCATTAAATTAGAAATATCTTTACCGGTATCTATAAACGCAAATAAATCAGATTTTTGAAAAATACCCATACTAGCTGAAAAATTTGAAAGACCTCTTGTAGATAAAATATATGCTGATAAATCATGAGGATTATTTATAGAAAATCTAGGAATAATTTCAACTGGTAAATTTTTATAAGCCCCACTACCTATAATAGAAGCTTTTAAATCCCAAGGCCACATATTACTCGTAATATCAACAAATAAATCTGAAGTTTGCCAACCACGAATAGAAGCAGAAATATATTTTGGTAAAACTGAAAATAAAGATCCTGTCAAATTAGATAAAACAGTACCTCTAATATCTGCTGGAAAATCTCTAATTCCATAAACAAAAATATTAGAATTTAGATCATTATAAACTTCTCTTGCCCAACCTTTTATATTAGCTCTAAGATTTAGAGGATAAATAGCAGCATTGATATATGCACTTAAGTCTCTGGAAAAAATTATATCTATATAACCACTTAAATCAATGGTTTGCCATCCATAAATAGAACTTGTTATATCTATTTGCGGCCAAACCTTTAAATAGGCTAAAAGATTTATATAAGGAATAGGAAAAATTTCAGATGGCAAATTAGAAGAGTAAAGTGATGTAATTATACCATTCAAATCTCGTGCATCCCATCCATAAATATTTACTATTAAATTTTCTGGTAAATGAGCAGCTATAAATGCTGTTAATTCGCTCATTATTGCATCGCCCCTAAGATAACAAGCTAAATCAACAAAAGTAACACCATCAACGAAACTATTTAAGTCTGCTGGCAAATGTCCTTCAATAAAACCAATCAAATCACTCACTGGACACCCTTTTATAAAACTTGATAAATCTTTTATTTGCAAACCATAAATATATCCACCTATATCACGAATACCACCGTAATAACATTTACCTTGAATTATTTGAACTCCACTAGTTGCATAGCCAATAATATATCTTTCACAATATTTTAAAAAAGAGTAGGTGGATGTTTGGTAAGTGCCCATAACACTTATTGCTGCATTAAAATAAGAGGAGGTAGAATTAAGAGTTTTTGTACTAAAATTAAAAGATAGGTTATTAAAATTAGGAACTGAATAACCTCCAGTATTAAAAGCAAAAGGAATATTATGTATTTGAGGTGGTATATAATTTGCCATTATCTTTTTCTATTAAAAAACATTATGGGTGTATAAAATCATAAATTAAAGCATTTGTAGTGTCATCATCATATAATGCTAAAGCATAATGATATTCATCATATATAGTATCAATAGAAAATTCTCCTAAAGAATTAGTTTCGTCTTCATTTATTAATTCACCTGAAGATCTAAGATATAATCTCACCATAATTCCACTAGCTATCGTATCATTTATATATACAATACCAGAACAAATAGTCATATATTAAATTCCTTTTATATTTATATCTCTTGTGACAATAAGATCCCGTCCTTTAAGGCGGGATAATTGACATCAGTTATATCATTAGAAGTTAAAACTGTATTATCCATACCTTTATTAGTTTGAGATATAAAACTTTTTATTGTTTTTGTGCTCATATCAATTATCATAAATACATCATTAGAAGAAACATATATATTTCCACTATCGGTACTTGCATTTGAATCCGCCCAAATTGCAATTATATCGTTAGAAGTACTCTTTAATATTTTAAAAAATATAAAAAGAGATTCAAATAAAAAATCATATGTCGATGGAAAATAATCTGGTTCTATAAAATCAAAATCATATTCATTAGTGGTTGGTATATAAAAGTTAAAATTAGTTCCACTAGTTTTTGAAGTATCAATAAAATTAAAATAAACAAAACTCATAGTTTTATATGGTTCCTACTGACGCTAATCTATCTAACACTAAAGCATTAAATTCTTCACCAGCATCATCGTCAAACGCTACTATAAAATGTTCACCGCTGTGTGTAGTAGTTACATAGTAGTAACCATCCACCACAGAGGATTCACACGAATCTATTAATTCTCCAGTATCCCGTCTATATAATCTTACAATTCTACTAACTGGATTACCAGATTCTTTTACATAACCTTGATAAAAATATGAGGGGGCATATTCAACATCACCCAATAAAATAAGTGCGTTCCAATTACTATAATATGTAGCTTTGATCCATGCAGCAGATCTTTCTATAGTTGAAAATCTTAATTCATCAATATCCCCATCAAATGCATAAGAGCTATTATAATAACCGGTTCTTAGTGATAAACTGTTCGTACCTAATGTAGAAAAAGAATCCTGAGAATCTTTTAAATATGGGCCATAATAATATTCAACTATATTGTTTTTAATTAACCACACAATATAATACCATTCTCCCAAATTAGTTAAAATATCATTAGTAGATACGAGCCACCCACCGGACGAGCAATATAATACCATTTTCGCATTATTAAGACAACAAAGAAAATTATTAGATGAGGCACCGTTAGTGTTACCAAAAATAAGTCTATAATTACCAAAATTAGTATCTCTTTTAACTATTGCTTCAATAGTATAATATGGATTAGCATTAGGAGAAAAATTTTTCAATGTATAGGTACAAGAAGCCTGACTACCATCATAATAACTCTGACATGGCCCGATTTTTCCATTTATATCAATTATAGGTTTAGCATATAAATTTGGTTTAT
>Ga0066636_10000901_pt1 | contig 17636 bp, 25 predicted proteins | sample CryGeyCG2014_080_2_FD_62736 | JGI IMG/M metagenome (GOLD analysis project Ga0066636, IMG submission 62736) | Groundwater microbial communities from aquifer - Crystal Geyser CG07_land_8/20/14_0.80 | ecosystem: Environmental > Aquatic > Deep subsurface > Groundwater | place: USA: Utah: Grand...
CATAGCCAAAGTTATACTGACGAATAGTTCTTAATTTGCAGCCAAATATAAACATTTTACAGTTATCCAATAAGTTATTAAACAGGCTCTAAAGGTAAGGAGGGGAATTTGGACCAGACACTGGATGCACAGTTAGCTCAAATTATTACACTTGCATTCGAAAAGAAAGCAACAGATATAATTATTATTGTTGGCGTTACGCCGATTCTGCGTATCGATGGACATCTTGTATCGGTTCAAAACTTTGCTCCACTGACCGATGAAGATGCAAACCGCTGGATACAGTCAACAATGATAGGAAGGCAATTCGATACATTTGTTGCGCATAAAGAACTTGATTATTCATTTTCATATCAAGATGTTCGGTTCCGCGCGAATGCATATTTTCAAAAAGGCGCGCCGGCGCTTGCCCTGCGGTTACTCCCTTCAGATATCCGCACCATCGCCGATCTGGGACTTCCCCCGGTATTGAGCCGTTTTACGCAACCGCGCCGCGGGTTTGTTATTATCGCCGGTCCAACTGGTCACGGTAAATCAACCACATGTGCCGCCATGATAGAAGAGATTAACCGCACACGGGGTGGGCACGTAATTACCATAGAAGATCCCATAGAATATATCTTCCAAAATAAAAAAGCCGTATTTTCCCAACGCGAAGTGGGGACCGACACAAATTCGTTCAACCGAGCGCTTCGCAGTGCGGTGCGCGAAGACCCCGATATTATTTTTATCGGCGAGATGCGCGATTTCGAAACGGTTGATGCTGCGCTCACCCTTGCAGAAACGGGGCATTTAGTCTTTTCGACGCTCCATACCAACAATGCAGCGCAATCTGCAGATAGAATGATCGATATGTTCCCGCCCTATCTGCAAGAACCAACGCGCAAACAGTTGGCGGCGGTATTACTCGGTATACTTTCGCAGCGGCTTGTCCCTAAAGTTGGTGGTGGACGCATTGTGGCGGCAGAGATACTTATCGCGACCAGCGCCGTGCGCACTCTCATTCGCGAGGGCAAGGCGCATCAACTGGATAATATCATCGCAACGTCCGCTGCAGATGGTATGATATCGCTTGATAAAGTGCTTGCAGAGCTTGTGTCGCGCGGGGACATCACCCTCGATGACGGGCTGACGTGGGCAAACGACCCGAAAGCAGTTAAAGGGATGCTGTATTAACTACAATGGAAAACACACAAGAATTACATAAACCAAAAGATCTTATGAGTTATCTCCCTTTTGCAAAAAAGGTGTCTAACCATGACAAGGCGTTGTTTGCAAAAGAATCTTCTGCGATGTTAAGCGCTGGTTTGCATTTAACGCAAGCGATCGCGATTTTACGCCGCCAAATTAAAAACGCCTATTTTGTAGAAGTGCTCACCACTCTAGAAACAGAGATTAAAGAAGGCAAACAGCTTTCTGTTGCGATGGCACAATACCCCAACGTTTTTGACCGCGTTATGGTTAATATTGTGCGCGCTGGTGAGGCGTCGGGGCAGTTAGACAAGCAGTTAAAAGAACTTGGCGACCAACTGGAAAGTCAGAATAAGTTTATCAGTAAGATAAAAGGTGCGTTAGTTTACCCTATGTTTGTTCTTGTCGTTATGGTCGGCATTGGGATACTCGCAACGGTTAAAATTATCCCTGCGATACGCGGTATTATAGAATCTTCTGGTGGGCAGTTGCCGATGTCGACAAAGATAGTTTTAGGACTATCCGATTTTCTTATCAATAAATGGTATATTATTGTGCTGATTATCGTTGGCACTATCGTTGCACTGGGAGCATTCTTTAAATCGCCGTCGGGTCATGTGCTCAAAGACAGACTACTTTTGCGCGATCCAACAGGTCTCTTTAGTCGTCTCTTTATCAGCCGATTTACGCGCACGCTGGGGTTGCTTATCACCGCAGGTGTGCCGATTGTCGATGCGGTGCGCATCGTAGAAGATGTCATCGGTAATTCTGTTTTTTCTCAAAGTTTACATAAAGTAGCCGGCGAACTAGAACGGGGGATATCCATTTCGTCAGCGCTCCAAGAAGATCCTATCTTCCCCGATTACGTCATCCAAATGATGGTTGTGGGCGAACAAACGGGGCAGATGGACAAAGTATTACTCGGTCTTGCTGCGTATTATGAAGAACAGGCAAACGATAGGGTTGGCGCGTTGACAGCGCTCTTTGAGCCCGCTATCATAGTAATAATTGGTGTTGGTGTTGGTTTCTTAGTTTTTTCGATACTTATCCCCATTTATAATGCAACAACATCAAGCGCTTCATAACCTTGGGGTCGACGAGGAGGGGTAGGGGAGAGTATATAAGGAATTATTAATTTACAAATAATTAAGGAGGGTTTATGACTATTAAAAGAGGGTTTACACTTATCGAACTTTTGATCGTTATCGCGATCATCGGTATTTTAGCAGGGGTTTTGATTACGTCACTGTCGGGGCAACGGGTAAAAGCGTATAATGCAAATGCGCTGACAACGCTTGAATCAGTTAAGCCAATCGCGTTTGGATGCGTCCTTGATAATAAAGAATTGACGACATATACAACTACAGACGGTGGTGGTGCAATTTGTGCAGGTATTACAGAAAATTGGCCAAGTTTAGAAACCACTAAAACGAAATGGAAATATGAGTCATTAACGTCTGTGCCAGCTGATGCGACATTTTCATATGTTGCAACAAGTGGTGTAGCAGGAACCGCCCCGACAATTACGTGTACCCAAGCTGGATGTGTAAAATCAGGGACAGGTTGGTAAATTAGTTATCAAACGTAGCTCCCTTATTTTACGATGAGGGAGTTCGTTTGCTTGGTAACAGACCTGTATGAATACATATTCTCTGATAGTCAATAAATATCGCAGACGGTTTACCTCGAGAGTATCGAGAGGCTTTACGCTCGTGGAGTTGTTGGTTGTCATCACTATTGTCGGACTACTGGCAACGATGGTTGCAATCAATGTTAATAAAGCCCGCGTCAAAGGACATGTGGAACAAGCAAAAAATGATGTTAACAGAATGGTCGTTGCATACGAAAATTATAAGGCAGAGAATCTGATTTTGCCAGATCCGGTGTTTTCTGTTGACACAAACTCGACGCTTCCAACGTGGGATCCATTTTGGTCAACGACTATTAAGAGCAAAACACTCGTCCCCCCAGATAGATCAAATATCACCTATAGTATCAAAACAAGTGCAACGGGTATTCAATACGCTATATGTGCATATGGCGATGATTTGGCTACTACCTACATTGTGGGGAAAAACAGCGATATCAACGTCAAAGCACAAGCATCTGATTGTGTGCTCTAACGATATATGATTTACCTCTTTTGGATCGTTCTGGGATTATTACTCGGTTCTTTTGCCGGTGTTGTTAGCGGGCGGTTTAAAAATGGTGGTTTACGCGCAGGTCTTACCGGGCGTAGCAGATGCGATCATTGCACACATACACTTACACCATTAGACCTGATACCGTTAATCAGTTACATCGTTTTACGCGGAAAATGCAGGAAGTGTAAAAAAAAGATCGGCGTGTCACACATCGTTTTTGAGGGTATCAGCGCGTGTGCGACTCTTGGCGTTGGGCTCTATTTTGGTTTTCATCCCATCACGGTGGTTACTATCGTCATAATCACGGGGCTCCTTATTGTTGCGGGGATAGACTGGTATACGCAACAGATCAGTGAACTGCTTATCATCATCATCGGTTTTTTTGTTCTCATGAGTGCTTTTGCCTCGCGCGATATCACCGCACACCTCATTGGTGCACTCATCGGTGGCGGTGTTCCTGCATTTCTGGTTAGTATCAGCAAAGGGAGATGGATGGGAGCAGGGGATATAGAACTGGGCGCAGTATTGGGTTTGTGGGTTGGGTCGCCTGCAATTTGGGTGGGGCTGTGGTTAGCGTTCGTTATTGGAGCGCTGTATGGTGTGGGGCTTATGGTGCAAAAAAAGGCGACCATGCGCAGCGCCGTCGCCTTTGGTCCGTTTCTTATCGTCGGTGCATATGTATCTTTCCTTTATGGAAATACTATGATACAATGGTTGTTAGGAGGACGCTGATGCGGGGATATACATTAATAGAACTTTTGACGGTTGTCGGCATCATCATATTGTTGTCGGCAACACTTCTGCCGAGCATCAACAGAGCGCGTGATAACCAAGCGTTTGGTGGTGTTCCTCAAGAACTCAAGGCAAAGCTATTAGAAGCGCAAAGTTACGCGGTGGGTCCGCCAACTGATAACAATGGGGCGATTGCGTATGGGATACATATTATTTCGAATAATCCACTTTCGTATCAACTCGTCCGCATGAGAAATGGCGCGCCAGAAGCATACACATCGACTACATACACAGAAAAAGTTCTCAAATTCGATTCTATGTCGCCAGCCAATCTTTCATATATTTGGTTTACCATAGGCGATACGGTAAAAGTTTCTTGTCAGACCGGTGCAAACTCACCCTATCCGCCATGTTCTTCAAGTCTCACACAGATACGTATCCCAATCTATTATGCATCCGGCTCGCCAACCGATGTTAAAACTGTTACAATAGATATACAAACAGGGTTTGTTAATGTCACATAACTTTGCTCAAACACACAAAGGTTTTGGTCTTATAGAAGCGCTTGTTGCAAGTGGCATTGTGGCGATGCTCGCCGCAGGGTCCGTAGCGCTCTCCGCAACAATTTTAAATAATACACGCACAAGTTACGACCAACTTGTCGGCACGCGCCTTGCCATGCAAGCGATAGAGGGTGCGCGGTGGATACGGGATAGGAATGTAAACGATGAGGTTTCGGCTACAATATGGAATACGTTAATCAGCAGTGATACGGGTTCACCACTTACAACATGTGGTACATGTACTCTCGAACCTGTTATTCCATCACGTACGTCTGGGGTATATTATTCAGACTTTGGTTCTCAAGAAATCACTGTCATGGCTGGTTTGGTCGCACATACGTTTGAGAGAAAGATAACTATAACTAAGGATCCGGCTACTCCGGATATTATGACAATTACGGTTACCGTTGATAAAAAACGACCCGATGGATCGTTCTCGCGCGTTGCAAACATTACCACGCAGTTGACAAGTTGGAAACAAAAATGAACAAAAAAGCACCTGTCCTGAAAAAATTGAACGGATTTACTCTTGTAGAAATCCTTATCGCCGGTGCAATCTTTGCAGAGACTGCTGTTGTGGGCGCGGTAACCATCGCTAATGTAACACGCACACAGGGTATTACCGTCAACGATGGGTTAAAACAAGAGGCGCTGCGTAGCACACTCGATAGAATCGATAGAGAAGTGCATATAACGAAGCATATTACCGTTAGTGAAAATGTCATATATAGCCTGCAGGGGGATGATACAACATATAAAATATATAAACAAGCAGACCCTGCGGATGCAAATCGTTATGAAATTGTACTTGAACATATATCCTCAACCGTTGCTGAAGCGGATAAAATTCCACTTACTGCTATTGGCACAACAGTAACCGACTTCACGGTAAACGGTATATCATCCGGTGAACCTACAAATCCACCGTATGTGTATGTCACTATGACGGTTAATACATACCCGCAAAAACCAGATTCAGTTCCTTTATCTGCATCGACGTTTGTCGTGCCACGAGGATGGATACAATGAAATGCATTTCGCACTTGTTACTATGTCATCCTCGACTCGAATGGAATTCGAGATCGGGGATCCAGAGTTATTGTATAGATTCCCGATGTCGGTGTTCGATACACTCACACCGGCTCGAGAATGACAAAGAAATGCGAAATGCGGGAATGAAACGAGGCAGCGCTCTTATGATCGCTCTCCTTATGATGGCGACGCTTGGTGCCGTGAGTTTTACCGCATCGCGGTTATACCTGTCTGCGACAAAAACATCAACAAACTACGCCGATAGCGCGAGTGCGTATTATGGTGCAGAATCGGGGCTAGAACAGGCGCTCCTCGCATATACAAAAAATAAAGATGTGCAATTTGGATCAAATTGCTCTGGTTTTTCAGCTGAAGGTTCAGATTGTATTGTTCATCCAGATGATGCTTTAACACAACTATCCACAGATCCAAATATATCGATGCGTATGACATATTATGGAAATCCCGCGTCAAAAGAGAGCCTATGTCCAGAAGCGCCTGCAAAATCATGCGTTGCTCAAGATGTATCATCGGAGATTACGATTCCAAAAGGACTATCGACGGTTCCAACGCTCCATTGGACGTGGAACGGAGCTCCGGGTGTCATGCGCATAGTCTTTATCGACGAAGATATATCCGGTGACCCAGTCCCGTATACTAACGATGATGATTCAAGTATCGTTATTGATGAAAGAACACAGCCGACAGGCTATACTAGTGAAAGGGCGTTATCACGTGCAACGACTAATAACTATACCATCCGTTTCCGACCTCTCGGAGGTGAACTACTTTATTATTGGATAACGTATGGATCTGATGATACAGCATCAATGATTAACATGGGCAGAACATCAATCGATGTTACAGGAACATTTAAAGGAGTTAAGCGTCAATTGCATGCAATACTCGACAATACAGGCAACAACTCCCGCATCGGTCTCAACGGACTCATTGACTACACAATTTTAAGCGAACAGGACATCAACTAACACAATCGAGCAATACCTCTAACTGTCATTGCGAGCCCCGCTCAAAACGGGATAAACTGCGACAAACCTGTCACCTTTGGCAGGATGGGCAATCTGTTCGTCATTGCGAGGAGTAATACGACGAAGCAATCTATAAATTAGGCGTAATGTTAAATTCGGGTTGCTGTTAAGATAAATTATTAGTTAATTAAATTTGTCATTCCGAATGAAATTGAGGAATCCCTTGGTTAGGTTATTAAGGGATCCCTCCACTGCGGTCGGGATGACAAAGGGTTGGGTTGGAATGACGGGGGTATAAACTTAGTTTCTTTGAGTTTTACATTATTAAATCACCAAACCCTGACCTCGTAGGTCAGGGTTTGGCGGTAAACCTAAAGATAGATTGCCACTCCGCCAAAGTCGGATCGCAATAACTATTTTGATAGGTTTTTCAACGGTCTCTTTGCGTAACGTTTGACCTCACTCCAATTTTTGCTATACTACCATTATGGCAGAAATGATCTATGTCTATACCGATGGCGGGTCACGGGGCAACCCCGGTCCTGCCGGGTGTGGTGTTGTTATCCAGAAATGTATCGATGGGAAATGTGCGACAATCGGTGAATATCACCGCTACATCGGCGAGACAACCAACAACCAGGCAGAATACCAAGCGCTCTTGCTTGCACTGGATGAACTATCTAAACTCAATCCAACACAAAAAGTATTGTTTCACCTCGATTCGCGGCTTGTCGTAGAACAGATTAAAGGCACGTATAAGATGAAAAACGCAGGGCTCAAACCACTTTTTGACAGAGTCAAACAACAACTCGATACGTTTCATGGCGGATATCAGTTCGAATATATACCACGCGAACGTAACGCGCACGCAGACCGTCTTGCAAATAAAGCGATGGATGAGGGGATGCGTTCGACAAACGAGCAGGTGCTCTAGCCCATGCAGCGCGTCGGTCAACTTTTTAAAACAATCGATTGGGTGCTTATTCTCGCAACCATCCTTCTTGTGGTCGGAGGCATTACAATTGTATTTTCTCTTACCCATGGCACTGATAGTCATATTTATACAAACCAAATCATCTACGCCATCATAGGGAGTATCGGCGCTCTGTTTATGACATTTATCGATTATCGCACATGGCGCAGTATCAGTTGGTGGTTGTATGGTCTCACCATCATCGCACTCGGGGCAGTTAGTGTGATTGGGTCAAAAGTTTTTGGGGCAACACGTTGGATCGATTTTGGCGTCTTCCAGTTCCAACCTTCGGAACTTGCCAAACTTGTCTTGATAATCGCTCTTGCCCGCTATCTTGTTGATCAGCGGTCAATAGGTATACGACAGATTATTGTTACCACAGTGCTTACCGCACTCCCTGTTGGGTTAATACTTATACAGCCCGATTTGGGGAGCGCATCGGTTCTTGTTGTCATCGCCATCGTTTTACTTCTCGCGGCGCGTATTCCCAAAATTGCGATCGGTGTGACTGCAGTAGCGCTTCTTCTCACAATGGGGATCGGCTTTACCCAGTTAGCACCATATCAACGTCAACGGATAGAAGTATTTTTTAACCAGAGTATTGACCCTGCGGGAATTGGGTATAATATTACACAGAGTAAAATAGCCATCGGGTCGGGCGGTGTGTTTGGGAGAGGTTTGGGGCAGGGGTCGCAATCTCAACTACAATTTTTACCCGTTGCACACACCGATTTTATCTTTGCTGTCACCGCAGAAGCTACGGGGTTTGTCGGGTCGATAGTCCTGCTACTTCTTATGGCAACAGTAATTGTGCGAGCATATTCTATAGCACGGGTATCACAAGATTCATTTGGGCTCTACTGTGCACTCGGAGTCGCGACACTTTTTGTCTATCAAACTTTGGTCAATGTTGGCGGTAATTTGGGGCTTGTTCCGGTAACCGGAATTCCACTCCCACTCGTATCATCGGGTGGGACAACCACCATTGTCATGCTCGCCTGCATCGGATTACTGCAATCTATCTACCTGCGTCATAAAAAAATACGCTTCACCTAATACCTTAGATAACCGTTGCTGTCCACCGCGCCCGCCTGCCACTGCGAGGCACGAGCGGGCAGGTAGGTGGACAGTAGGTGACTCGACAGTTGTCAACTGTAGGAAGGGGTGTGTCATCTGGAATAGAAGAAGTTGATGCATATTATTGACAGATATATAGAGGTGTGATACAGTATAAAAAACCATACATGGGGTAAATTTTATTATGCAAAAAAAACAAGAAGCAGTAGCGAAAAGCAAAAGGGTTAAAGCATCGGAAAGTGCTGGAGTGATCACAAAAGAAACTCCGCAGAAAGTTGATGGAGCGGTACAAACCGCTCAAGTTGTCGTTGCAAAAAAAGCCGAAGCACCCAAGCAAGCATCAACACCGGCAGTTGTAGTTCTCGGGTCTAAACAGTTCGTCGTCAAAGGTGGGGAAGAGCTTATTGTAGAAAAACTGTCACACAAAGACGGCGATATATTTGTCACGGAAGATATATTGCATGGCAAAAAAGTAACATGCACCGTTGCCGGACCGGTTGCAGGACCAAAAATTGATATTCTTAAATTCAAAAACAAAACCCGCTACTTACGTCATATGGGGCATCGTCAAAAGTATACCAAAGTAATCGTAACATCAATCGCATGAACATACTTTCAACAAGCATATCCTATTTTCATGGTGTCATAGCAGAACTTAAAAAAGTTACCTTTCCGTCGCGACGCCAAGTGATTGTTGGCACTATCCTTGTTATTGCGGCGATTATGCTCGCAACGCTGGTTATTGGGGGGGTAGATACCGGGCTCGCACAGTTAGTCCGGATCTTTATCATCGAACGTGGAGGTGTTAAATGACCGATTCACATGTAACAGATACAACAAGCACAGACGATATTAAGCAGGATCTCATCATGCCAGACGTAGAAGAAAAGATTATACCTATTGAAGAAGAACCAAAAGATGATTCGAACGATTCAACCCAAGCCGAGTCTCTCGCTGACGATAGTCAAGAAAAAGTAGCACATGACGAAGAAGAAAAGCCACCTTCAGCAGATCTTCATGAAGATACACCCACTAAACCATCGGGCGAGCCAACACCGTCACGGATGCTTGGGTCCACCCATCGTCAATCGGGGGAACGTAATTGGTATGTTATCCACACCTATTCAGGATACGAAGATCAGGTTTCAGAAAGTTTGATACAACGTATCGATTCGTTTGGGATGAAAGATAAGATCTTCGATGTCATCGTGCCAAAAGAAAAACAGATAGAGATTAAGGGTGGTAAACGTAAAGTTGTCGAAAAGCGGATCTTCCCGGGGTATGTTCTTGTCGATATGGTCGTCACCGATGAATCGTGGTTTGTTGTCCGCAATACTCCCAATGTCACCGGCTTTATCGGCTTTGGTGTCAAACCTACGCCGATGAGCAATCAAGAGGTCGATCGTATTAAAAAACGTATGGGTGTAGAAGAACCAAAATACAAAATAGAACTTAAAATTGATGATTTAGTGCGGGTGAACGACGGACCGCTTAAAGGGTTCGAGGGCAAGGTTACCGATATCGACGAAGATAAAGGTCGGGTAAAGGTATTGGTATCGATGTTTGGTCGTGAAACGCCAGTAACACTTGATTATCTACAAGTTAAATCAGTGTAATATCAATACATTACGTAGGTTTGTAATATTTTGTAATTTGTTTTTTGTAATTTAGAATTTTCCTGAAAGGACATTATGGCAAAAAAAATAAAAGCAATCGTTAAAGTGCAATGTCCGGGTGGACAGGCAACCCCGGCGCCTCCTGTTGGTCCAGCACTTGGTCAACACGGGGTTAATATCGTTGAATTTACCCAAAAATTCAACGAACAAACCCGCGATCAACAGGGTATTATTCTCCCTGTTATTATTACTGTCTACGAAGACAGGTCGTTTGATTTTAAAATAAAAACACCTCCCGCAGCATATCTGCTCAAAAAAGCTGCAGGTGTAGAAAAAGGGTCGGGGACACCACCAAAGGTAAAAGTTGGTGAAGTTACCAAAGATCAGATTCGTGCGATCGCTGACCAAAAAATGCCCGATCTTTCTGCGGATACACAGGAAGAAGCGATGAAAATAATAGAAGGAACAGCACGCAGTATGGGTCTCTCAATTAAAAAGTAATACTACCGATAGAAACTAAAAATCCCTCGCATAAAGCGGGGGATTTTTAGTAGTAAAGATGATTCTCGCGACAAGCCTCGGTGTAAGGAGGGGAAATCACCGGTGAGCATGTCACGAGAATCATCTCGGCTACGCATTGGCGTTTACTCTGTTACTTACCTGTAACTCCTTTTTTAATGATAAGAATAAGTATATCATATTAGTATAGATTTGTCAAGGATTTTATACCTCCTTGCGTCATAGATGCATTCCGTTCTATACTAACAATAATGGATATTGCAAAAATAGTTCAGCGGTCGTGGGAGATAACCAAAACCCATCATTATATGTGGTGGTTGGGGATTTTAGCGCTCTTTACCCAAGGGGCTGGGCTCAATATGTTTTCTGTAAACGATGTATCGGAAAAAAAGTTAGATATCAATAGTTTCACGAGTGCGTGTCTCATGAGTGCCTTTGACCGATTACAAAACTACAGTGTCGAACACGTGCGTCTGATAACACTTATTACACTTACTCTTTTACTTATCTGTATTGTCATTATGTATATCTCATATTGTGCACGTGCGGGGTTGATACTCGCGGCGAACGATACAGAGGAAAAACTCAACAATAGAAGTAAAAACTATTTTCTTAAGGGAGCGGCATTTGGATGGCGTTTGTTTGGACTGTAGGTAACGGTGGGTCTCTTTATCTTCGCAGTGCTTATTGCATTCGGTTTGCCCGCATATATCATGTGGATATATATGCCAAGTAATAATGCAAAACTTATATTCTTTTGTGCGTATGGTTTCGTCACGCTCGTGGTCTATGTCATGTGTTCTGTGTATGCGTCTTTATTTATGCCGATAGCATCGCGTGCAATTGTTTTACATCATAGACGCATCCAACTTGCTTCGCATGATGCATATCATCTTATTCGATATCACAAAATGACCGCTGTAACAACGTGGGCGATATCGTTACTCATCGGGTTAGTCTATAGTTTTGCGCACGCGGGGATTCTCCTTGCCATCGTTCTTATCGGCGGTCTTTTCGCATTACAGATCTATTCTGTTGGTGGAGCTGGGGGTACACTGTTACTTATCGCACCGGCGCTCGTTATCATCGTGTGTCTGTTTGCCGTTATCGGTGGCGCCTACCAAGCGTTTCTTTCGACCTACTGGACACTTTCATATAGAGTGTTATACTCTATGTATACACACAAAACATAAGAAGGCATATGAAAACATCATCAGAAGTCCCAACACACACACCACAAGCATCGACGCCAGAGAAACAACCGGTTCAATCGGTGCCCAAAGAGGCGCAACTGTCCACACCTCAACCGGCACCACAACCAACCGTTCCCACGGGTATACCAGCGACAGGGGGCATGAGTATCAACGGTCCATTCCCTCAAGAACTCAATGGGTGGAACTGGGGAGCGTTTTTACTCAACTGGATGTGGGCAATAGGCAATAGCGTGTGGATAGGGTTGCTTATGTTCGTTCCTTTTGTCAATATCATTATGCCGTTTTATCTTGGTGCAAAGGGAAACGAACTCGCGTGGGAACATAGAAAGTTTGCATCGGTCGAGCAGTATAAAGATGTGCAAAATGCGTGGAAAAGTTGGGGATTTATTCTCATTATTCTGCAAATTGCACTTGTCGCAACATTTATTCTTATGATAATGAAATATATGAATGATGTACCGGTTGATGAATCAGATTATGAAGTGTGGGGAGGGGAAGATATGATGCCATACCCGAGCACCGACCAACCACCAACAGACACTACACCTGCACCTCCTGCGTTTACGTTCTAACGATTTCGTCAGCTCTATTGCCAAGCAAACCACATATATATGAACGATCGCGATGGTGCACTCGCATTAAGCCAAAATATAACCATCGGTGCGCGGACGTGTGTCAAATTGCGGGCACTCGGCAAGATCGGCACCGTAATTTCTTTGTCGGCTCAAAAATTGCATAGCATTGGGTTTACCACTGATGTTGCACGCAGTATCGCCGATGCACACTTGATAGATATTGATGCTGTTAAAAAACAGTTACAACGGTTTTCCATTAACTACGCCGTTTTTGGAGACAGAGAGTATCCGTCGTTACTCGCCGAGCTGCCCGACCCACCTTCTGTTTTGTATTACAAGGGGACACTTGCGTCACTCGCGCACCCAACGGTTGCACTCGTCGGATCACGTAAGGCGTCGACGTATGGAACTTTTATTACAAAAAAGTTAGTTGATGGGCTCTGCCAAAAAGGTATCACCATCGTGTCGGGGCTTGCACTTGGCATTGACGCAGTTGCGCATCGGAGCGCGGTTGACGCCGAGGGGCTCACCGTTGCCGTTCTCGGTAACGGTCTCGACACAATCTATCCGTCATCGCACACACGACTTGCACAGTCGATTATTGAGAGTGGGGGATGCATACTAAGCGAATATCCTGTAGGGACGCCATCGTATCCAGCGCATTTTCCCGTGAGAAACCGTATTATAGCAGGACTATCTCTGGGAACAGTGGTTGTTGAGGCGGCGCACCAGTCGGGGTCACTGCATACCGCTCATGCGGCGCTCGATTACAATAGAGATGTTATGGCGGTTCCCCACGCGCTGGCAACAGCGGGAGGCGAAGGTCCACATAGTCTTATCCGCGCGGGTGCAACACTTGTGCGCACATATAATGATATACTTGATGTGCTGGGGATTGCAGATACACCGCAGCAACCGCACGTCAGTTCCATTCCACTGTCACAGACAGATTCTGCTATTCTCTCACTCTTGACAAAAGAACCTCTGCATATTGATGATATTGTGGTAACATCGGAATATGCAATTGGGGATGTTAGCGCATCGCTCGCCGTGTTAGAGATGAGTGGGCATGTGCGCCATATCGGCGGAAAACGGTATAGTAAAGTTTGGTAGAAACGTGCGAAGTACAATAATATCTCTTGACAACACATAAAAAGTATGGGACAAATAACATTTACCCACAAAGAGCCTTTTTAATAACTTATTGAGAAGCAAAAAATAGGGTATTTTGAGCGAACAGTGAGAATTATGAGGAAGCATAGCCACAGTTATGGTGACGAGTAATTCTTAATGTGTAGCCAAATATACACATTGTGCAGTTATCCAATACGTTATTAAACAGGCTCTGAGGTAATGAAAGGATGTAGTATGCAGGAAAATCAAGATACGAAACGCCACGATGTTCGAGTTAAGATACTCGATGTTAATCCAAAAGAGATCGACGAGCGGCTCTGCAAAAAGGGTGCACGTAAAATATTTGACCGGCTGATGACGCGGACGTTGATGTTCGATCACCCCACACTTCGTTTGCGAAACACGGGGCGTGTGCTCCGGTTGCGCCAAGTGGGTAAGAAAGTATTTTTATCGATAAAATCGGGTGGCGATGGCGCACCGGACAGCAGGTTTCAAAAAGTGTATGAAAGTGAACTCGAACTCAACGATTTTAACCAAGCATTTTCTATGTTCGAAAGTCTGGGGTTTACGGCGTTTCGTTATCAGGAAAAAATGCGCACCGGTTATACCACATCCCAGGGTGTGCATATAGAGCTCGATGAATTTCCTAAAATCCCTAGTTATATAGAGATAGAAGGTCCAACCGATGAACTTGTAAACGATTTTGTCACGCAGCTCGGATATTCATCTGCCGATACTGTGCGCATGTCTGCTACAGAAGTGTTACGCCATTATGGTGTCAAAGATGTGGATATTGTCCGATTTCCCAACAACGAACAATCGGAAGGTATTATCGAATGAGTGATGCCGTTGTTATTGTAGAATCTCCGGCAAAAAGTAAAACGATCCAAGGATATCTTGGGGCGGGGTTTCGTGTTGTTGCGTCGTATGGGCATGTCCGCGATCTCCCTAAAAATGATCTCGGTGTTGACGTGGACCATAATTTTACGCCAACGTATGTTATCCCGACAAAAGCACGTAAAACGATTGCGATGCTTAAAAAAGAATGCGACAGGGCATCTGCAGTGTATCTTGCAACTGACTACGATAGAGAAGGAGAAGCGATAGCGTGGCACGTTGCCCAAGCTGTTGGAATACAAAGTCAAAATCCTGTCCCGAGCGCAACCGAGGGATCAAAAGTCAAAAGTCAAAAAGTAAAGAAAATATACCGAATAACGTTTCATGAGATAACCAAAGAGGCGCTCAAACAGGCGATAGAACATTCACGTGATATAGACCAAAATCTCGTTGATGCACAGCAGGCGCGTCGTGTGCTCGATAGGTTAGTCGGTTATAAATTATCACCATTTTTATGGAAAAAAGTATATAAGGGTCTTTCTGCAGGGCGCGTGCAGTCTGTTGCGGTCCGTCTTATCGTGGACAGAGAACGGGAGATAGAAGCGTTTACTCCACAAGAGTATTGGTCGATTGTCGCAGACTTTTTAGCACATACGAAGTCATTTACTGCGTCACTTATTAAACTTGACGGTAAACCGATAGAGAAATTAACGCTTACCAATACACGCGATGCAGACGCTGCTATCACAGCACTCAAGGAAGATGAATATCACGTCGCATCACTTGACACAACACACGAACAAAAATATCCTTATGCGCCATATACAACGTCGACCTTGCAGCAAGATGCGAGCAAACGGTTATACTTTTCCAGTAAACAAACCATGAAGCTCGCCCAAGATTTATACGAAGCTGGGTTAATCACCTACATGAGGACAGATTCGACAAACGTATCAACCCAAGCGGTCAACGCTTTTAGAAAATATATTAGCGCTACCTATTCAGAAAAATACCTATCTCCCAAACCAAAAGTGTTTATCACAAAATCAAAGGGTGCACAAGAAGCGCACGAGGCGATTCGTCCTACAAACCCAGATACTAATCCCGATACGCTGGGCGCGTCGTGGTCTGATAAACATACCAAATTGTATACTTTGATTTGGCGTCGGAGTATCGCGAGTCAAATGGCAGATGCACGAATCGACAGACAGTCACTTGTCGTTAACGGCAAAAAAAGTAAGTCGCTTTTTAAGACAACAGGGCAAAAAGTTGTATTTGACGGTTTTATGAAGGTCTATCCGATTGTTATAGAAGAAAAAACATTGCCACAACTTACAGTCGATGAAGGAGTCGATTGCACCAAACTGACCCCCGAACAACATTTTACCCAACCACCGGGTCGGTTTACCGAAGCCTCTCTTGTCAAAGAATTAGAAAATCTTGGGATCGGCAGACCATCAACCTATGTTCCCACTATCTCTACCATCGTTGATCGTGGATATGTGCGTGTTGAAAATCGCACATTTTATCCAAACGAAGTTGGATGTATTGTTATCGATCTTCTCAAGGAACATTTTCCCAATATCGTTGATGCAACATTTACCGCAACTATGGAAGATAATCTCGATAGTATCGCTGATGGGAAACAATCATGGACTAAACCCATTGCAGCATTTTGGGGACCGTTTGAAACGCTCCTTGCCGCTAAAACAAAAAATGTGGAAAAGCTTGATATGACCAAAGAAATTAATGAAAAATGTCCCACATGTGGAAAACAGCTCATTGAACGATTAGGAAAATTTGGTACATTTATTGCGTGCAGCGGTTTTCCGCAGTGTAAGTATACGCGTCAGATACAAGTAGAAACGGGCTTATCATGCCCCGAATGTAAAGAAGGCAACGTTATTGAGCGCCACACACGCAAAAGAAATCGATTGTTTTGGGGGTGTGACCATTATCCAAAATGCACCTATGCGACGTGGGATAATCCAACGAAACTCAAATCTCAAAACTCAAATCTCAAAACTTCAACTCAAGACCAGAAAATATAATAACTTATGTATAATTTTGAGCTTTGACATTTAAAATTTAAGATACTATTATGTCTATTCTTCCAAAATCAATAATTCGTGTTATCGATGAGTTTGCTAAGTTACCGGGGATCGGTCCTAAAACAGCAAGTCGTCTTGTATTTTACCTTTTAACGCAACCCGCCACTGATGTCGAGAATTTTAGCGCTGCACTTAGAGAGCTACGCCGATCGTTAGTCACATGTAAAAAATGTTATTCAATAAGCGAACATGAGATGTGTGATATCTGCGAAGATCAACGAAGAGATGCAACCACCATAATGATCGTTGAGGAACCACTCGATACCGTCGCACTAGAAAAGACGGGATACACCGGCTTGTATCATGTTTTAGGTGGGGTCATCTCTCCCATTGATGGTATCGGTCCGGATAATCTGCGTATTAAAGAGTTGATAGATCGCCTCAAAGATCCAACATCGGTTATTGCGGAATGTATCCTCGCAACAGATCCATCTTTGGAGGGAGAGGCGACAGCTCTTTACATATCAACGCTTATCAATCAAGCTAGTATAAAGGGTGATATACCATCATCTGTGAATATTACCAGAATTGCTCGGGGGCTACCGGTGGGAGGCGACCTTGAATATGCAGATGAGGTTACGCTTCGCCGTGCGCTTGAAGGACGAGCAAAAGCTGCGTAAAGGAGGACCAATGCCAAAAGAAAAAAGTTATTTTTGTCCGGATTGTGGGTGGGAAGGGGAAGAAACGCTGTGCGCCATCTGTGGATCGCCAACGGAATCGTTGTCTGTTGACCAGACGACTGGCAAAGTTGTCGACGACGATACTCTTTCTGATGATCTTGGTGACGAATTCGATGATGATTTTGATGACGAAGACGAGATCGATTTAATAGGAGAAGACAGTGAGCCAAAACACGCCGATTAGATTGTATAATACGCTGGGTAGAACGAGAGAACCATTTACGCCACTCCGCGCTGGCACAGTGGGTG
>Ga0066636_10000914_pt1 | contig 17552 bp, 15 predicted proteins | sample CryGeyCG2014_080_2_FD_62736 | JGI IMG/M metagenome (GOLD analysis project Ga0066636, IMG submission 62736) | Groundwater microbial communities from aquifer - Crystal Geyser CG07_land_8/20/14_0.80 | ecosystem: Environmental > Aquatic > Deep subsurface > Groundwater | place: USA: Utah: Grand...
AAGTCCGCGAAGGTCGGCATCGGGGCGAAGCGCCTCAAAGCGGCCTGGGACGATGATTACCTCTCGAAGGTGCTGTCGTCAGCATGAAGCTACGGGCGGCGATTTCGTGCGATCGCCCTGAGGGAGGACCTCATCGCGGCAAAGCGCGCTTCCGGACGGCCACAAGACCTCCTCGATGCTGACATGCTTGCACAGACGCGGCCAGAATAGTCGTTCTCTCAAAACGCAAACACGCGAAGCCGCGAAGGCGCAAGGAGAGCTTCAGTCAACCCCCTTGGCGCCTTTGCGTTGGGATTCCAGTCCGAAGTCGGCAGGCATCCAATCAATAACACTGCCCCCGATCGACTCGAAGTAGGGGCTTAGAAGCCAGTTCCGTCCATGCTCCCACGTCACCCGGTAATCCCGGACGCGGAACTTCTGCCCTTCATGCAGGTCGAAAAGCTCTTCGTCCAGAGAAGGCACGTCCTCAGTAACTATTCACCTGATGGCACGCTAACTTCGTTTGCCAACCTTCGTCCGCAAACTGCGGACTCACAGAGTCCGACATGTCCGCTATTGTGCAGGAAAGTAGCGTTGAAGTTGCGCACAAAGTTGGCGTAGCAATGGCTTCGCGTGCTGCGGACTCGCAGAGTCCGAACTGAAGGAAACAGCGCGCCCTGTAGGGAGAGTAGGTGAATAGTTACCAGAATTATGATCGACACCAATGTGCTGATTGCTGCGCTTCGGTCGAGGCGGGGTGACTCCTATCGGCTGCTCTCTCTGATCGAGAAGGGGAAGTTCGAGTATGTGTTGTCCTGCAAGCCACCACCCTCCAACTCCCCAATTCGCTTAATGAGAAGGTTGAAGAAATGTCCCGGCGCGATGGTGTCCCGGTGGATCAGTTCGTCTCAACTGCTGTGGCCGAGAGGCTGTCGGCTCTGTACACTGTGGATAATTCTGCGCAGACGGGGAGCACGAAGCAGCCCGGAAGCCTTTGAGCGCGCCCTCAACGAGATTCCCGATGTGGAACCGGATGAATACGATCGGCTGTGAATTCGTAGATTGAGCTACGGCATTTATTTCTCCGTGGCTCATCGTCGAACAATTCTGTTCGGTAACGGACATATCTGTCAGCAAGTCCACCGCTTCCCTCACAATCAACTCCTCACACTCCGGCTTCCGCATCAGCGTCCCGCAGCGGCGAATAGAGTACGGCACTCACTCGAGTTTCCGTCCAACGCGTATCTGACCGGGCTGGACGACCACAAAAGCCCCCGGAATCTCTTCGCCATGCTCTGCTACGAAGCGATTCACAGTCTTCCCAAGGGTGCTGCGGGCGTTTCCCGGGAAACGAATCAAGAGAACTCCCGGACGCCGAAGGTGGCTGACATACACCAGCCAGCCGAAGTCCTTATCCTCCGTCAGAAGAATCCGGTGTTCGCGGTAGGCTTACTCAATGAGAGCGCGGTCGTTCGACCGGGAAGTGATTTCACTGACAGCGAGGACATCACACCCCTCTGACCGGAGAGCGCGCACGACCGCGAAATCGCAGCTCTCGTCAGCCAGGAACCTGAGGGACGGGACGCGCATCAGGCCGCCTGCAGCACGATAGTTTCGTGGGCAAGAGATCTCGCAGCGTAAGCCAAAGCGGCCTGGAGGTCGTGACAGGTGAGCCTCGGGTAGGCGTCGAGCAGATTCGCTTTCGTGGCACCCTCGCTGAGTTTGCGGAGAAGCAGTTCAACCGGGATGCGCGTGCCGCGTATCACCGGCTTTCCGAGCAACTTCTGGATTGAATTCAATACGACGAGAAAGTTCGGCGTTCATCTCTTGACCTCCCCATGGAATGAATGCGGCTGCACTGTGCCAAGTCTGTCACACAGTGTCAACCGCGGGCCAGGGCTCTACCGGGAACTTGACATTCTGTTTCCGTCGCCCGCGCCACGCCGCTTCGTTGATCTGCTTGGCATTCATGGCATTAGCATATCAAACGTTCACAACGTTAGCCACCAACCGCTTGGGGAACACTGTCCGTAGAGGCTTCATCCCGCGCGGTTCACGATCTGCTTCATTCTCGCGTCCGGACCGACCGTGGTTCCGGCAAGGATGTCTGCCTCCCGAAAAACGGCCATGAGGATTTCTCCGTCTTTGTGCCGCTCCCGGTCGTAGATGACGTACATGTGGCCGTCTTCAGCCTGGACTGAGTCGGGGTAGGAAACGTTGGGGCGTTCGTCGAGCAGGAGTCCGCCCTGCCAGGAGGCTCCGTCGTCCTCCGAAAGAAAAGCGGTCAGGTGCGAGCGTCCGGTGAACTGGTGGTGGTTGACCAGCAGCAGGCGGCCCGACCGAAGTCGACGGATGTGGAACCGGGAGTTGAGTCCGCCAAGGTCGGTTGGCTCCCCGGCCGACCACGTGAAGCCGCGATCAGTGGAGAAGCTTTGACCAATTCCGTACTGTGTGCGCACGAGCATCCAGAGGGAGCCGTCCCGCCTCTCGACGATGATGTGCTCATCGAACGCGCGGTCGGGCACATCCGCGCCGCCGCGGCGCGTCCAGGTTTCTCCCTGATCCTCAGAGCAGATGACGTTCGAGAACCGCTCTTCATCAAGTTCGGTAAGACGCGGGTCGCAGCACGCCCACACTGCGGCGGGAAGCATCCACTCGCCGCTGGCGAGAACCGTCGGCTTGTTCATCATCACCCCGTTGCACAGGCGACGCGGCGCGGACCATGCGGGTGTGGCTGTGCCCGAATCCTCGCACCGGATCGCCCACACACCGCACCGACCATCGAACCATTCGTCGCTCTGTGCCCAGAACAGCCACAGACGACCGAGAGGATCGTGCCACAGACAGGAATCGTAGGCGCGCACCTTGCCGGGAGGGTCGATCACCAGCACTGGCTCCGACCAGGTGAAGCCGTCGTCCTCGCTGGCAATGAGTGCCACGTAGTTGTCCGGCCCCTCACCCTCGCCGCCGCTGTACCACACCGCCCAGAGGCGTCCGTTGGGCGCGCGCTCAATGCCCGGAATCCCCTGCCACTGGCGCGTGGATGAGTCGTATTCGGGACAGGGGACGGTTAGGATGGGAGGGGGCTGCAAGGAAGGTTCCGGGTATTGATGTTTCATTTTGAGACGCTCCACGGCGGATTCGGAGTGGGAAGGACGGCAGGATTACGGGATGACCGTGTAGCGTGATGAGTGAGACATGACCGTCGACCATCGACCATCCTTTCAGAACGGCAGCCTCGGAGTGTAGACTCCCGGTGTCTCTTGAGACACGTTGTAGATCTGAAACCCCAGGTAGTTGCCGAAGACCTCCCAGAGAACATTGCCCACGTTCGCTTGAGACATGGCGACGTGATGCGGGAAGTGACTTAGCAGTACGTCCCGGTATAGGTGCTGAAGGTTCTTGATGCGGCACCAGCCGTAGCTTCCTGTTGTCTGCGCAGAATTGTCTTCGATCGTCCCTTCGGCAACCAGCGCCTTCCACAAACCGCTGGGGTCTTGTGTAACTCTGGACAGTGTAACCGGACCGGGCTTGACCACAAGGTGGACAATGCCTTCCGCGTTCTCAGGAGGGGCAATCCCCAAACTGGCAAGGACTGCGTGTTCCCGCAACACGGGTTGCTCTCTTGCGAAGCTCTTTGGAAAGACACCGCAGTGCCAGAGATTAACCAACTCGTCGTCTTCGTTGTGCAGGTTGTTCCAGTCGGCAAGCGCAGCGGGGGAGTCGCTGGCAAGCTGGCAGGCATGCAGGGAGAGGGTGCCGATGATGTCCGCCTCGCACGCGCACGGTGTGCCTTCGTTCGCAAGGCGACTCATCGTGGTGCAGGCGCAAACACCGTAATTCCGCTGCATCGAAGTCCAGCACTGAATCGCCAGTCCGTCGATGGCGTTTTCTTCCTTCCATCGTCGCAGGAATAGCTCCAACCGAGCGCTGCGAAGGACGGCCTCGCTGGACACCAGCGACGTATCCGCGTACTCGTTGATACCGGTAATCAATTCGAGTAGATCGGGGTCGTTCTCGTCCATCGCCTTCGCTCCGGCAAACACTTCCGATAGATCGAGCGTCACCGTTGTCGGTCCGAGTCGCTGGAGCTGCTTCTCATCGAAGCGACACGTCCAAAACGCGTCGGGGCGCGCGCCGATCTGTCCGTAGCGCGCGTTCCGAACACCCTTGACCACGCGGCAGATGCGAGCGAACCAGTCGACATCTTCCTTGAAAGAGTCGTCGGCAGGGCAGCAGACCGGCCGTCGGGCAACGGTGTATTCCACCCCGATCTGCCGCAGCGCCTCCGCGATGGAAAGGAGACCGCAGAAGCTGTCCCGGCGATGTTCACCCACACGTAAAGGCACTTCCTCCTGAGCGGCGAAGATCAGGATCGGAACGTTGAGGTCGGCCTTCCGCACCGTCCAGGCGGCGGCTTGTTCGTCTCCGAAATTCATCGCTCCGATGACGATACCGTCAACCTCTTCCTTGCGGAACAGGTCCGCGCAGACCTCCGCCTCACGCCGGTTCTCAACGCACCCGGACGCAGTCTGTCCGTCCGCCGGCGCGACCACTTCCACTCCCGCAGCCTGCATCGCTGCCACGGCCTGCCGGTGCGCCTTTTCGGCCAGCTCAAGACTGAAGCTGCCGCGACGGGTGGAAATGAGTCCCAGCCTGACCTTTCTGTTTTCCGTTTTCATCACACTCCCTCTCAACACCTGTAATCCGCAAAGTTGTGAACTGAATAACTGTGGTTTGGCAAATCTCGATGGACACCAGATGTAGAGGCGTCTCCCACAGCTCAATATGACGGGAGTTGGTGCAATCCTCTCCCTCGAGGATACTCCCTACGATTTCTCAATCTCACACAGGCAGGTGTAGCGCCCCTGATCGGGGAGGTCGACGGTAATTCCCCCGGAAATGACGTTCCGGTCGATCACCTTCCCTTTGCCTTTCGGAGTGGTGTATTGGGAACCGATTCGCGGGTACAGCTTGCTGACATCCCTGTAGAACTTGTTTTCGTAACGCAGGCAGCACTTCAGTCTCCCGCAGACGCCGGAGAGCTTGGTAGGGTTGAGGGGAAGTCCCTGATCTTTGGCCATGCGAATTGAGACCGGGGCAAAAGCTCTCAGCCACGTGGCACAGCACAGTCCTTGCCCACAACCGCCACAGCCGCCCATCTTCTTCGCAGCGTCGCGAATCCCGATCTGCTGCAACTGAATACGAGACTCGAGCTCTGCGGCGAGGTCACGAACGAGCACGCGGAAATCCACTCGTTCCTCCGCAACGAAGTAGAAGAAGGTACGGTTGCCATCAAACGTCTGCTCCGCCTCGATAAGTTTCATGTCGAGGCCGTGCTGGTTGATCAGTTTCTCACACAGAATAAAGGCGCGTTCGTTGTTGCGCTGGTTCTCTCTGTCCTGGGCGCGATCCTCATCGGTCATCACCCGCGTGATGGGACGGACAGGCGACTCAAGTTCTCTCTTGGAAACCTCCATTTGGGGAGTAATCACCTTGCCCACTTCCAGACCGCGCCTCGACTCGGCGATAATCTCGAGCCCCGGATGCAGGTCAAGATCGTTGGGGAGCAGGTAGGCTACTTTGTCACGGTCTCTGAAAAGCACACCGACAGCTTCTGGCATGATTCATCCTCCTGGGCGAATGGGCGAATGGGCGAATGGGCGAATGGGCGAATGGGCGAATGGACGTTGCATTGCTTCCAGTCCTCTCATACGGCCCGCCAACTGGCGAGACCGAAGACAATGCCTTCCACCAATCGCAGCACCTGCTGGGCACTGATGGTCTGCGGGTTGATTCCCAATCCCTCCGCGCGCGCCTGAATGGTGTTGAGTGCAATGCGGTCAACGTGGAACTTAGAGTTCGCGGTGTCTCCCATCACGCGATAGAGTCTCATGCACTCACCTTCCGATGGTTTCCGTCGTTGATTGAAATGGAGCAATATACGCCGGTCGGATCTCGAAATTCGCTCGATGGATACCGACGGACAGGTCACGCGCAGGCGCATTACTCTCAGGAGATTGGACGCCTGGATCGGGAGCACTCCGAACCGGTCTTTCATGTCCACCTCCAACTCATCGACATCCTGGAGCGACTCCACCGTTGCCAGTCGCTGGTAAAGTTCAAGTCGATGATTCAGGTTCTCAATATAATCCTCCGGCAGGTATGCCGCAAGGGGGAGGTCCACTTCGGGTAGGTCTGTGCGTCGCTTTACCGGCTCGTGCCGAATGGCGCTGACGGCCTCGCTCAGCATCTGGCAGTAGAGGTCAAAGCCAACCGCCTGCATGTAGCCGTGCTGCTCCGCTCCGAGGAGGTTCCCCGCGCCGCGAATCTCAAGGTCTCGCAGGGCAATCTTGTAGCCAGACCCCAGGCCGGCGAATTCCTGCAACGCCTCGATGCGCTGCTCGGCCTTGTGACTGATCTTCGCCCTGCGTCCGTACAGAAGATAGGCGTACGCCTGTCGATCCGATCTTCCCACACGCCCCCGCAATTGATACAACTGCGCCAGTCCGAACTGTTCGCAGCGATCCACGATGAGCGTATTGGCGTTGGGGATGTCCAGTCCGCTCTCGATAATCGTCGTGCATACCAGAACGTCGTACTTGCCGTTGTAGAAATCATACATGATCTCCTCAAGTTCGTCCTCCGCCAGTTGTCCGTGGCCGATAGCGATACGCGCGGACGGGACCAGTCGGGCGATATGCGCAGCGACGTGTCGGATGGAGCGGACACGGTTGTGGACCATGTAGACCTGTCCCCCGCGCTCCATCTCGCGGAGGATGGCGGTGCGAACCAGGTCGTCATCGAAGGGCATAACATGGGTGCGCACCGGCAGCCGCCCTCTTGGAGGGTCGTTGATAACGCTCATCTCCCGGATGCCTCCCAGCGCCATGTGCAGCGTCCGCGGGATGGGGGTTGCGGTGAGGGTGAGCACGTCTACCTGTGTCCGCAGTTGTTTGAGCTTTTCCTTTTGTTCAACACCGAAGCGATGTTCCTCATCGACGACGATAAGCCCGATGTTACTGAAGGTTACGTCTCGGGAGAGGAGGCGATGGGTCGCAACCACGATGTCCACTGTTCCCTGGCGGATGCCTTTGACAATCTGTTCCTGCTCAGCCTTATTTCTGAACCGGCTCAGAAGCTCCACCTTGACTGGATAGGGGGCGAGTCGCTCCCTGAAAGTTGTGTAGTGCTGTTGCGCAAGGACGGTGGTGGGCACCAGCACGGCCACCTGGGTGCCGTCCTGCACGGCCTTGAAGGCTGCACGCAGGGCGACTTCGGTCTTGCCGTAGCCGACGTCGCCGCAGATCAGACGGTCCATGGGACGGGAGGTTTCCATATCGGCTTTGACGTCCTCAATGGCCCTCGCCTGGTCGGGCGTTTCCTCCCAGTCGAACGACACCTCCAGCTCGCGCTGCCACGGGGAGTCCGGCGCAAAACTGTGTCCCTCGGCGCTCTCCCGCTCCGCGTAGAGCTTTGCGAGGTCCTCCGCAATGTCTCTTGCGGAGGTGATGGCGCGCCTCTTGGCCTTCTCCCAGGCGTTGCCGGTGAGTGAGTTCAGAGCAGGAGCGCCGCCGTCACCGCCAGCTCGGTGTTCGGCGCCGATATACTTCTGAATGCGGTCGATCTGGTGAACAGGGACGAACAGGCGATCCGTCCCTGCGTACTGGATGAGGAGGTATTCGTTCTCGCTGTCGCCCACTTTCTGCCGCGTGACCCCGTGGTATTGGCCGATACCGTGACCGATATGGACGATGTAGTCGCCCGGCGTCAACTCCAAGTGTGTCCGGATGGCTTGAGAACGTTCGCGGCGCTTTCGCCACCGACGATGAATTCCGCTCCAGCCAAATACCTCAGCATCAGTGAGAAGCACAAAATTGGCTTCGGGGACCTCGAATCCATTGACCATTCCGTAAGTGGAAACGCGCAGCTCTCCAGGACGCACCTCTTGGGAAGCCAGTTCGTCTCCGTTGTGTCCGGCGGAATCCGCTGCCGATTTCTCGTAGCGAACACCCCCGATGTCTGCGTCACGGAAAAGTTCCATCAGCCGCTGAGGGTGGTGAGTGGAGCAGATGACTCGCCTGCCCTCCGCCTGCCACTGCTTCAGCTTCTCGGAAACGAGTGACATCTGTCCCTGGAAAGTGACGGGAAGCTGGCAGTCCAATATGAAGCTGTGCAGTGGAGCGGCAGAGCCTTCGTCCGGAAGCCCAGGGAGTAGCTCACAGGTGTTGTTCCTGTGAAGTGCCCGCAAGAGAGTCTCCAGCTTGGGAAACCACGGCAATGGAGGCGGCAGAAACTCTCCTGCGGCTATCTTCGCATCCAGGTAGCGACCAAATTCCTCCGCCGTTCGTTCCCAACAACGCTGAATGCGGTTGAGGTCGTCGACGAATACAACACCGCCTTCAGGGACGAAATCGATGATCCTGGATCCCTTGGGGTACAGGTGCGGCATGTAGCGCTCGACACCGGGGAAGCATGTCAATTGCTCCAGTCGAGAAATGTCCCCAACAGTCACTTCGTTTAGAAGGTCTCGCTCCCGAAGGAGGTTTCGACTTTTCAGAACTTCCTTCTGCTCTTCCAGCGACTGTCGGATACGTGGGAGCGCCTCGCGGACGATTGATTCGGTAAGAATTATCCCTCGCGGAGGAACGATCTCGCAGCTTTCCATGTCGCCTGCCGAGCGTTGGGTGTCTGGATTAAACTGCCGCATGGATACAATTTCGTCCCCGAACAACTCCACGCGGAGGGGCAGTGCCTGCGTTGGGGGAAAGACATCCATGATTCCGCCGCGTACGCTGAACTGTGCGACGGTCTCCACGGTATCTACCCGCTCATAGCCGTCGTCCGTAAGACGTTGGGTCAGTTGGGTAAAGTCCATTTCTTCGCCAAGTCGCAGCACGAAAGTTCCCTGTCTCAACAGATCGGCGGGAACGGTGAATCCTGCAAACGCAGATATGGGAGCAACGACGATGACTGGCTCTTGGTTGAGCCAGGGCTCGAGTGCTGTCAAACGGTCTTGCACAACTTGGGGGTCGGGCAGCGATGTTGCCTCAAACAGAAAGTCGTGAGATGGCAACACGAACAGCTCCGGAGTGAAGCCCGATGCGTGGATGAGCGGCAAAAGCGACTGGACGTCGGCGGCGATTTGGTTGGAAGACTCAGTGTCCGCCGTGAGTACCACGCACGATCGGTGGACATGACTGAGAAGCGAGGAGACACAATAACCCCTTGCCGACCGGCAAACCCCGTAGGTGGCCGCCTTGGTGAGTGCGGAAGCTCCACCGGCTCGGGGCGGGTCGCCGCCCTTCAGGTAGTGCACGAGACGCTGGAAGTCTCTGCATCGAGTCAGCAACGCGAGGAAGTGGTGCATCGGAAACGAACAACGCGAACCCTGAGGTAAACCCCTCCGGAGCGTCGGAGCTCCCCGGTGGTTCACTTGGAGCGAGTCACATCCGGGTCCAACGAATCGGGCCGGGGTGGCAACAGGCGATCCTGAAGGTGGCCGAAGTCTCGTTACGGAGTCTTCACTCGGCGATGTAGACCAACAGATCCAACTCGCGAGCGCGCTTTACGGCGCGGGCGATCTCTCGCTGATGCTTGGCGCAGTTCCCGCTCTGTCGGCGCGGCAAAATCTTGCCACGATCCGAGACGTATCTGCGAAGACGCCCTGCGTTTTTATAGTCGATGGTCGCCTCGCGATCAGCACAAAAGGTGCACACGCGTCGGCGCGGCCGTCGGAATCGACCGGGGGGTCGGGTCCTGCTGCGGTTTCTGTATCCGTTACTCATCATTGCTCCATCAAAACGACTTGCTTACTATCAGGTCTGCGTCCATACGCTGGCGAAAAATGTCATTCATCGGCGAAGGGATCTGTCCCGTCAAACTCGTCACCGAGGCCGCCCGCGGATCCCGACGCGGTGTCATCCGGTGGTGGAATGTCTTCCACGCCTGGCGCGGCTTCCTTCGGGCGGTCGAGACCATAGACGTTGTCGGCCACCACCTCGGCGATCGTGCGTCGCTGGCCGTCCTGGGTGGTGTACTCCCGAATCTGCAGCCGGCCATCCACAGCGGCGAGTCGGCCCTTCGTCAGGTAGTTGGCCACGAACTCGGCCCGCTGTCGCCATGCGATGCAACGAACAAAGTCGGTCTCCTTCTCTCCCTGGGCGTTCTTGAAGTTGCGATCAACCGCAAGGGTGAAGTTCACCACCGGCAATCCGCTGGGAGTGTATCGCAATTCCGGGTCTCTCGTCAGACGTCCTATCAGGACTATGCGATTAACCATGGTGCTCCCTCCTGTAACTTGGTCATCTTGATTCGTCTGGGCCCGAAGACTCCGAGGCCTCAGGCTCCCCGGGGCCTGCGTCCTGCTCCGACGCTGTTTCGTCAAGGCTCACTGGACCTTGAGATGTCTCCACTTCTGGTGCTTCCGCCTCAGCGGCTTCCGGCTGACTCGCGACTGAGGCATCCCCTGCGTTGGCTATCTCTTCGGGAGCGTGGGCAAGCGGAGGCAGGCTGTCACTCACGTATACCCGGTGTCGCAGAATCTGTTCCTCGAGTTTCAGTACAGTATCCAACGGCTGTATTGCCGACGGAGCCTGCTTGAAATTGATGACCACATACACGCCCTCAGTCTTCTTCTTGATCGGGTAGGCCAGCCTGCGCACCTCTGAAGTGCGAACGTTCTCGACGGTTCCGTCATTGGATTGAATGATTCCGGAAACGCGCTGCGTCATTTCTTGAATTTCTGTGTCCTCAAGTCCTGCATTTAATATGCAGACCAATTCGTAGTCGCGCAATCAGTTTTTCCTCCTATGTGGCTGTCCCACACAAGCTAAATCAGCCGACTCTCGTCGAGGCGACTCCGCGAGTCGGCTGAAACATTTCATTTTGTTCCCAAGCGGACGGAATTATACCAATTCTTATCAAAACGCGCAAGGGCAGCAAGGACAAATAGTGCGTGGTGTGCCGCACCGTGATGAATTTGCGGAACCTGTTGTGCTTCCCAAGCGCCTTCTGGTAGAATCCCAATGAAGAGGAGTGAGGGCGATGAAAACGATAGGCCTGAGTCTGCTGGCATTGCTTACCGTCAGTTCTTGGTGCAATGCGGGGCCGCGTACCCGAGCGAGGGACGGAATCGCGGCTCGGCTGGAAGCGCGCGACGCGTCAGACGGAGGGTCTTCCCCCGGCGCAGACCTGACCTCCGCTGAGAAGAAGGCGCTGCGCTTTTTGCGAAAGCACCCGGTCGCAAGTGGAAAGGCTCTGGAAAAAGCGCAGGATAATCCCTCCGCGGCAAAAAGCGTTGTTGAATTCGCGAAGGAGCACCCGGGCATCAGCCGGACTATCGCGCGCTTTGGGGACGACCACCCCGGTGTTGCTCACAACTTCGCGCAGTGGTACGTGAGCGGCCGTCCTCGCCCATCAACGCCGCCGGACGGTGATGTGGATCCCCCTGACAACTCGGACGACGCGGGGGACGTGACTCACATCTACTATCCACCGCCATACTACTATCCGTATCCATACAATCCCTACCCCGTGTATCAAGGGCCTGACGACGACTATCGCGAGTGCCCCGATCGTCGGTCTTCTGAGAAGAGCCCTTACGTCACTGGGGAACTATACGCCAAGAAGCCGAGGGACGATAAGGTCGGGGGCATCAACTCAGACTTATTCCGGCAGTGGCTGATTGTGGAGCAGATCGATGCCCCGGATACCCCGACAATGGAGAGCGCCGAGGAAGAGAAGTGGTTGCGGTTGACCTATCCGGGAGATGTGGTGAACGTCGAATCGGTTGCGTTCTTCACCGAGGATGAAAATCGGGGGACACTCAACCATGAGAGAGTCGGCGAGCCGACCTTCTCCTTCGACCTGCGCGTGGATCGCCTGACGACAGCAGTGGGCATCACCGTAAAGTACAAAGACAGCTACGAAACCACCATCCGCTTCCCCTACCCGATTGCGGAAGAGCTCATCGGCCGGGGCGATAGCGCGCAACCGGCAGCATAGCGCAATCCCGGCCCGGGCAGGTTGTTAGCCCGGCCAGACAGGGATCGCGCCCCTGATCCAACATGACTCATACTGGTCGAGCTGTTCTGCTCGCAAGCGGAGTATTCTATCTGGTCGCAGTCATCAATGACAGCGATGGCGCGTTCGTCATCTGCTGGACCGGACTCAGTCTTCTCATCTCCTGTTTCCTTCTTTCCAGAGCCTCGCTTTCCGGACTTCAGCTTGAGTGCCACTCCGCTCGACGCCCGGTTACCGAGGGACAGCAGACATTCATTTCCGTTAACTTCCACAATGCCGGGTCGTTCAACAAGACTGGGGTCGGTCTGGAATTGTTCCTCCGCAACGAAACCCAGGGCGTCGATTTTCACCGAACCTATGGGATTGAATTTGTGCAGGGCGGTGACCGGTTGAGCATTCCTGTCCCCCTGCCGAATCTGTACCGAGGAAGCCACCGCCTTCTTCGGGCCCAACTCATCGGTAACGACCCAGTCGGTCTGTTCCGGTTTGTGAGATCGGTGTCCGTGGAAGCAACGCTCCTCGTTTACCCTCGATCCGAGATCTTCCAACGGGCCTTGTTGCATTCCAGAGATGCGCAGCGGCAGTCTGGTCGCATGGTATTGAGACAATCTGCAACCAGTCCCGAATTTTTCGGTGTACGAGAATACCACCCAGGTGACGATCTGCGATGGGTTCACTGGCCAGCGACGGCGAGACACGGCCGACTGATCCTCCGCGAGTTCGAAGCGACCATTCACGGCAGCGCTCAATTCTGGATCGATCTGTCCGCTCACCAAACATACGGACAGGGGGTGGACGCGTCGCTGGAATGGGCTTTACGGATCGCCGCGTCATTGATCCACGATCAGGTCTTCTCCGGCCGCACTGTCAGTGTGCACCTGTCTGCGCGTTCCCCGGTGCACATTCCCGGCAGGCGAGGCGTCGGCCACTTCAATCGGGTCATGGAAGCCTTGGCAACCGCCCGCGCCGATGGAAACCATCCTGTTCACGAGACGATGGCCGAGTCTCTTGGCCTGACTTCGGAAGATTCCGTTGTGCTTGTGACAGCCGATGTTGAAAATGTGGAGCGCATCGCCCGGTTAGTGGCCCGGCGCGGCGCTGAAGGCACGGTGATTCTACTGAACCCTGAGTCCTTCGCCAAGATTCCTGGTCAGGCGCCAGACAAAGCATCTTTCGATGAAGCGATTGATTGTTTGGAGCGGCGGGGTTGCCACGTGGCTGCGTTCCACTGTGGGGACAGTGTGCGAGCGATGCTGTCGGAGCTGCAGCAGGGCAAAGGCGTTCACCGGCGCGGCGCTCGTGTTCAGGTCCCGCAACAAACACGATCGGCGATGGCTTCGCAGGGAGCCGGCGCATGACTGCCCTCGCCGCGTTGGCCGCAGGACGGCAAAGTGCATCTTATCGTCCCGCCGCCTCATCGATGGGCGTTCCCGACCTCGTTCTGGCCTACGGGGGTTGCGCTCTGGTGGCGCTGATGCCGGTGTTGGCGGCGGGAAAGCTGGTCGTGAGTCCGGTGTTCTTTCGCGCGATTCTCATCGTGGCCATTTGCGGTCTGCTGTTCTCGATCCTCATCCGTTCGCTTGGGGGATGGTTCAACCATCAGCGATGGCGCCCCGTCATAGCCTTTCTCGTACTCACGATGACTGCCCTCGGCTCTGTGGGGTATCTGCAGACAACTTCGTTCTGGCATGCGGTCGTTGGTCTGCGGGGATTCCGCGGGATGCTCACTGTGAGTACCGCGGAGAGTTACGTTGCGCTTGTGCATCTGTTTCTGATCTTCCACGTTGTTCGCACGTTCAGCATCCTGACAGACAAGGATCTCGTACTCACAATCATCCCCAGCCTCAGCACGCTGGTTCTTCTCTGTCTCTTCCAGCGAGAGATGGGCATCGTTCCCTATTTTATTCCTCTGGCTTTCGGGGTACTGATGCTGCTTCTATTCTCCCATCGAGCCGCCATATACCAGGAAAGGGATTGGTCGGCATTTGACGATGCCGAAGGCCGAACTCGTCGACGCGGATTTATCATGAGCCTGCGCGCGCTGGCGACGACGGCCTTGCTGTCCGTGGCTCTGGCCGCGGGACTGACCTCCGTCTTCCAGGGAGAGCAACACCGTTCAATGCTCCTCGACCGCGTTGGTCTGGAGTTGGCGATGCGGCTTGCCAGACAGATCGTCACCTACGCTCATAGCGCCGAGGTGTCGCCGATCAGTCACTTCTATCTCGGTGGGGAAACGTTCCAGCTTTCCCCGCGTGAACTCTTCCAGGTTGACTCGCGCGAGCCTCATTACTGGCGGGGAAACACGCTGGACGTGTACAACGGGATCGGGTGGAGCCAGACGCGGCACAGCCTGCAGGTGCATCCGATGGGAAGCGGCGTAACGGATATTGTTCCTCAAGACCCCGGTCTCCAGAACGGGATTCCTGCAAAGGAGGCGGTACAGCACGTGAAGCTTCTCGTGCCTCACACGGGTCTTTTCGTCTGCGCTTATGAGCCGGTGCGCGTTCAAGCAGACCTCCCGAAAACTGGGCCGCGTCACCGTTCGACGGTTCGAGTGGACGACGCATCATCGGCGTACTTCAACGGAATACTGCGTACAGAAGCGGAGTACTCGATCACTTCACGTGTCAAAGCCCTGCCTGAAAAGCACATGGTCGGCGCGGAATCACGCGTCCGAGGAGATAAGTCTGAACGGTTGTCACCGGACTTGCATGTGCGCTATCTCGACCTCCCCCCCCTCTCATCGCGAGTTACCGCGCTGGGAAGACGGTTTGCGGAGCGCCAGAACCCTCTGGACAGAGTGGAAGCCATTGTGAGCTTCGTGCATCAGCGGGTGCAGTACACACTTTCCCCCCCCTACATGCCCTGGGATCGGGAGGCTGTCGACTACCTGCTCTTCGAGACGCGCAAGGGATACTGCACCCATTACGCGACAGCCGTCGCCGTGCTGTGCCGACTAACAGGGATTCCCTCTCGAATGGTGACCGGCTATGCTCCGGGAGATTACGACGCCGAAACAGAAATCTACCACGTGAAAGAACTCCACGCCCATGCGTGGACGGAGGTCTTCCTCCCCCGATACGGGTGGCACGCGGTCGATGCCTCTCCCGTTGTTGATCTGGGTGCAATCTTGGAGAAGCGGCGAGAGCACCGCGAGGGCCTGTGGGCGCAACTGAGGAATCGCCTCATGTCGTGGAACTTCCGGGGAGCGCTGATGCCAATCGCGATGGTTGCGGGCGGACTTCTGGCCGTCGCCGTGGCCTTCGTCACGTATGGGATTCATCGGACGCGCGCGGGACGCAGGGGGGGCGCATGCGTGGTTGTTGGGTCCTCGCACCAGAGCGTCAGGCAAGCCTATCGGCGAATGTGCCGGCTGCTCTCCCACAGGTTTCGCGTTAAGCAGGCGACAGAGACGCCCAACGAGTACCTTTCCGCGCTGGGCGACTGGCAACCTGCGCTCCTGCCCGCTGCACAGCAGCTCACTGATCTGTACGTTTCCGCCTTGTATGCCAATTCCAGTCCGGCGGAAGCATGCGACGGGCAGTTGCGCCAACTGCTGCGCACGCTCCAAAGAGGGTGTCGGTGCGTGCGCCGGTGGAAGAAATAAGATCACTCTGGACGCGAAGAACGACAGGTCACGCTCAATAGGCCTCTCCCACAATGCTCTGCACGCGCTCGATAAAGTCGCCGATGTCCCACGGCTTGGGCATCAGGTGTCGGGTGGGCACTTTCAGCTTCTCTTTCAGCGCGACGATGCTCTTCCTGGGGGCCAGGTAGATGATTTGGATATCCTTCAGTTCGGGGTCCTGCTGGATCAGTTCGTAGATTGGTTTGCTGTCCCAGACGGTCATCTCTGCATCCGCAATCACGAGGTCCGGTTTCTGACCCCGAATGAGAGCCACGGCATGTTCGCCCCCCGTGGTGGCATCGACCTCGTAGCCGATATTCTCCAGTAGAGCACTGCCCTCATCCACGACCTGCTGGTCTTGGTCCACGATGACGATTTTCTTCGACATGGATGCTACCCCCTCTGACGACAGTGGAGATTGCGGTCGCGTCCACCTTACAACGCGACGACCCGCAACTCCGGCTTTGCTTGGAGTCATTATGCCAGATGCCGACACCCTCTCCAAACGGAAAGGGAAAATATCCTCACAGTGGCCGGTGAGATTGGGTGGAGGCATACCCACCAACCACAAGATCACTCCGAAAAACTAATCAATCCTCCGCGGAATTTGACGCGCTGTGTCGCTGCAACAGCTTTTTCGCTATCGGCTTACCAATCGTCCACAGGGGATACCAGAACCTGGACAGCGGCAGGTCGAACTCTCCGATATATTCCACATACTCTGCGCCGAACCCGGTCTTGAAACGGTTCAACCCGGCGAGGTGATCGTCAAGGGGAACGCCCTCCCGCTCAGGCGAGACGCCGCGGAAATCGTAGACGACGCATCCTTGATCCTTGGCCCACTGCATCATCCGCCACTGGATGAGATAGTTGGGCATCAGGTTGCGATGGCGATTGCTGGAGGCGCCGTACACATACCAGCACTGTTTCCCCAGAATGAAGGCCAGTGTGCCGGCGAGCGTTTCGTTCCCGTGGCGCGCAATGAACAGACGTCCCAGGCCGCTGCCCACGAGGTTCTGCCAGAGCGACTGGAAATAGGGATAAGATCGCACCGTGAAGCGGTCGCGTTGGGCGGTCTCAAGCAGGATATTGTAGAAGGTTTGCAGGTCGTCTTCTGTGCAGTCGTCGATGATTTCGACGCCCTTGCGCTCTGCCAGTCGAAGGTTGTATCGGGTCTTCGCTTTCATCTCCGCAAGGAGAGTGGCCTCATCTTTGGACAGGTCGAGCTTCATGACGCAACGCGGTTGCGTTCCACCGAAACCACTCGTAGCGTCTGGAGCCACGCGGAAGCCGTGCTGTTTCAGAAGTCGCTCGATCTTCTCGTTCCCTGCGGTAATAGCAGGATCGACCTTCAGCAGAATCGCGTGATGCGTACGCGCGAGTTCCCTTATCCCCTCGACAAGCACATGGAAGCATCCCTCCTGCGCGTCGCCGAGGATGGGGCCCCTTGGGCAGTAAAAAATGCAGTGCCCGAGCGGCGTGACTTTGCGTTTCAGGATGAGCGCTGCACAACGGATTTCTTCTTCGGCAACGACCGCGACCGGAAGTGGCTCCCATCCGCTGAACCGTTTGATTTCCCCCCATTCCATGGTTTGAAGCACATCCCCCACCGGAGATAGAGAGATGAAGTTGTTCCAGATGTCATGCTGATCTTCATGGAGGATGGTGAAGCGCAATGTGTGCTCCTGTCGTGATGGTGTGTAAGAACTCGTCCAACAATAATTCCGCGTCAAGTTCAGCCGAACACCTCGGAGCGACGGCGATGCCTGCTACTAAAACGCGGAATTATTGTTGGACGAGTTCTAAGCTGGACTTTATCCAATTTGGAGATGACTGCTGGGGAGGTTAAGCTCAAGACTATCTTTGTCCAAAGGGGTCTACGATGCTTAACCTGCCCTGCGAGATTATAGCCTTAACCGCA
>Ga0066636_10000915_pt1 | contig 17549 bp, 15 predicted proteins | sample CryGeyCG2014_080_2_FD_62736 | JGI IMG/M metagenome (GOLD analysis project Ga0066636, IMG submission 62736) | Groundwater microbial communities from aquifer - Crystal Geyser CG07_land_8/20/14_0.80 | ecosystem: Environmental > Aquatic > Deep subsurface > Groundwater | place: USA: Utah: Grand...
AGCTTCTCCTCACGGCCCGGCAGATCATGGTGGTCGGGGTGGGCGGCTCCGGGCCCGCCGTGACCTACGCCGGCAACCGCTTTCTCCTGCTGGGCCTCAAGGCCTATATGTGCACTGACTTCTACCTGATGCTGATGGCGGCCTCCATGCTGTCCCGGCAAGACGTGGTGCTGGCCATCTCCAACTTGGGAACCACCCGGGAAATCGTGGAAACGGCGGGGATAGCCCGGGAAAAAATGGCCAGGGTCATCTGTATCACCAACAATTCGCTTTCACCCCTGGCCCGGATGTCCAACCCGGTCCTGGTCACGGCCTCCCGGGAGGTCACCCTGCCTGAAGAGGCCGTTGCCTCCCTAATCTGTCAAATCGCCATTCTGGACGCCTTGTTCGCCCTAATCGGGCAGGCCCAGGGTGAAAAGTCCCGGGAGACCCTAAACGGGATGGGCAAAGTGATGGTTAAAGCGGGGGTGATGCGTGAACCCGCCGAATAGGTGCGCCGGTGGCCGGGAGGTCATCGCAGGCTAAGGTCCTTTGAACCGCCAGCACTGCCTCAGGATCAATCATGAACGCCCAGCAGCAGTTGAAAGAGGACATTGTGCGCATCTGCGGGATGCTGCACCGGAAAAATTATTTAGCCGCCACCGACGGCAATGTCAGCGTGCGCCTGGGAGACCGGGTGCTCATCACCCCCAGCGGGGTGCACAAGGGCTACATGGCGGCGTACCAGGTGATCACCGTGGACCTTGCGGGCAGGGTGCTCAATGGTGAGGGGAGTCCCACCTCCGAAATCCGGATGCACCTGTTGACCTATAAGCTGCGCCCGGATGTTGCGGCCGTGGTGCACGCCCATCTGCCTTACGCCACGGCCTGCACCCTGGCGGGGATCGACTTGCTGGAACCCATCTTGCCGGAGGTGGTGATTACCCTCGGGGGGATTCCCACCGCGCCCTATGCCACCCCCGGCACCGAAGAAGTTCCCGAGGCCATTCGGGATCTCATCCAGGAATATGACGCCATCCTCTTATCCCGGCACGGCGCCATGACGGTGGGACAAGATGTGATGGACGCGTACAACAAAATGGAGAAGCTGGAACACACCGCCCGGGTAGTCCTGGCGGCGCGACTCCAGGGACCGGTGCCGCCTCTCCCTGCGGCGGAGGTGGAGAAGCTGCGGCGTTTGGGGGAGAAGTATAAGGGCGGGGGGTGATATTTCCCGTAGGGTGCGTCTTACGCACCAATATTGGCGCCCAAGTCAGAGATTGGAGTCGGGAAATGGCACTGAAAGATGATCGCTACACCTACCGGGTAACCTGGTCGGAGGATGACCATGAGTATGTGGGCCTGTGCGCGGAATTTCTTAGTTTGAGCTGGCTGGCCCCCACCCCCGAAGCAGCCTTAAAGGGCATACGGCAGGTAGTGGCGGACGTAGTCGATGATATGCGGGAACACGGGGAAGAGCCTCCCGAGCCCATTGCCTCTAGACGCTACAGTGGCAAATTTATGGTCCGGGTTCCTCCCGAAGTTCATCGTGATCTTGTCCTTAAGGCGGCCGAGGCCGGGATCAGCTTGAACCGGCTGGCCAGTGCAAAGTTGTCTAACTTGAGTTAAATGGGGACAGACATCAGTGCGAAGATGACGGAAAAAGTCTGGAAAGCAGTGGGCGGAGCCGGCCCCGGACTGCAGGAGATCGTGAATCTCGCAAGGCAAGACGGCGTCAATTTTCCACTTCCCTCAGAAGTTCTCAGGTTCGTAAAGGGCTTTATGCAGATGGACATTTTTAGTCCGTAGCAGGTCAGGGATGACCGCCAAGGGTGCAGGTACTACTTGCCGGCGGTTCGGGTCCGGGCGGCCTCGCAGGTGTCGTTGATGATCCGGGCCGAGACCTGCTCCATGGCCCGGCTCATCCCCTGGGCCAATCCCTGGGGGGTTTTCTCCAGCAGGGGCTCAAGGACCCGGTAGTTTTTCTGAAAGACCACCCGCCGGGGGAGTTCCTCCTGAGTGGTATCCAGAAGGGTTACGGTCAGGGCCAGGGACGCCTTCCAGCCGTCGGCCGCATCGACTTCCTGAAATTCCGCCACGCCGCCCTCCAGCTTGAACCGAGACTTCTCGCCGCCGTCCGGCCCGAACACGGCCTTGAAGAGGCCCGATTCCCGCAAATCCCGGATGAGGTAGTCGGTGACCAGGTTGCCGGGATTGGCGCGCCAGCGGCTGTAATTGTAGGACTGGCTCTGGAAAGGTTGGGGCTGGTAGACCATGGCGTTGGTGTTAAAGGTCTGGGCCACGGAGAATAGCTCCACCTTGACGGCCGCCGGGATCTTCGCCTTGCCGGCCGTAACCGGCGCCGGGTATTCCAGGATGTACTGGTTTACCATCACCGGGGGCTTGCCGCAGCCGCTGAGGAAAACAACCAGGAGGGCCGCCAGCGGAGCCAGGAGCCAGGGCCGTAGCGTCAATCGGCCCGGGCGGGGCCGCTCCGGGGAAAGGGGCTTGCACATCGGGGCAGTCATGGCCTTCATTCATTCCACCTTTTCTTGGGGGGCTTGCCGAACAAGAGGTCCGAGGGCCGGTCATAGATTCTCTGGAGCAACATCTCCAGGGTCTCCGAACTCTGGCGCAGGTTTTGGCTGGTGGCCTGTAGTTCCCGAGTGAGTTCCCGGGTTTTTCCCAGCGTGGCCGGGAGTTGCATGCCCAGGACCTGGTCATTGACGGTGGCGAGCATGGCCTGTGCCCCTTTGATGGCCTCCCGGGCCTCAGCCATAGTCTTATCCAGGCCGGCCTCGCCCAGGATCTTGTCCGCCCGGGCGGTGAGCCGGTCCAGGTTGCCGGCCGCGGCATCCACCCGGGCCAGGATGCTGGTTATCTGCTTGCCTTTGATCAACTCTTCCAGGGCCTTGGTGGTGGCAATCAACTGGTCGGAGATGCCCTTGGCGTCAACCTGGTTGAACTTTTGCACGATTTCGTTGACCCCGGCCACGAGCCTCTGCATCTCGGAGGGGCGGGACCCGATGATGGGATACTCCGACGGGAAGTCGATCTGGGGAGAGAGGTTCGGCTCATCGGGTTTGCGGAGGTCCAGTTCCACGAACATGATGCCGGTGATCCCCGCGGATTTAAGCTGCGCCACGGCATTTTTTTGCAGGTCATCCCGCATGTTGATCTTCATCACCACGCCAATGTTGCGGTTGTCGGGGGCCACCCGGATACTTTCCACCAGTCCCACATCAACGCCGCGGAACTTGACGGCGGAATTTAGCTGAAGGCCCTGCACCGACTCATCGAAATAGCTGACGTAGGTCGCACCCTTCTGAAAGTAGCTGGTGGCGCCCACCCAGATGATGGCGACGACTCCCATGAGGACGCCCAGGATCACAAAGAGCCCGATGATCAGATTAGTTTTTTGCCTGGCCATGTTACGTTCCTCGAGGCGCGGGTCCGGCGGGCGGCCGGCGATTGAAAAAGTTCAGTACCCGGGGGTCGGTGGAGTGGTCCTTCAACTCCCGGGGATCGCCTTCGGCAATGATGCCCCGGGCGGACTTGTCCAGCATGATCACCCGATGGGCGATGCTGAAAATGGACTCCAGTTCATGGGTGACAATTACCATGGTGGTTCCCATCCCGGCATTGATGCTCTTGATCAGGTTGTCCAGTTCCACCGAGGTGATGGGATCCAGCCCGGCGGAAGGCTCATCGAAGAACAGGATTGTGGGGTCCAGGGCCATAGCCCGGGCCAGCCCCGCTCGCTTCTGCATGCCCCCGGAGATCTCCGAGGGGAGGTGGTTTTCATAACCCGCCAGGCCTACCAGCCCCAGCTTCATCCTGACGATGAGTTCGATGGTGGCCAAATCCAGGTCGGTGTATTCCTGGATGGGCAAGGACACATTTTCCGACAGGGTCATGGAACCGAAGAGCGCCCCGGACTGAAAGAGCACCCCGAGGTCCATACGCACCCGGCGCAAGAGGCGCTCGTCATCGGTGTTGATGTTGACGCCGTTGACCAGGACCTGGCCGGCGGCGGGTTTATAGAGGCCGATCAGGTGTTTCAGCATGGTGGACTTGCCGCAGCCGCTGCCTCCCAGGATCACCAGGATTTCGCCGCGATTGACCTGAAAGCTCACCCGGTCAAAGATGGTATTGGCCCCGAAGCGGGCCGTCAGCTGGTCGACGACGATGACCGGGGCTTCCGATGTTTCCGATGTTTCATAAGAGTTTGCCATGAGTGCCCCTGTCAGCTTTGAGGATTCGGAAAAGGGGCTCGAGCGCCATTTTCTCACCTTATATGTGGAGATACTGGAAGACCAGGGCAAAGGCCGAATCCGCCACAATAATCAGAAACATCGCGGCTACCACCGCGGAAGTGGTGGCGGAGCCCACCGCTTCGGCCCCGCCCCTGACCTCAAAGCCCCGCTGGCAGCCGATCCCGGCGATGATCACAGCAAAGACCCCGGCTTTGATCAGGCTGGTAATGAGATCCATCAGGCTCAGGCTGGTCTGGGTCTCCTTCAAGTAGGTGTAGGCCGTCAGGTCCAACCCCACGATGCCCACGATCAGGCCGCCCAGGATGCCGAAGAAGTCGGCATAGAGGGTGAGCAGGGGCACCACGATCATGGTCGCCAGGACCTTGGGGACGGCCAGAAACCGGACGGGACTGAAACCCATGGTGGTGAGGGCGTCCACTTCCTCGTTGACCATCATGGTGCCGATTTCCGCGGCAAAGGCCGATCCCGACCGCCCGGCCACCAGGATGGCGGTCATGATAGGCCCCAGTTCCTTGACAATGGAGATGGCCAGCAGAGAGGCCACATAAATATTGGCCCCGAACTGTTTGAGCTGGAGAGACGACATAAAGGCGAGGATGAGGCCGAGGAGGAGGCTGATGAGGCCCACGATGGGCAGCCCGTCCACCCCGGCGCGCTTCATGTAGAAGGCCACGTCCTGCCAGCGCACCGCCCGGGGATGGAAGAGCGCGTGGGTCAATGCCCCCAGGAGTTCCCCCAGGAAGATCAACATCCGCTTGTAGTCGTCGATGACCTTAAGGGCCGCCTCACCCACCCGTTCCACGATATTGCCGACCTGGCGATCGGTGATGAGCGGCGGGATGATTAGGGCTTGCGGGTCAATGAGCCCCATAATCCCCCGGGCCTTGCCGGTGAGGTTGGCGAACTCAAAGGTCACCGCCCGGCCCCGGGCGCTGCTCTCCAGTTCCATCAGGGCCAGGGCCCCGGCGCTGTCCAGGTACTCGACGCCGGCCAGGTCCACCGTGAGGCTGGCGGGGATCATCTCCCGGAGGCGGGCCTGGGTCTCGGAGATGAAGGATTCCAGGTTATCCAGGGCGACCCGGCCGGACACGGTGAAGGTGACGTGTTGCCCTTGATCGCCGCTTACCTGAATGGTGTGGCCGTGCCCTGGCACTCTAACGTTTTCCTTGGCTTGCGGGGAAAGGTGCTGGACCTGTCACCCTGACCGGGACCCATCTTGTGACTCTCAAGCATCCGGTGGGGCGGCGCTCAGGTATTAAAATCCAGGGTCAGGAACTCCTTTTCCGTGAGCCCCCATCTCTTTTGCGCGTCCTCGGAACTGATGGCGATGGCGACCAGGCCGATCAACTTATCCTCGCGGATGAGAGGGGCGCAGATGAGATAGAGTTTGGCGCCGTCCTGCAGAAAGAACCGTTGCTGCTGAATCTTTTTGCTGCTGATGGCCTTGATCACCAGGTCATAACTGGAGAAATTTTTCGCCTTGCCGTCCCCTTTGACCGGGTATGCCGCCAGAGTCTCGCCGGACGGGTTCAAGACCCCGATTTCAAAAGGACACAAGCGGCACAACTTAGCCGCCGGGGACTCGACTTTCTCCAGGGCGGCCCTGATTCCCGCCAGGTCCTGCTTGGTGACCGGCTCCATCAGGGTGACGCCGAGATTGTCAAAGCAATTTTTCAATTCTTGCTTGAAAGTAGCGGCCCCGGGGCTCAACGGGGCCTCTCGGGCCTGACACCCGAAAAGCGCTATGACCGCACCGACTAAGAGAACCGGCCAAAGATAGCCCTTAGCTCCAAATAACCTGCTCCGCAAGTTCTTTCTCATGGCTCATGTACCAACTTGTTAATGAAATCTTATGTCTTATATCCTATTTTCCACGTATCTGGCAAGCAAATCAGTTTAGACCGGGTTCATTTCGCCGGGGCGGGTTTGAAACCCGCCCCGACGGGTGATATGAATAGGTTATCTGGATGATTTGTTTCATTTTAAAGAGAACATGGTATTAGACCCCATGAAAATACCGGCAGGGCCAGCCCGTTGGATGATGGTAGTATCAAATTTCCGGGACTCATACGATAAAAAATGTAATAATAAAACATCGTTCTGCCGTTGACAAATAGGATTGATACCTATTAATATATTATTTGCACAAAAGTGCGATAATGAAAGCTCAGGAGACCGGGCCGGGTCAGGGCCCGATGCTTGTTAATTACTCCATACTCCGGGAGGATGTGGATATGCCAGGTTTCAACGGGATGGGGCCGTGGGGTCGCGGGCTCCGCCGCGGCAAGAGTTGGAGAGATTGCCACTTGGGGGGCGAGTATGAGTTCCCCGGCTACGGCCCGGCCATGTGGTGGGATATCCCGGCTGCCAGGTCGTATGCTACCCAGAAAGAGGAACTGGCCGACCTGAGGTGTCGGGTCCAAATGCTGACCCAGGAACTGGAGACGGTTCAGAAACGGATTGCCGAATTGGCCAAGGAAGTGGACCGGACCCTGGACGGTTAGCCCGGCCGGGGGAATTTTTTCGTTTTTTTCTCGAACCGCCCTGGGGCACCGCGCTCTGTGCCCTTAGAGCTCCCCTCCCATCCCCCTGTAGGGGTGGACCGGCGCGTCCGCCCTTGGGGGAGCGCACCCGCAGGTCCACCCCTTGTATTACTTGTATTAACGGTATGCCGTTCTTACGGGATCTCCCGGAATTCCGCCTCAGCCAGGGCCAGTTTGGCCTTGAGGAGCTTCCGGTATTTTTGGGCGGCCTTGCCCAGATCTTTGGCCGTCATGGCCTTGAGGAGATCGCCCTCCAGTTCGGCCACGTCCAGGCGCTGGTAATAGTCCATGGTCTCCTTGAGGTGGGCCAGGACGATCTTCCCCGTCAGGATGGGGTGATTATTGGTGACGTTGGCATCCTGGAAGCGGGTGCCGTGTTCCAGTTCCACTTCCAGGCCGATGACGAAATCCACCAGGGGGATAGGCATGCCCTCGGTGTTGACCTCCTGCAGAATCACCCGGGCCTCCTCAGCCATTACCTTGGCATCCGCCAGTTGGGTCCAGTCCCGGATGTTCAGTGCCTTGCAGACCCGCTGCACTTCCTCCACGGTGACGTAAACGGGAAGTTCCATACCATCTCCTTTCTTGAGTGGTTAATTCCTTTTGATTCAGGCGGTGGGGCGGTTGTGGCCCCAGGCCGGCAATTTGCCGAATCTTACTTCAGGCGTTTAAAGTCAAAATCCGCCTGGGCCAGTTCGCCTTTGAGAAGGCTGATGTCCGTTTTCTTGTTGATGGCGGCCTGGATTTCAGCGCTGCCTCGGATATCGCCCAGGAGAATGGCCCCCACCAGGAGATTATCCCGGATTACCAACTTGCGGTAGGTTTTTTTGGCCGAATCCGTGTGGACGACGGCTGAAAGCTTGCCGTCGGCATCGATGTCGCCGGCGGCCATTAGGTCGATCCCCACCACCTTGAGGACGTTGGACGGCAGGGTGCCCTCGTATTTCGCCGCCTGTCCCGCCATGGCGGCGCCGGCCACCGCGCCCTGCGCCATGGCGGCGGGCCAGATGCCGTAAAACCGCCCCCGGTGCTCGATGAGGTCCCCGGCGGCGTAAATGCCCTCCCGGGAGGTTTTCATGGCGTCATCCACCTTGACGCCTTTGTCGATGTCCAAGCCCAGGGCCTGGGCCAGGGAGAGATCGGGCCGCACCCCGGCGGAAATGAGCACCAGGTCGCCTTTGAGCTTCTCCCCGCCTTCGAGGTTGACCGTCAGCCCATCCGGGCCGGGAGCGATCTCCTGGGTCTTGGCCCCCAGGTGAAAGGTAAAGCCCATGTCCCCCATCTGCCGCGCCAGGATGGCGGCGCCGGCCGCGTCCATCTGGCGGGGCAGCAGCCGGGGAAAAAACTCCACCACGAATACCTTCAGGCCCATCTGACGCAGACCGTTGCCGGCCTCGAGACCCAGGAGGCCGCCGCCGATCAACACCGCGGTCTGGGCTCCCGCCGCGGCCTGCCTGATCCGGTCGGCATCGGCCAGGGTCCGCAGAGTGAAGACCCCGGCGGAGTCCGCCCCTGGAATCGGCGGGACAAAGGAGTTGCCGCCGGTGGCCAGGAGGAGCTTGTCGAAGGGGAACCGCTCCCCCTTGTCGGTCTCCACAAATTTCTGGGCGGCGTCGATCTGCGTCACCCGGGTGTCCAGATAGAGGTCGATGCGGTGCTGGTCGTACCAGCTTTGATGGTGCAGGATGATCTGGTCCACCGCCTTGTCCCCCGCCAGGAACGAAGGCAGGGCCGGCACATAGTAGAAGGGCCAGGACTCCCGGGAAAAGACGACAATTTTGCCTTCCGGGTCATGTTTCCGGATATTCTCCGCCGCGGCATTGCCCGCCACGCCGTTACCGATGATCAGATACGTGGTCATGCTGGCTCCTTTCTGCCGGGGGGTTTGAGGGGAGGTCGGTTTTGGGGGCGAATGATCCCCATCGACCTCCCCCGGCAACTCCTCGGAAACCTTATTTCCCCTCGAGGTCGCCGGCGCCGACCACCGGCAAGACCTGGTCGACCCGGAAGAAGACCAGGAAGCGCGGACCCTCCTGTTTTTCCTGTTCCGGCGGGTAACTCCGGCGGCGCAGGGCGTACAGGAGGTCGGTATCCTGTTCCTCCCGGATTTTCGTGAGATAGAGCCTTTTCCCCTTATAGCCGGGGCCCGCTTCCAGAAACAGGTAGGCCGCCTGGGGGTTGGACTGCAAGTTGTTATGGGTCAGGCGGCGGGGCATGATGAACGCCACGGTATTATCCTCCATGACGTGGGGCCGGGCAAAAATTGCCAGGTTGACCCGGCCGGAGGCGTCGGCCGTGGCCAGCACCCCGTGGCCCTTGGTTTGTTCAAAATACGGTTTCAGATCCATGATGATTCTCCCTGCTGAAGTTCCCCGGAGGGAAAGGTTGGCCGCCTGGCTCACCGCCAGGCTAAAAGATGGATCGATTGCCAGGATGGCCGGGTCGGTGCTGGCTGGTTAATTATATAGTAATTTTTATTAATTAATAACTATTATCATAACTGTCAAGGTAAACCTTTTCTTTTTATCAGATAAGGATTAATCCTGCTTACGTCAACGCCTCTTCGACGCAAAGATTCATGGCGGCCGCGCCGTTTTTCACTTGGAGTTTTGGGCGAGGGTACCATACAATAAGGCGCATCGGCATTGCCCCCCTTGAACCAGCCTTTACCCGGGCGGCCCGCCGGCCAGGCTCCGAGCGGCAAAAGTTGGGGGGAGGCAGTTGCTCATGGGCCTTTGGCCCACCCGCAAATTATGAAAATCTGGTATTGACTGGTGGCACAGCCTTTCCAGGCTGTGCACGGCTAACCTGCTTCCTTGGCACAGGCTGGAAAGCCTGCGCCACCAATTTAAAGAACTTTTCAAGAACAGAAAGCCTTGTGGGTCCAGAGAGGCAGTAACGGCTAAATTTTGCGAACGGCCACAGAAATTATGAGGGGTTGGAGCAGCGCTAGCCGGGTAAGCAGGCTGGTTGGCCTGGTCGCCGGCCTGGCCATGCTGGTTCTGGGCTGCACCATGGTGGGGCCCGACTACGTGCGCCCGCCGGCCCAGGTGGAGCAGACCTGGATGGACACCGGTGACCATCGGGTCCAAACCGCGTCGGCAGACTACAAGGACTGGTGGCAGGCCTTCAAAGACCCGGCCCTCAACCAGTTCATCGACACCGCCTACCGGGAGAACCTGACGCTCCGGATTGCCGGGGTGCGCGTCCTTGCGGCCCGGGCCCAACTGGGCGTGGCCATCGGGGGCATCTATCCCCAAACCCAACAGGGCGCCGGCTCGTTCACTAGAACCCGTCTCAGTGAAAGCTCACCCGATGCCGCCACTTCCAGTCAATTTACCTTTAACCAGGCCCAGTTGGGGCTGAACGCCAGTTGGGAACTGGACTTCTGGGGCAAATTCCGCCGGGGCATCCAGGCCGCCGATGCCAGTCTACAGGCGACCATCGCCGATTATGACAATGTCCTGGTCAGCCTCACCGCGGATGTCGCGAACAGCTACATTGCCATCCGCACCCTGGAAAAACGGCTGGCCATTGCCAGAGAAAACGTTCGCATCCAGACCGAGAGCTTGCAGATCGCCGAGGCGCGGTTTTTGGGCGGCGCCACCTCAGAACGGGACGTCCAACAGGCCAAGACCATTCTGGCTAACACCCAGGCGACCATCCCCACCCTGGAGAGCCAGGTGCGCCAGGCCAAAAACGCCCTGTGCGTGCTCCTGGGCCTGCCGCCGACCAACCTGGCGGACCGGTTGAAGGGTAAGTCGGAAATTCCCGCCCCCCCGCCCCAGGTGGCGGTGGGCATTCCCGCCGATCTGTTGCGCCGGCGGCCGGACATCCGCAGCGCCGAGTTGCGGGCCGTGGCCCAATGCAGCCGCATCGGGGTGGCCAAGGCCGACCTCTACCCGGCCTTCTCCCTGACCGGCACGGTGGGGTTCCAGGCCAGTGATGTAGCCAATTTCTATATGGGCGACCTTTTCCAGTGGCAGAGCCGCGCCGCCGGGTTTGGCCCCTCCTTCCAGTGGAACCTCTTTAACTACGGGCGCCTCACCAACCAGGTGCGGGTGCAGGACGCCCGCTTCCAAGAGGCGCTCATTGCGTATCAGAACTCAGTCCTCAAGGCCCAGCAGGAGGTGGAGGACAATTTGGTGGCGTTCCTGAAGGCCCAGGAACGGGCTCGATTTCTATCCGACAGCACCACCGCGGCGATGCGGTCGCTGGAGCTGGCCGTCCTCCAGTACCGGGAGGGAATCACCGACTTCACTACCGTCCTGACGGCCCAGCAGGCCCTGTTGAGCGAGCAGGACAACCTGGCCACTACCCTGGGAGACATCTCCCGCAACCTGGTGGGGATTTACCGGGCCCTGGGGGGCGGCTGGGAGATTCGGGAAGGACAGGATTTTGTGCCGGAGTCCATCAAAGAGACCATGGCCAGGCGCACCAATTGGGGCCGCCTGCTGGCCCCGGCGGCGGTGGCGCCGGCCCCGGAGGGTCAACGCCGACTGATTCGCGCCCCGGATTGGTAAAGGGGGCATAGCCGAGGGGCGGGATGAATTGTCCTGGTTCCCAAGTTGAACTTGGGAACCCGCGTGGAACCCAAGCTCAGCTTGGAACCTAGCCAATACCAAGCAAAGCTTGGCGGGCAATGGCGTTCCCAAGCCAAGCTTGGGAACGAGAAGGCGCCAAAATTGGTAATGGCAGGTAGCACAGGCTTTCCAGCCTGTGCGGAAAAACTTTTCAAGGCAGTGGTGCCGAAATGAGGGTGTCATTCATGCAAAGAAGGGGAGAGGCCGGGACCGGAGCGGGGCAAGGCAGACCGTCGCCACGGCCGCGCAACCGCGCCCGGGCCGCGATGATAACCCTGGCGATCCTGATGGCAAGCGCCGCGTGTGGCGACCGGAGCACCTTCGTGCCGCCGCCGCCGCCCAAGGTCACGGTCAGTCAGCCGGTGAAACAGCCGGTGACCGATTACCTTGAGTTCACCGGCAACACCCAGGCCATCAATACGGTGCAACTCAAGGCCCGGGTCGAAGGCTACCTGGAGAAGGTCTTTTTCAAAGACGGCGACCGGGTGAAAAAAGGGCAGCTGCTGTTGCTGATCCAGCCGAACACCTACGAAGCCAAACTGAAGCAGGCCGAGGCGGAAATCCTCTCCCAGAAGGCCAAACTCTTCCATGCGCAGACCGAATATGTCCGGTTCACCAAGCTGGTGACCCAGAAGGCCGCGGCCCAGACGGATGTGGACAACTGGCTCTACCAACGGGATGCGGCCCAGGCCGCGGTGATGTCGGCGGAGGCGCAGCGGGACCTGGCCCGGCTCAACCTGAGCTATACCAAGGTGACCTCGCCCTTCGATGGCCGCATCGGCCGCCGGCTGAAAGACCCGGGAAACCTCGTGGGCGCCGGCGAAGCCACCCTCCTGGCCGATGTCGATCAGATCGACCCCCTCTATGTCTATTTCACCATCAATGAGCGGGACCTCCTGGACATCACCAAAGAGACCAAGGAATCGGTGGACGTGGTCATTCGCAAGGACATCCCCCTGTACCTCGGTCTCACCAATGAGGAGGGCTATCCCCACAAGGGCTACCTGGACTTCGCCAGCATCAGCCTCAACGCCACCACCGGCACCTTGACCCTGCGGGGGGTCTTTCCCAATCCCCAGGGCATGATGCTGCCGGGGCTGTTCGCCAGGCTCCGCGTGCCGGTGACGCACGACAAGTCCGCCTTGCTGGTGCCCACCGTGGCCATCGGCTTCGACCAGTTGGGCCCCTACCTGTTGATGGTGGACGACAAGAATGGCGTCCAGCGCCGGGGCGTCAAACTCGGCCCCGAAGTCAAGGACCTGACCGTCATCGCCGAAGGCCTGCAGGAGCAGGAGTGGGTCATCACCAACGGACTCCTCCTGGCCATCCCGGGTAAGCAGGTGACTCCCGTCAAGGCCTCGGCCTCCAACTCGGAACCGCCACCGGCCCCGGCGCCCGGCGGGCAACTCAAGAAAGCCGCCCCATGATCTCCGATTTTTTTATTGACCGGCCGATTTTCGCCAACGTCATCGCCATCGTCACGGTCATCCTGGGGCTGGTGTGTCTGTATATTCTGCCGGTGGCGCAGTATCCCGAAATTGTGCCGCCCACCATCCAGGTGACCACGATGTATCCCGGGGCCAGCGCCGAGATCATCGCCAACACCGTGGGGATTCCCATCGAACAGGCGGTCAACGGCGTGGAAGGCTCCAGTTACATGTCGTCCACCAGCTCCAGTGCCGGGAATTACACCCTCACCGTGACCTTTGCGGTGGGCACCAATCTTAATGCGGCGTTGACCCTGGTGCAGAACATGGTCAACGGCGCCACCGCCCAGCTTCCCGAGACGGTGCAGGCCCAGGGCGTCACCGTGCGGAAGGTCTCCACCAACATCTTGCAGGTGATCAGCATCTACTCCGATGATGACCGCTATGATGCGACCTATCTCTCCAACTACGCCATCATCAACCTGCAATACCCCCTGGGCCGTCTGGCCGGGGTCGGCCAGGTCCAGGTGTTCGGCGCCGGGCCTTACAGCATGCGGGTCTGGCTGGATCCCAACCAACTCCAGTACTACAACCTGACCACGCTGGATGTGGTGCATGCCATTCAACAGCAAAACGTCCAGGTGGTGGCGGGGCGACTGGGAGCCCCGCCGGCGCCGGCCGATCAGGCCTTCCAGTTTACGGTCAACGCCCTGGGGCGCCTGTCCGACGTTAAGCAGTTCCAAGATATCATCGTCAAGAGCGTGCGCCGCGAGCAAGGTGAAACCGCACAGTTGGTGCGGGTGCGGGATATTGCCCGGGTCGATTTGGACCAGCAGTATTACAGCAACTTTGGCGGCCTGAGCGGCAAGCAAGCCGGCCAAATCCTGCTCTTCGCCCTGCCCGGGGCCAACGCCATCGACGTCGGCGACAAGGTCAAAGCGGCCATGGCCGAGATGAGCCAGACCTTCCCGGCGGGCCTCAAATACGCCATCCATTACGACACCACCCAGTTCATCGGCCAGGCCATTCACGCGGTCTATGTCACCTTATTTGAGGCCGGACTCCTGGTGCTCATCGTCATCATGGTGTTTCTGCAAAATTGGCGGGCCATGCTGGTCCCGGCCACCACGGTGCCGGTGACCATCATCGGCGCGTTTGCGGCCATGGCCTTGCTGGGTTTCACGGTCAATTTGATGACCCTGTTCGCCCTCATTCTGGCTATCGGCATCGTGGTGGATGACGCCATCGTCGTTGTCGAAAACGCCTCTTTTTATATAGAGAAAGGCCTCCCGCCGCGCGAGGCGGCCATTAAGGCCATGAGTGAGTTGACCGGACCGATCGTCGGCATCACCCTGGTGCTCACCGCGGTTTTTTTACCCGCCGCCTTCATGCCGGGCATCACCGGGCAGCTCTTCCGGCAGTTCGCCCTGGTCATCGCCTCCACCGCCATCATCAGCGCCCTCAATGCCCTGACCCTGAAGCCGGCCCAGTGCGCCCTCTGGCTGCGCCCCCACGTGAAAAAGGCACCCAACCTGTTTTACCGGGGGTTTAACCGGGCCTACGCGGGGGTGGAGCACGTCTACGTCCTCCTCATCCAATGGATGGTCCAGCGCACTACCCTCATGGTGCTGGTGTTCATTGCGGTCATCGCCCTGGCCGGCTGGCGGTTCACCCAGCAGCCCACCGGGTTTCTGCCCACGGAAGACCAGGGCTACTGCATGGTGTTGGCCAGGCTGCCCGAAGGCGCCGCCCAACCCCGGGTCAAACGGACCTCGGATGCCATCGATGCCATCCTCAAGCGGGCGCAGGGGATCGATGCCTGGGTGACCGTCGGGGGGTATTCCATCCTGGACGCCACCAACGTCTCCAACATCATGACCACCTTCGTGATTTACCAGGATTGGAGCAAGCGGGGGGCGAAGTTGAGCCAGGACCAGATCGTCGGCGCCTTGCAGCAGCAGTTTTTTGGCATCCAGGAAGCCCAGATCGTGGTGCTGGTGCCGCCGCCCATCGCCGGCCTGGGGCAGGCCGGCGGCTTCCAGATGATGGTGGAGGACCGCGGCAGCCTGGGGTTGGCCGAACTGCAGAAGGCGGCCATGGAAATCATTCGGGCCGCATCAGGGCAGTCCGGGTTGGGGCGCATGGCCACCACCTTCAGCGCCCGCAGCCCCCAGCTCTATCTCGACATTGACCGGACCAAGGCCGAGTCGCTGAATATTCCCCTGAGCAACGTCTTCGACACCCTCCAGGCCTACCTGGGGTCAACGTATGTCAATCTGTTCAACAAGTTCAACCAGGTATTCCAGGTCTACATCCAGGCTGACGCGGCGTACCGCCTGCAACCCGAGGACATCAAGAGCCTTTACGTCCGCAATCTCAAAGGGGAAATGGCGCCCCTGGGCACCCTCCTGAAGGTCAACCGGACCCTGGGGTCGGAATTGGTCACCCGCTACAACCTCTATCCTGCGGCCTCCATATTCGGGGGGGCGGCCCCGGGCTTCAGCTCGGGTGAGGCCCTCAAACTGATGGGACAGGTGGCGGACCACACCCTGCCCCGGGGCATGTCCTACGACTGGACGGCCACCTCCTTTCAGGAAAAGCAGGTGGGCAGCCAGGCCTACTTCATCTACGCCCTGTCCATCACCCTGGTGTTCCTGGTGCTGGCGGCCCAATACGAAAACTGGTTTAACCCGGCGGCGGTTATTCTGGTGGTGCCCATCGCCATGGTGGGCGTCCTCTTGGGCCTGATGGTCCGGAACTTCGACAACAACATCTATACCCAGGTGGGTCTGGTGTTGATGATCGCCCTGGCCAGTAAGAACGCCATCCTGGTGGTGGAGTTCGCCCGGGAGCTGCGGGCAGGCGGCCTGTCCATCCCCGAGGCCGCGGTGGAGGCCACCCGCCGCCGCTTCCGCCCCATCGTCATGACCTCCTTCGCCTTCATCCTCGGGGTGGTGCCGCTCATGGTCGCCGGCGGCGCCGGCGCCGCCAGCCAGCAGGCCATCGGCACGGTGGTCTTCGGCGGCATGCTGGCCTCGACGTTTTTGGCCATCCCGTTTGTGCCGGTGTTCTACGTGATCACGGAGCGGCTCAGCGAGCGCCGGCAGAAACCGGCGCCCCCGGCGGCCCCAGACGGGAAGGCGGAAGGGAGTTGAGGACGGGTTAGACTCACTGAAACGGAAATTGTATCATCTGTAATGACCAAGATTTGATCTGACAATCATCAAACCGAGATCAGATTAGGCCTGACACTTGGGACTAAAAATATTTTGATGAGTCTCACAGAATTGACTCCACAAAACTCAAACTGCATCCATCTCGAATTATCTAATCATTTGCTGAATCACCCATACTTCCCCGTGATGTAGTCCTCCGTCCGGGAGTCCTGGGGCCGGGTGAAGATTTCGCCCGTGGGGCCGAGTTCGATGAGTTCCCCCAGGTACATAAAGCCGGAGAGGTCCGAGGCCCGGGCCGCCTGCTGCATGTTATGGGTAACGATAATGATAGTGTAGTTCTTTTTGAGCTCCTGCATGAGCTCTTCGATCCGTAGGGTGGCCAGGGGGTCCAGCGCCGAGCAGGGCTCGTCCATGAGCAGGATCTCGGGCGACACCGCCAAGAGGCGCGCGATGCACAGGCGCTGCTGCTGTTCTTCGGTGAGTTCCAGGGCCGGGGTCTTGAGGCGGTCTTTGACTTCGTCCCACATTTCCACCGCGGTGAGGGCGCGCCCCAGGATCTCGTCCAGTTCGGCTTTCCGGGGCTGCCCGTGGAGGCGGGGGCCATAGACCACGTTGTCGAAGATGGACAGGGGGAAGGGGTTGGGGCGCTGGAAGACCATGCCCACCTTTTTGCGCAGTTCGGTGAGGATCACGTCGGGGCCGAAGATGTCCACCCCGTCGATGAGGACCTCGCCGGTGGTGCGCACCCCCTCGATGAGGTCGTTCATGCGGTTGAGGGTGCGGAGCAGGGTGGATTTGCCGCAGCCCGAGGGCCCGATGAGCGCCGTGATAGCCTGCCGGGGAAAAGTGGCGTCGATGTTCTGCAGGGCCTGAAAGGTCCCGTAGAACAGGTTAAGGCGCCGGAGCACGATGATGTCCGGAGCCGGAGCCGGGGCGCCGTTATCCGAAGCGGCCGGAAATATAGTCATCGGTCTTTTGGTCGGCGGGGACGGTGAAGACCTGCCTGGTGTCCCCGATCTCGATGATGTGGCTCATCAGCAGAAAAGCCACCCGGTCGGTGGCCCGGGCGATCTGCTTGGTATTGTTGCTCACCAAAACGATAGTATAATCATTTTTCAGCTGGAGCAAGGTCGCCTCGATCTTGGCGGTGGAAATGGGGTCTAATCCGCTGGTGGGTTCGTCCAGCAGGATCACTTCGGGCTCCATGGCCAGGGTGCGGGCCAGACACAAGCGCTGCTGCTGGCCGCCGGAGAGTTTTAGGGCCGAATCCCGGAGCCGGTCCTTGACTTCGCCCCAGAGCTGCGCCGCCCTGAGGCTGGTCTCCACCACTTCGTCCAGGGCGTCCCGGCCCTTTTTTCCGGCCAGGCGGGGGGCCAGGGCCAGGTTTTCGTAAATGGAGCGGGGCAGGGGCGTCGGCCGGCTGAGCACCAACCCCACCCGCCGGCGCAATCCCACCACGTCGCAGTCCGGGGCCAGGATATCTTCTCCGTCCATCCAGACCTCACCGGTCATCCGGACGCCGGCCAAAAGATCGCACATGCGGTTCAAGACCCGGAGAAGCGTG
>Ga0066636_10000917_pt1 | contig 17543 bp, 19 predicted proteins | sample CryGeyCG2014_080_2_FD_62736 | JGI IMG/M metagenome (GOLD analysis project Ga0066636, IMG submission 62736) | Groundwater microbial communities from aquifer - Crystal Geyser CG07_land_8/20/14_0.80 | ecosystem: Environmental > Aquatic > Deep subsurface > Groundwater | place: USA: Utah: Grand...
GAAAAGGCCGGCGCTCTGGAACCGAAGGACCCTTTGATCTGGGTGAATCAGGCCCGGTGCTATCAGGAGATGAAAGACCTTCCCAATGCCAAAAAGGCTTTCCGGAAGGCTTTCGAGCTTGACCGCAGTATAACCGTTAGATATCGGTTGATGGCTCTCGAGCTTTTAAGCGGTTTTTGAACCTATAACGAGTGGGGAACAACTATGAAAAAGATTGCTTTCATGATCGCCATCGTATTTGTGACGAGCGTCTCTCTGTATGCGGGGGATGCACCCGAGGCTCAGGGGGGATTTTGGGATAAGATGCTCACCAAGGTGAACCAGATCATCCCGAAAAAGAAGGTTGAAGCAGAGACTTCCATTGCCGGCATCCGCGGAAAAAGCCAAGAGGAAGGAAAAGCCCTTTATTGGAAGGGGGAAGATGCCGTGGTTTCGGTGACCGAAGAAGAGCTGGAAGCCTTCAAGGCCGCGGTGAGGAAGGCATTGGAGGGGGAAAGGGATCAGGCGCTCAAACTATTCCAGAAATTCAACGAATTGTATCCGAACAGCGCGTTGAAAATCGATGCCCAAAATGCCATCAGCGAGCTAAAGGCTGGGGGGTCTAAGACTTAGAGCGCCCTTCTAATGGTTGATGATCTGGCCGAGCCGGATCATTGCGCATCCAGGCATGCGAGAATCTTGGATGCGGCGGTTGTCGGAGAAAGTTCCCCGCGTTCGACTTTTCGGATGAGGACCGGTAAAATGGCTTTAATTTTTGCATTATTGTAAAGCCGGTCTTTCATCCTTTCCTCTACCAATGACCACATCCAGTCCAAAGATTGGCGTCTGCGCTTTGCATCGAGTTCCCCTGTTGCCATCAACTTATTTCGGTGATCCAGGACGACCTCCCATATCGCGTCGAGTCCGATTTGCTCCAGGGCGCTGCATGTTAAGACAGGGGGTCTCCAGGAGGGGAAATCGGGTGCCAGGAGGCCTATCGCGCTTTCATACTCCTTTTGGGCAAGTCTGGCCCGTTCGATGTTGTCTTCATCGGCCTTGTTGATGGCCAACGCATCGGCGATTTCGAGGACCCCTTTCTTGATACCTTGAATTTCATCTCCGGCACCAGCCAGCATCAGCACTAAAAAAAAATCGACCATGGAGGCCACCGCTGTTTCACTCTGCCCGACCCCCACCGTTTCGACGAGAACCACGTCAAACCCTGCAGCCTCGCAGATCAGCATCGTTTCACGGGTTTTGCGTGCAACGCCTCCCAGGGTTCCTCCGGACGGAGAGGGACGGATAAAGGCAAGAGGATGGGTGGACAGTTTTTCCATGCGGGTTTTATCAGCCATCACGCTTCCACCGCTCCGCCGACTGCTCGGATCGACAGCAAGGACTGCCAACCGGTGTCCTTTTTCCACGAGACGCATCCCGAAGCTCTCAATGAAAGTGCTCTTCCCCACGCCGGGAACCCCTGTGATTCCCAGACGAACGGCGTTGCCCGTGTGGGGGAGAAGTTCATTAATGATTTGCTGTGCAAGGGCCTGATGGGATGTCAGTCGACTTTCGACCAGAGTGATGGTCCTGGAAAGGATCCTGCGGTTCTTGGCTAAAACACCCTTAACGAAGTAATCGGGGTCTTGAAGCGTCATTTTCATTCCTCTTAAAAAAATGCGGGGTATGGGACAGCAAAAAGGGAATTGTCGCAGACCCACCGCGCCGAAGACATATCCAACCCATGGATTTCTGTCAACCCGAAGCTCAGCACCTTTTCGGCCGTTTCCGCGGCCAAACGCCGACTTGCGATATCGGCCGATTGCGTTTGACAACCCGATAGGAAATCGAATAAAAGAATGCTTTAACGGGAACAGCAAAAATGATTTTTTCCTAAAATGTGGAGATGACCCATGGATTTTAAAAAACACCTTGAAACGGCGTGGAACATGACCCTGAAATTTATTGTTCCTCTCGTCATTCTAACCCTTGTAATGCTTGCCGTATCCGTTGTCACATTGGGGATTCTGGCTCCTGTGGCGTTAGCCGGATATACCCAGTCGCTGCTGCTTCTGATGCGGACAGGAAAGGAGCCCCGAGTCCAGGATCTTTTTTCCCAGATGCGCCTGTTTTTGCCCCTGCTGTTTTTTGGAATCGTAACCTTCATTGCGGTACTCATCGGGTTATTCTTGATGGTTCTCCCCGGTATTTTGGTGGCCTTGGGCGTTCTTTTCTGCTGTTTCTACATGATCCCCCTCATGACGGACCGGGGGCTAGGTCTGATGGATGCCATCAAGGAAAGCTATGCCATGGCCATGTCCGGAAACAAGCAGGATCATGTGGTGGCCGTCATCATTTTCATCGCCATAACAGCGGTCGGTGGATCCATCGCCATAGGGTCGTTATTCACCCAACCCTTGGCCACACTCTTCTTCCTGTCTTTTTATGAAGAAAAGTCCGCCGGGTTTGGCAAACGGAGTCCTGACGAGAAATCGAGCCCAATCGGAACGAGAGAATCCTGATCGGGGTCATCTGCAAGACCAACCCTTGTGCGCCCTGCAGGAAAATGAATGAAACAGCAAGGGTAGTATTCCCGAAATATAAGGGTTTCAGGGAGTCGATTGTAGAGATCTCGGTTCCAAAGGAAAGTCTGTTGTGAATGCATGGGTCATCGGTTGCGGAAAATTTGGATCCAAGGCCGTGGCCCGGTTATTGCGGGAAATACCGGATGCCTCCATCACAGTGGCGGATCCGGATCCTGACAAGTTGAGTCCATGGGATGGACGGGCAGAAACCGTCATCGGTGACGGCATCCGGTTTATGACCCGGCATCTTAAAACCCGGCCGTGGCCCGAATGGATCATCCCTGCTGCCTCGATCCATGTGGCCCATCGGTGGGTCCTGGAAAATGCTTCCGGTGTCCGGTTGGAGACGATTCCCGTGCCGGAGTCGTTTGTTTTAGGGCTTCCGAATCCGTTGCGTGGAAAAGAGGGCGAGGTTTTTTTAAGCTTTGCTGATTTTCTCTGCCCCGAGGATTGCCCGGAACCGGCAGACAGATGCACAGTGACCGGCCGTCCCAGGAAGGAGAACTTATACACGCTTCTTGAAAACCTCAACCAACCCGATTGGCCTTCTATTGTCATCAGGAGTCATTTACTTTTTCCAGGTGTCGGGGGTTATCCTCCGCGTGCCCTGTATGAAATGAAAAACCGCATTGAAAACATAGAAGGGGCCTTTCTTTTGAGTACTGCCTGCCGGTGCCACGGCGTTCTTCATGCACTCAAGGCGGTCCGGATCGCCCTTTCTGAATCTGAGTTACAAGTTTGATGACTTCGAGATGACTTCCAAGGAGCTTTTCGCTGAGCACATGAATCGAAGAAGTAAGATATTATGCCGGATGGCCGCCTGGATTTTTATTGGCTCCATATTTATACCGCTTTTGGTCTACGGAGTGTGCCGGGGAGCTGATGAAGAAAGTAAGATTCCGGTCTTTGTGAGTATTTTACCCCAGCGCTACTTTGTGATAAAGATCGGGGGTCCCCGGATCCATGTTTCGACCATGGTGCTACCGGGGGCAAATCCGCATACCTTCGAGCCCAGGCCGCGCCAAATGGTCGAATTGGTCAAGGCGAAGGTTTATTTCGCCGCCGGTGTTCCTTTTGAAACGACCTGGCTGGTACGGATCGCATCGGCCAATCCCCGCATGGTCATCGTCCACACCGACGCCGGTATCGAGAAAAAAAACATGGATATGCATCAGTACCCTGAGGCCGAATCCATTTCGAGGAGCCAACCTGCGGATCATGCTCTGCGTTTTCAGAAGAGCCGGAACGGGCATTTACATGAAGGTGAAAAAGATCCGCACACATGGCTTTCCCCTCCCTTGGCTAAAATTCATGCCCGAAACATACTCAATGCGTTGGTGGATGTCGACCCGTCTTTCCGGGGCTTGTATGAGGCCAATTATCAAAAACTGGAAACGGAAATTGATGCAGTGGATTCCCGGTTGAAGGACGTCTTTTCCGGAGTCGGTCAGAGGACAGCGTTCATGGTATTTCACCCGGCATGGGGGTATTTTGCAGAAACTTACAATCTCAAGCAGGTTCCGGTGGAGGTGGAAGGAAAAGAGCCGAAACCTGCAGATCTTCGGCATTTGATCCTCTGGGCGAAAAATAATAATGTCAAGGTTGTTTTTACACAGAAACAGTTTTCCGCCAAAAGCGCGGAAGTGATTGCGGGAGCCATCAACGGTCAGGTCATCTATGCCGATCCGCTTGCAGAGGAGTGGTCGGAAAACCTGCTTTTTGTGGCTGAGAAATTCAGGGAGGCCTTGAGGTAGCCGGTCATGATACGGGAAGTCATACGGATCCGGGATATGTGGTTTTCCTACAACGGGGCCCCGGTCCTTAAAGAAATCAATCTGGTGATTAAAGAGAAAGAGTTTTTAGCTCTTATCGGCCCCAACGGGGGTGGAAAAACCACCTTGTTGAAGCTGATGTTGGGTCTTCTGAAGCCGGATCGGGGGAGTATTTTAATATTCGATCGATCTCCTCATGAGGTCGCTCACCGCATCGGATATGTACCTCAGAGTCTTTACACCAATCAAGGCGTTCCCGTGACGGCTCTTGAGGTTGTACTCATGGGGCGCCGGATGCCGGGATCCGCGTGGCGCAGATATCAGAGCCGGGATAAGAATGCAGCTCAAAAGGCCATGGAACAGATGGGGATATGGAGCTTGCGCAAGCGACGGGTCGGCGCACTTTCCGGTGGACAGCGGCAGCGCCTCCTGATCTCCCGGGCGCTGGTGGCAGAACCCGATATGCTTTTCCTGGATGAGCCCGCGGCCAATATCGATGCAAAAGGACAGGGTGAATTGTACGACCTGCTGAAGGCGCTCAATAAGCACATGACTATCCTTCTGGTCAGCCATGACCTCATGGTGGTATCCAGCTACAGTCACGCGGTGGCCTGTGTCAATGAGCGCTTGCATTACCACGATGAAGCCGAAATTACCGAGGAAATGATGGAAGCCTTCCAGTGCCCGGTGGACCTGATCGCCCACGGACAGCCCCATCGGGTCTTGAGGCCCCACAAGGAATAGAAGCATAAAAGATGCTGGACGCTCTTCAACTCGATTTCTTCAGGCACGCCGTTGCCGTTGGTTTACTGGCCAGCCTCCTGTGCGGTCTTATCGGCACCCTTGTTGTTATCAACCGGCTGGTGTTTCTTTCCGGCGGGATCGCTCACGCCGCGTACGGCGGGATCGGATTATCCGTTTTTTTGGGAATTCCCTTCCTTGCGGGGACCTTGGGATTTGCGCTGACGTCTGCCTGGGTCATGGCGGCCATCACATTGAAAGCAAAACATCGCTCCGATACCATCATCGGTGTTGTCTGGGCGGTGGGGATGGCTCTGGGCATCATCCTGATCGACCTGACGCCTGGATATCATGTGGACCTGATGAGTTACCTTTTCGGAAGCATTTTGACCGTAACCCGGGAAGACCTTTATATCCTGAGCGGGGCGGGGCTTTTCGTGATTCTGGTGGTCGGCTATTTTTATCATGACCTGTCATCCATGGCGTTCGACGAGGAGTTCGCCAGACTTCGGGGCGTTCCGGTAGAAGGACTATATTTTCTTTTGGTCTGCATGGTCGCCCTAAGCGTGGTCTTGATCATTCGGGTGGTGGGACTGATTCTCGTCATGGCTCTAATGACGATACCCCCTTATATCGCGGAAGGCTACACCGCATCGCTTCGCTCCATGATGCTTCTGTCGGTGTGTTTAAGCGTTCTTTTCATGACGGCAGGCCTGTATCTCTCGTTTTCCTTCAACCTGACTTCCGGTGCCGCCATCATTCTGACGGCTGCGGTCGGTTTTTTTATTTCCATGGGGCTCAAAACCTTTTTAAAGGGTCGAAAAAAGACAGCCCGATGAGAACCGGTATCCAACCTTTAGGATTGTTGCGGGTCATGCCCTGTGCGATCGGTCTGTTTTTTTCTGGATGCGCCGCAGGAACATGGTCAGATATCGATGTGGGAAAGGATCCTTTGTCCGTTTTGGTTCGCCTATACGAAGGCCCTCTCAATCATATGGACGCAGTGCGGGGCGGAGAATGTCCCATGTATCCGTCATGTTCCGCTTATGCCAAAGCGGCGCTTGAAAAACATGGTTTTCTCGCCGGATGGATAATGGCATCGGATCGGCTCATGCGGTGCGGACGGGATGAGGTCAAACTCAGCCCCAGGATTCTCATCAACGGAAAATGGAGGAGTTACGATCCGCTGGAAAATAACGATTATTGGTGGTCCGTAAGATAGGTCTTCGTGCTTTAGAGCGATCCTGCTTTTTAACCGGTCCGATCCCGTCCGTCATATTGATGTCGGCAGGTCTCCAGGCAGGATAGGCAATCGGCAGGATTTTTTGTATCCGTTGCGCAATAATTCAGAAATGCCTGTACCCAATCGCTTCCCGTACGGGGGCAATTATCAATGAATTTAATGAATTTCAATAATTTATCTATAGTCTGGGCATCCATGGCATGTTCCATTCGACAGGCCGCGGCCTCTGCCCGCTGTGCATCGACCTGGAGGACCCTTAAGAGAAAGTCTTTCAGTATGTCGTGCCGACGGGTGATTTCACGGGCGATCCGGGTTCCTTTTTCGGTGAGGGTGATGAACCGGTAAGGCGCATAGTGAATGAGCCTTTTTACCCCAAGGGTTTTGAGCGCTCCCGTGACCGCCGCCGGCTGTACCCCCATCCGTTCGGCGATGTCCTTGACCCGGGCGACCTTATGGGTTTTTTCCAAGTCCAAAATGATTTCCAGGTAGTCCTCGTGACTTTCCGAAAGCGGTATCTCCTTGAGTCTCATATTGCCTCCTTTTGAATCATGATTAACATAATGGATAATAATTTAAAGTCAACAAAAATATTTTATAATAAATTAAAAATATATTGACTCAACAATAAAGTTAAGTGTACTAAAAACGTATCTTTTTAATATCGACTCCAAAAATAAGGACAAGTTTTCGCGTCCCCCGGAGGTGAAACCATGCGGCGCATACCGATGCGGCAAATGAAAGATAACCAGTGCGGCACGATTGCAGCCATTAAAGCTAACGGAGAACTCGGCCGGAGGATCCGGGATATGGGCTTGGTCCCGGGTATGCCCATTAAGGTCCAGGGGAGGGCTCCTCTGTATGATCCGGTCGCATTGAGGGTTTTAAATTTCACCGTGGCGCTCAGAAACAAAGAGGCCGACTTCATCGAGGTCGAGGTGGAATGAAAAAGGAACCCATTATTGCGCTGGCCGGAAACCCCAATTCCGGAAAGACCACCCTTTTCAATGCCCTCACCGGTGCCCGACAGCATGTGGGAAATTATCCGGGGGTGACCGTCGAAAAAAAAGAGGGGATATATACGACCGATGGAACCCGGATTCGGATCGTTGATCTTCCCGGAACATACTCATTGACCGCGTACTCTCTGGAAGAGGTGGTGACCCGCGATTTTTTGGTCAACGAAAGGCCTGATCTCGTCATCGACATCGTGGATGCTTCCAACCTGGAAAGAAATCTTTACCTGACAATACAATTTCTCGAATTGGGAATTCCCCTCTGTATTGCTTTGAACATGATGGATGTGGCAAAAGGCCGCGGCATCGCAATCGACGCTCAAAAACTCAGCAGTCTCCTGGGGGTCCCCGTGGTTCCGACCGTGGCGCGTATAGGCCGGGGAAAAAGGGAGTTGATGGAAACTGCGGAGAAGGCGGCATCGACCGAGGGAACACCACCCCTGAGGATCTCCTATGGCGATGACCTGGATCGCGCCATCGTGGAGATGGAAAAGGAGATACTTCAACACCAATTCCTGACCCAGATTTACCCGGCGCGCTGGATCGCCTTAAAATACCTTGAAAATGACGAGCAGATCCTTATCAAGGGAGAGGGAGAGAACCCGGAAGTTTCGAAACGCATTCAGAAGGTGGTACAAAAGGTCTCCGATCACCTGATGGCCACCACAGGCAGCTATCCGGAGGCCATCATTGCCGACCAGCGGTACGGATATATTTATTCCATCATCAAACAGGGCGTCCTCACCCAACGTCCGGATCAGCACCGCCTCTACCACTCCGATAAAATCGACAAGGTGCTCACTCACCGGGTCTTAGGACCCCTCATCATGTTCCTGATCTTTTTCGGGCTTTACCATTTGACGTTCAACTACAGCAAAATGCCGGTAAGCTGGATGGAATGCCTCTTCGAATGGATTGGGAATGCGGCCTCCGCATCGCTTCCCGAAGGGATGCTCAAGTCCCTAATCGTTTCAGGCATCATCGACGGGGTCGGCGGTGTCCTGACTTTTGTCCCCCTGATCATGATGATGTTTTTCGGGATCGCCATCCTGGAGGATTCCGGATATCTGGCAAGAATGGCGTTCATGCTGGATCGCGTTTTCAGCATATTCGGACTTCACGGGAGTTCAGTCATGGCCTATATCATCTCCGGGGGGATCGCCGGTGGGTGTGCCGTTCCGGGGGTGATGGCCACGCGCACCCTGCGATCTCCAAAAGAACGGCTGGCGACGCTGTTGACGGCACCCTTTATGAATTGCGGTGCCAAGCTCCCGATCTTTGCCCTCTTAATTGCGGCTTTTTTTAAAGAAAACGAAGCCCTTTTCATGTTCTCCCTCACTTTGGTTTCATGGATCGGGGCGCTTCTCGTGGCTAAATTGTTGCGCGTTACCGTTATACGGGGAGAGCCGACACCGTTTGTGATGGAGTTGCCTCCCTATCGGTTTCCCATATTCAAAGGCTTGTTGATTCATACTTGGGAGCGCACGTGGCAATATATCAAGAAGGCCGGAACGGTAATTTTAGCAATTTCCATCCTTCTGTGGGCCATGATGAGTTTTCCAAGGCCCCCGGTATCTGAAAAAAATGCCATCCGGAACGAATTGAAACCGGCAGCGCGTTCCGGTGCGGTCCAAATGGAAAACCCCCAGGCAAGGAAAGAAAATGCAGATGCCGAAGTCGCCTTGCGTCATTCGGTGGCAGGGCGCATCGGTACCGCCCTTGAAAGGATCAGCCGACTGGCCGGATTTGATTGGCGTATCAACATTGCGTTGATCGGCGGCTTTGCCGCAAAGGAAGTTGTGGTATCGACTCTGGGAACCGCATATTCCTTGGGGGAAAAGATCGATGCGGAAAGAAGCGGCCCTTTGTCCGAAAAGCTTTCTCAGTCTGCGGGGTGGCGTCCGTTGACAGCTCTGAGTCTCTTGATTTTTACGATGTTCTACGCGCCGTGTTTCATCACCGTCATATGTATCGCGCGGGAGGCCGGATCTTGGAAGTGGGGTGCATTCTCCATGATTTTTAACACTGCCTTGGCTTTCATTCTCGCAGTGGCGCTATTCCAGATCGGTTCATTGCTGGGATATTGAAAGGGGGATCCGATGGAATGGGTGATCGTTGCCGTCATCGTCGGCCTGGCGGCATTTTTTGTTGGAAGAAAGTTTTATCGTATGTTTCAAAAAAAGGGCGCGAACGAATGCGGCTGCGGATGCACATCCTGCGGGGTTCCAAAGGATGCCTGCGAGCAGTATTTTGTCTTTCAAGACCGGCCCGGTCATGACCGACCGGCTCAGGTGGGCTTGCCGCAGCTGCACCTTCCTAAAGAAAGAGGGGATTCCAAAGACGGTTGACCATCGGGGGTGTTTGTTTCCGAATCAGGCTTCTTTCCGGTTTTTCTCTATATTTGATTAGATATTCAGATATCTTGGATTGCCCCTTGTCAATGTGTATCTGCACTTGTATGGATAGAAGCCAAATGGAAAAATACCCCCTTGAACTTGAAATCGCATTATCCGCAGTCAAAAAAGCTTTGCGGGTCTGCCGGCGTGTTCTAGATCGGTTTGTCGGTGTCCGTGGATATTCCTTCGAAAAAGCGGATCGGTCCCCTGTGACGATTGCCGACTTTGCCAGTCAAGCCGTCATCATGGCCGAACTTTTGAATGCTTTTCCGGCGGATGCGATCGTGGGTGAAGAGGATGCCGGACTTATCCGAAAAGATCACGGGATATACGATGATGTTGTTTCCATTGTCGGGGAGGAATGCGGAGACTTTAAGGATAATAAATTGTCTGATCTCATCGATTGTGGAAAACGGCCATTTGATCCGCTTCACCGCTTCTGGACTCTGGATCCGATTGACGGCACGAAAGGATATCTTGCCGGACGCCAGTATGCCGTTGCCCTGGCATTGATGGAGGAGGGAAACGTGAGGCTGGGCGTCTTGGCTTGCCCCGGCCTTGAAAAGACACCGCTGGAAACAGGAGAAGGGGGCTGCATCCTTTTTGCAATCCGGCGTGAAGGCACCCGGGTCATGAAAATAGACGGAGGCGATACCGAACCGGTCACCCGGAAAAGCTTTATCCCTCTTGAGCGGGCCCGGTTATGTGAATCGGTGGAGCCTTCCCACAGCGCCCATGAAATCCACGCCAGGATCCTGCAAGATCTGGGAATCTCCGCCCCGCCTTTACGCATGGACAGTCAAGCCAAATACGGCGCCGTAGCCCTGGGGACGGCCGATATTTACCTGAGGATTCCCAGGAAGAAAGACTATCGGGAAAAGATCTGGGATCATGCCGCCGGGACCCTAATCATCAAAGAGGCTGGCGGGCAAGTCAGCGACATCATGGGTCGACCGTTGGATTTTTCCAAAGGCGAAGTTCTTGAAGCAAATACAGGGGTGGTGGCGACTGCGGGCGGCATCCATGCCCAGGTCATTTCCGCAGTAAAAAGGGCGATCCGACCATGCTGACCCATACCTTTGTCCATATTCCGGGAATCGGGCTGAAGACCGAAAAAAGGCTCTGGAGAGCGGGTGTATTTACCTGGCGCGACTGGGAATCTGAAAAGTACAGCATGGTCGCCCGGGGAGATTCCGGGAGCCTTAATGCATATCTCGAAGAATCCTGGGATTTTTTACAAAGAAGGGATCCCACGTTTTTCTCCAAACGTATGTCGGCCGGTCTCCAGTGGCGCTTCTTCCCGGAATTCAGAGATGAGACCGTCTATCTGGACATCGAAACCACAGGCTTGAGCAACTGGGAAAACGAGATTACCACCATTGCCTTATATGACGGGAAAAGCGTTTATTATTATATCAACGGAGAAAACCTTGAACAGTTTCCGGAAGATATCCTCCGGTATTCGGTGGTGGTCACCTACAATGGGAGATCCTTTGATATTCCCTTCATCGAGCGGTATTTTCATATACATATACCCTGTGCCCATATCGACCTGCGGTATATCTTGCACAGCCTCGGATTGAAAGGAGGGTTGAAAGGGTGCGAAAGGGCTCTAGGCCTTCACCGCGGGGACCTGGAAGGAGTCGACGGCTATTTTGCCGTGCTCCTCTGGCAGGAGTACATGAGGCGACAAAATGTCAAAGCCCTCGAGACGCTTCTGGCTTACAACATCGCTGATGTCATGTCCCTGGAAACCCTCATGATCACCGCGTTCAACCTCAAGCTCAAAGAAACTCCTTTTGCCGGCCTGCTGGATATGGAAAAACCCCGCATGCCTGAAAACCCCTTTGCGGCCGACAAGGATACCATCTTCAGGATCCGGAATTATTTGACAAAGAGAGGGATCTAAAACCATTCTTTTGGCTGAAAAAGAAGATGCCCGCATTGTAGTGGATTAGCAACCAAATTGAACAACAGAGGCGGTTACACTATTTAATGCGAATCACCCGAAATCCGATATGATTGGAACGACCCGATTCCAGGTATTTGCCACGACCGGATACTCTGCATCGATTAAACGTGCTGAGCCAGGATCCTCCCCGGTGGACGCGGTAACCCTCTCCTACGATTATTTCAGGATCAAGAGAGGCATGCATGGAATAAGCGTTTTCCTGATAGTAATCGCGGCACCATTCCCACACATTCCCACAAATGTCAAACAATCCCAGATGATTTGGCCTTTTTTTGCCTACAGGTTGTGTGGATCCATCGGAATTGTCGATATACCAGGCTAACTCATCGACACGAATCCCTCCGGCATAGGGTTCTTGTTTCCCGCAACTGCCGGCCGCATACTCCCATTGTGCCTCGGAAGGCAGTGAAAACAGATCGGGATGATTATTTTTTTGTGAGAGCCGTTTTAAAAAGGCCATGGCTTCCAACCAGGAAACCTGCTCCACAGGGTAGTCATTTCCGAGTTTAAAGCAGGAATGGTTCGTCCCCATGATTTTTTTCCATTGTCCCTGTGTCACTGGGTATTTGCCCATCCAGAATCCGGAAATCCTCACTTCGTGTAATGGAAGCTCATTTTCAAATCCCTGCTCGCTCCACTTTCCGCATCCCATTTCGAAACGCCCATCCGGCACCCAGATAAAATCCATGCCGGTATAAGGTTCCGACCAATGATGGGGATCGGAAGGGGATGGAGCATGAGGGAGGGCATGGGTATCCATCTGCACCCGATTTCCTTGAGTATTGAGGATAGAAGCGTCCATTTCCTTTTGATTGATGCCGGAAACGGCAACCTTTTTCTCATAGGCTGTCGATCCATTGGATGCATGCCGGCTGTCGGTGAGATGCTGCAAAATATCCTGAAAATGAGTCGGCCTTCTGGAAGGCTCGAATTCAAGGCATTGCCGGATCAGAGCCTTGAATTCTCCAGGGATATCATGTCTGTTAAAATGGATTCCTTTATCTCTGATGGCGTGGAAACGCTTGACAAAGTCCATATCTTCATAAGGGAGTTTTCCTTCGAAAGCAAAATATAAAATAAGCCCGAATGAGAAAATGGTTGAGGAGATACCCGGTCTTACACTTCGCAGAATCAGCTCAGGGGCTGTCCAATTCGGAGTTAATTGCAGATGGGTGGTCGTCGATATGCTTCCCAGTCGTTTGATTCCTCCCAGGTCTCCAATGTAAAGCTTGTTGTTATGATCAATGAGCAGATTGGATGGTTTCAGATCCGTAATCACGAAGGCATCCGGATTATTATGGTAAAGTCGGTCCATGACGCGGGCTAGATCCCGGATGAGTTGTCTTATTGTAACCAGTGGAACAGGATAGCGATTCACAACGTAGTTGAGCAGGTTATCGGGATAATACGCCATAAGAATAACCAGGTACGCCCGGACGGTCTGATCCGAGATCTGTTTTCCGACCAGATGAAAATCAAGAACCTCTATGACACCTTCACCTTTTATAGATTCGTAGTATTTTCTTACGGCTTGAAAGTCGTGGGAGATTTTCGAATTCAGATCATTTCCGGTTGATAACGTGATTGACCGCTCGGCAGCGACGGGAACGATTTTTACTGCCCGTGATTTGAATTCATCCTGCAACTGGTATACAGCGCCATAAACTCCCTCGCCTATTTTTTTGACGATATGATAAGTAGGAAGGCATTGGTGAATCACCATCTCTATGGGGAAATTTTCATCTATCATTGAATTGATAAGAGATTGCTTTTTTGGTTTGAGCCCAGCAGATTGATGGAGTTATATTTTGCCACTATACATACCCCCAGATATGGGGACATTCAGTTATTAAGGCTCATCAATTTTTTATCCCGATGAAGCATCGGCTGTCAAGCCGAATTTATCGGGCATTTTATTGAAATTCTAGCAGGCTTGGAGAACGCTTCACTGGAGCACCGCTATTGTGCTTTTTCTGAAATGAGCATCTAGTGAATAAACAGGTTCAACGATATAATCATCTGCGGAAGGCGCAAAGGACTCATTATTTTGAGGTGGCCCCTATATAAGATGGAAGCGCCAGATTCTGTATATTAGCAGGGATTTATCATGAAGGTGTCATTTTTCCCCCCGCATCTTTTCTCCATACAGGGAAGCGGGTTGGCAGTTGAGCGGTTTCAGCTCATTTCGCGGGGCGTTTTTTCTGGCGAATAAAAGCCGCGACGATGATCAGGCCGATTCCGGTGATCCCGGCGGCCAGCGCAAAAGAGATGCGGTAAGAAAGCGCTTCAGGGATGCCTCGGGTCATGAGCAGATCCGCCGCCGGTCCGACGATAAGGGTCCCGGCCAGTCCCCAGCTTAAGAAGAATGTGGCGTTGAAGACACTGAAGAAACGGGCGCGAGTTTTGGGCGAGATAAGCGCTGCGGCCAGGGCATACGACGAGGACAGAATAATGACATCCGAAACCCCTTTCAGGAAATTGCTCAGGTAAATCAGCGTAAGGTTCAAGGTCGCCGAAAGGAGCACCAGGGAGGCGATGGCCAGGATTGTTCCAAGGATCAGGGCGGTTCGATCCCTGATTCGGCGACCGATCCATCCGATAGAAAACCCTGTCAGGATGATGGCCGCCGATTGTGTGTTGACGATGTTGGAAAGCTCCCGGCTTGAGACGCCGAAGGTGGAATCCATCACCAGGTACTGGGTCTGGATAACCATGACGGAGTTCCGGCCGAAGTTGATGCAGGCCATTGCCACGATGAAAATGAAAAAGGCGAAGGTGTCCGAGTGGCCGAATTCCGCTTCGGCCCGGGTCGTATTAAAAGATTCCCGGCCAATCCCCCCCTCGGGAACCCACCGTAAGGGAAGGATCGAAAGTAGCATGACCGCTGAGGCTATGAAAAAGAGCGATCCTTCGTGAAATCCCCACCCGTTGTACCGCAGTCCCAATCCATCGTAGAGCAGTCCCCCGATCCCGATTCCGGCCATTCGGCCTAACCCACCGAGGCTGGCCAGCCTTCCCTGGACGGCAATCCGTTCTTTCTGAGGATAGATGTCCGAGATGAGTGCACTCCAACCTACGTTTGACATGGACCAGAAGATTTCCACAAGGGTCAACCCGAATATGACGGCGTATCCGGCTCCCCGCGGCGATTCAGGAAAGCGGTGAGCGTACCAGACCAGGGCCGTGCCCATGGCCGCCAGAAATTCCCCCCATATAATCAGGGTGCGACGGATTTGGAAGCGATCCGAGACAGGTCCCCACACGAGGGTCTGACATAAGACATTGGCGATCATGGGAAGGGTCGCAAAGAGGGTCGTTTCCGTTACCGAAAGACCCAGGAAATGGCGCAGGTAAATGGATAGATACGCATAGAAGAGACCGCGCCGGAACATGGCCATCATCTCAAATGAAGAGATGCCGTAAAAAATTTTTCTACCATCGGCCGGATATGCGTTCATATATGGTTTTACTTTGGTTTTCTCGATTTCAGCCTCCAGGATAAAGATCGGCATCTTGACTTAGGAGGTTGAAATTCATATATAACAGAGGCGCTTTCCGGAAAAGTGGATGTGATGATCCCGTAGTCGGGGTTCCTTTCGCTTCCTGAACCGATCAACGGGCCGGGTGTCACTTAAGTTCGAAGCGGATGGGAACCCTAACCCACATGCCCACCGGACGATTCCCGATCAACCCCGGCTCAAAAACCCAGGTGTCCACGGCTTGAAGGGCCGCCCGGTCCAGTACCCCGTGGCCGCTCGATTTAAAGATTTTAACCTGATTGACTTTGCCGTTTGAATTCACGAATACCTCCAGGAGGACGCTTCCCTCGATGCCTCTTCTCCTCGCCGATCCTGGGTAAGGGGGCGTCGGGTTTTCCCGATAAGCAGGCCGCGCTTCCTTAAGAGTGATCGGTTTGGCGGGCAAGGCTGTCGCAAGTTTCTGAACCGACGATTCATATAAGACGACCGGCGGGGCTTCAACCGCTTTTTTCGGCATGTTCGTTGTATGACCATCAAGCGGCTTCACCGGCTCGGGCCGCAAGCTTTCAGACTCCGGGGTGGACTCTTGAAGCAGGGCCTCTTGGACCACTTTTTGAGGAAGCGGTTCCGGTATTTTGAGCTGGACCGGTTGCCGGACTTTATGCGGCTCGGATTTTTTGATGGACTGTGTAAGGGGGTTCTCGGTGGACTCGGATAATGACCTCGGTGGGGAGGTGTAAGATAAGGTGATAGTGAGATGCCGGGGCAGCCGGAGATCCGTTTTTGGTCTTGCCGACAGATTCAAATCTGAAAAAAGAAAAAGCCCATGGATGCCAAGGGAAACAAAAAAAGCCGCAGCGAGGCGTTTCACGGCCGTATTTCCGCCTTTGCCTGCAGGGAGATTTTCTGGAGGCCCGCCATCCGGATCCGGTCCAGTACTGAAAAAAGGTTTTGGTAAGGAAGGGTGTTTTCGGCAAACAGGAGCACGTCCGGATCCGGATTTTCCATCGCCTTTGCCTTTAGTTTTTCAGTCAGGTTTTCATACAGAACCGGTTCCTTGTCCACATACAAGGAACCATCCGATTTAACCGTGACGGTCAGGATCGTCTTTCGATCCATTTGAGTCGTGGAGGAGATGGGGAGCACTACGGGAACACCCCGGTGAATCGCCATGGAGAGCATACCGTAGATGAAAAAAACGAGGACTAAAAAGATCATGTCGATGAGCGGTATCATCTCAATTCTGGGTTTCTTATATACATATTGGGGCAGTTTCATCTAAAGGGCTCCTCTGTCTAATCCATCTTTTTTAGGAAGCTTCTCATAGACGATCTCGAGGCTGGTGGCGTATTTTTCGATAGCGATGGCGGCGCTTTCCACCCGGGAGTTGAAGTAGTTGTAAGGGAAGATGGAGAAAATGGCGATTCCCAGACCGGCGGCGGTGGTGATGAGGGCTTCGGCGATTCCGGCGGTGACCATCTGGGGGTTCTCGATGCCGGAGGTCCCCAGGACATCAAAGGAATGAATGATACCGGTGACCGTCCCGAAAATGCCCAATAAAGGAGCGACGGTGATGAGGGTATCCAGGATGCTCATAAAGCGCCGCATCTGCTTCAGTTCATCGGCGGCTGTGGCTTCCATGGCCTTGCTCATGGAGAATTCACGGTGCAGAATCCCGCTGACCAGGATGCGGATGATATAATCTTTGGATCCTGTTACTTTTCCTTTGACGCTTTCCCAGTTTCCCACCCGGCAAAGTTCCAGGACTTCATTCACCAGGGCCTGATTCCGCCGGATATCCAGTTGAATCCAATAGATCAGGCGTTCAATGACCACCGTCAGCATAATCAGGGAGCAGGCTAAAAGGGGGTACATGACCGGCCCCCCGCTTTGAAACAGGGCTATCATAGCAATTTATTCCCATCGTTTTTAAAGTTGAATCATCGGTCGCCCTAAAACAAGATCCTGGGTCTTATTGTAGATCCCATACCGGATTTTCCCGTTTGCTTCAAGGCATCGGCCCGGTTTCCGGGTTATCTGAAACAGGAAATGCCGGGCAGGTGAGACCCGGCATTTTCGCATGCATCTCAGCGGAGATTAGAACTCGTAGCCGAGTTTGACAAAAATGGAGCGTCCGGCCCCCGGAAACCCTTCAAGGGTCGTTTCGCCGGTTGAAAAATTATACAAAGGACTCAGGTAAGTGTCATATTCCTCATCCAAAAGATTGTTTGCAGATAAGGAGACAAGCCAGTGCTCGAAGACACGTTGGGTGAGCCGAAGATCCACGGTCCAATAGGCATCCAGCGTCCCGGTGGGCTCGGTAAGCGTCTTGTCGGAGCCGTAATAGAGGCGATCTCCCATATACC
>Ga0066636_10000924_pt1 | contig 17501 bp, 21 predicted proteins | sample CryGeyCG2014_080_2_FD_62736 | JGI IMG/M metagenome (GOLD analysis project Ga0066636, IMG submission 62736) | Groundwater microbial communities from aquifer - Crystal Geyser CG07_land_8/20/14_0.80 | ecosystem: Environmental > Aquatic > Deep subsurface > Groundwater | place: USA: Utah: Grand...
GCCAGCTTAAAAGTAAACCAAAAAGGCGAAGTCGCATATATACATACAAAAGACCATAAGAAACTCCAGAAACTTATGGCCATGAATATACTGCCGGGGATGGAAATAACCTTGATTCAGAGTTTTCCTTCTTATGTTTTCCAAATCGGTCAGTCGCAGTTTGCTATAGATAAGGAATTAGCTGAAAATATTTTTGTACGGTCAAAAAATTCAATGTATAATATAAGAAAATAAGGAAAGCAGTAGAATCTATGGGAGGTAAAAGATGAAAATAATCCTCAGTTTAATTTTAGTTAGCGTTATATTATCATACTCTGACTATTCTTACGGTGATGGTGATCATATGCATAAAGAAGTTATGCAGGTTGAGCAAAACGCGGGGATCTGTCCTGTCCTGCACGAACCTGCTTCAAAAGAGTATTCTTATGTTTATGAAGGCAAGACTTATTATTTTTGTTGCGCAATGTGTGTAGAAGAATTTAAAAAGGATCCGCAAAAGTATATTTCTAAGATTAAAGAGATAAAGTCAGAAGCATACCAATTCGGATTCTCCCCGGATCCCGTAGTAGTTAAAAAGGGCGATATAGTGAAACTGGTGATAACCTCGCGCGATGTCACACATGGAGTATATATAAAGGAATATGGCATAAATGTTACTGTTACGAAGCAAGAGGCAAAAAAGATAGAGTTCTTCGCTGATAAAGCAGGCAAGTTTGATATCGTCTGTTCTGTGTATTGCGGGAAAGGCCATTCAAGCATGAAGGGCAAGTTAATTGTGGAAGAATGATTAAGTTCCTAAAAGACAGCAAGAATCTGGTAATTATTCTTTTGGGCTTGCTTTTTGCCATAAAGGCCCCGCAAGAAGGTTTTAGGTTTGCTATTTGGGTAATAAGCGGGGTATTATTATGTTCCATCTTGGATTTACTTATAAATAATCGGTTCTTTAAAAAGGCAATTTTCCCCAACAGTGCGATTATTAGCGGTTTTATCATTTCGGGTATCTTAGACTATCGCCAGCCCTGGTTTATCCTTGCCATTTTTTCTACTCTCGCCATACTTTCAAAACATATTATTAGCTTTAAGCATAAGCACATTTTTAACCCCGCAAATTTTAGCCTCTTTACGGCCACGCTTTTTAAAATACCGCTCACCTGGAACATAGAGTCGAATATCTTTTTAATCATAATCTTTGGGTTATATTTTGCTTATACTTATAGAAAGTTTTCTCATATCTTAGGTTTTTTGAGCTTTTTTATGGGCCTGTTTTTTATTTCCGGCATTAATCCTCTTAGGATTATAAGCTGGTTTTTTCTCTTCATTATGCTTATTGAACCAAAGACCTCCGGATACGATAGGTTAAAAGGTTTTATCTTCGGCTCAATAGCTGGCATAGCCTCTTTTTTAATTTTTAGGTTTATGCCAAGATACGATATGTTTGTTTCCTCTTTGTTTCTTGCAAATTTATTCAATCCGGCTCTTGAAAAATATTTGTACGCTTCTTAAACATCCCTTGTTGGAAATCTAAAGCTAATACTTAGGTGGTCGGGTAGGCTTAATTCAAAAATTTCCTTCATATGTTTTCCAAATTGGGCAATCTCAGTTTGCAATAGATAAAGAATTGACGGAGTGTATTTTTGTACGGTTAACAATAACATAAGGACATAACAAAAAATTTAACATAGCCTAAAAGCCTTCACTGGTTGTCGCAAGTGGTGAAGGTTTTCTTCTTGACAAACTAGTAAAGATAATATATACTTTACTATGTTGATAGACATACTTAAGTAGACGGTGATAAAATGAGGATTTCAGCCGAGAGTGAATATTCTTGCAGGGCGCTTTTAGAATTAGCTTTAAACTGGCCAGGCCGGGCGCTGATTCAGGTGTCTGCGATAGCCAAGAGACAAGATATCCCGATTAAATATCTGGAGCAGATTCTAATTCAGCTAAAAAGCGCAGGGCTAGTAGAAAGCGTGAGAGGCAAACAAGGAGGATATAGACTGGCAAAGGCGCCTCGCGAAATAAGCTTAGGCGAAGTGATGCGTAAGATTAAAGGCCCTCTTTTACAATTGGCGGATACTGCAACTCAGAAAAAATCCGTATTTACGGCTATTTGGAAAGAGGTAGAGGGGGCTATGGTTAAGGTGTTGGATAAAGTCAATTTTGAAGATATAGCTAATAAAGCCAAGAGTACGGAGGGCGCTATGGTTTATCAGATTTAATTTTTTTTGCTTATAATATATAAATATCATTTATATGTAATATCTTAACTATATTTATATGTAAAGGGGGGATAGTAAAAATGAGCTTGCTCGATAACAAGGATGATTTAAAGGAGTTGGTGGAGGCTCTGAATTTTAAAGAAAAGGTAGGCAGATCTTTAGCCCTGATAGATGCGGCCTATAAAAAATACGGTGAGGGGTTGGTTGTGGCCAATAGCTTAGGAAAAGATTCAGTGACGGTCTGGGACTTGGCCAAGAAGGTTAGTCCAAAAATCCGCGGATTTATAGTTACCACAAGATTTAAGCCGAAAGAGACTGTCCAATTTATGCAGGAGATAGTAGCTCGGTATCCAGAGATAAAGGTTTACAAAAGCGATGTTAAAATTCCTGATAAACTTTATGAAACCGACCCTGATAAGTGCTGCGACATATTAAAAGTAGAACCCACAAGAAGGGCTATAGAAGAAATGAATGTAACATGCTGGGTTACTGGGCTGCGTTGCACAGAGGGAAGGACGCGCACAGATTTTAAAGAGGTTGAGGAGCGGGATAAGGGGCTGATTAAGCTAAACCCTATTCTCATCTGGAAAGAACGGGAAGTTTGGCAATATTTGGCTCTCTACGGAGTAAAGGTAAATCCACTTTATGGCAAAGGCTATAGGTCCTTGGGGTGCCTTCCTTGCACAAAGATCACCACTGATGAAAATGAACGTGCCGGACGCTGGATTGGCACGAGTAAATGCGGGGGTGAATGCGGGATACATACCCGGCCGCTGAAGAATGTGGCTGGCGATGGGATTTGAGGTGGGAAATTGATTGAGATATTACTTCTTATAATCATTTCTATATTTTGGGCAATGAACATGGGGGCCTCAGGCTTAGCGGTTTCATTTGCTCCTAGTGTAGGTAGTAACATTATTAAAAAGAATAGAGCTGTAGTTTTTTTTACTATATTTGTGATTATAGGGGCCTTGCTTGTAGGGGGAAGAGTTGCAAAGACATTAAGCAGTAAAATTATCGCTCCAGAACTTATTACTCAACCAGTGGTATTGGTGATTCTTTTTTCGGCCTGTATCGCATTATTTTTGGCGAATATTCTTAAGATACCACAGTCGACAAGTATAATTATCGTTAGTTCTTTTGTGGGGGCAGGGCTTTATTTCAAATCTTTAAATTTTTCTCTGATCAGATATTTGATTTTCGTCTGGGTCGGCATATCTGCCCTATCATATTTTCTTACTTATTTTATTGCACGCAAGATTTATCCGCCTCGGCAGAAGAATTTAAGATTCTATGAAAAATTTTTCTGCCATGAGGCTAAGCTTAAAAAGTGGACACTTTTCACTGACTTCTATAGCGCATTTGGAATTGGCACTAATAATGTAGCTAATGTCGTAGGGCCTCTTATGGCGGCAAATATAGTAAGTCCAAGCGTAGGTTTTTTAGTTTTTTCCCTGCTCTTTGGTTTTGGGGGTCTTATCTTAGGCAAAGGAGTGCTCAATACCGTAAGTAAAGAGATAGTTCCCTTGGGTACGATATCGGCCTCAATCGTCTCATTGGTAGTCAGTACTTTTATTATTGCATGTTCGCTTTTAGGCCTTCCGGCGCCTTATGTTCAGTTTTCCTCTTTGTCGATTCTGGCAATACATACTGCGAAGGAAGAGAAAAACCATAGTGAGACACTATTTCATCCTATAACCAAGAAAATACTGAAGGTTTGGGTGCTAACGCCTATATTAAGTATAATAATTTGTTATTCTATACTTTTACTTTTGGGGGTTAAAAGATGATCTCTATTACCGAAGATTTGGTTAAACAGATGGTAGAGCATTCTAAAAAGGAATTTCCTAATGAGGCATGCGGCATATTGTCAGGTAGCCAAGGAAGAATTGCGAGAGTTTATGGGATGACAAACTCCGACAAGAGTCCTGAGACTTTTTTCATGGACGCCAGGGAACAATTAAAAGTGATGAAGGAGATAAGAAACAAGGGCGAGGAAATAATTGGGATATACCATTCGCATGTGGCGAGCGAGGCTTATCCTTCAAACCATGATGTGGAGCTTGCCTTGTATCCTGAAGTATCATATGTAATTATCTCCCTAAAAGATAATAAGAATCCGTCGGTCAGGTCATTCAAAATCGTAGAAGGAAAGATTACTGAGGAGGAGCTAAAGATAGAATGAGTATTGTAGTTATTGGCACAAATCATAAGTTTAGTTCGCTTGAAGTAAGGGAAAGACTCGCCTTTTCTAAAAGAGGGCGTGAAAAGGCGCTTCAGTTGCTCAAAGAAAGCCCTATTCTTAAAGGAGTGGTTATCCTTTCTACTTGCAACAGAGTGGAATTATATGCCAGTGTGGAGGATGTGAAATCTGGTGTGGAAGAATTGCAGAGTTTTCTTTCGCAATTTTATGAGATTAACAAAGGAACGGTCATTCCTTGCCTATATATTTATGACAATAAAGAAGCAATCAGGCATTTATTTTTGGTTGCCTGTGGATTGGATTCATTAATTCTGGGAGAGACTCAGATTTTAGGACAACTGAAGTCCGCATTTATAGAAGCAAGAAACTTCGGCTTTACAGATAGGTATTTAGATACGACCTTTAACGCCGCCATAGCTCATGCAAAAAGGATTCACCGGGAGACAGCGATTTCTGAAGGTAAGGTATCTATTGGAAGCTCGACAATAGATTTTATCAAAGAAAAACTAGGCGGCCTTTCCGACAAGACCATTATAATTATAGGAGCCGGGAAGGTCACGGAACTGGTTTTAGAATATTTAAAAGATGAGAAACCAAGGGTTGTGTTCGTATCTAATAGGACCTTTGATAAAGCAAAAGAGCTCGCCTCCAGGATCGGCCAGAGTGCGGTACGTTTTGATAAACTACCTCAGCTCGTAACGCAAGCAGACATTATCATTAGTGCAACAACAAGCCCGCATTTTATCATAAAGAAAGAAACCTTAAGGCACGCCATTTCTCGGAAGTTGCTTATTGTGGATTTAGCTATGCCAAGAGATGTGGACCCGAAGGTGCAGGAGATAGAAAATGTTGAATTATTTAATTTAACGGACTTAAGTTTTATTGTGCAAAAGAATTTAGAGAAGAAGCGGCTTGAAGCAGAAAGAATAGAAAAACTAATAAATCAAGAGGTAGCTTTATTATGGCGAAAACTTACCGCATTGGAACCAGAACTAGCCCTCTCGCTTTAAAGCAGGTTGAGGAGATTTTGCTGGCTTTAAGAAGGTTTTATCCTGATTTTAAAACGGAGATTATAGGCATAGATACTTATGGCGATAAAGATAAGGTTACGCCCATATCGCAGATAGAGGGGACAGATTTTTTTACAAGAGAGATAGACGAAGCTCTTCTGAAAGACAAGGTTGATTTTGCTGTCCATAGCGCAAAAGATTTACCCGATACGGTAAAAGAGGGGTTGGTTGTAGCGGCACAAACCAAATCCATAGATCCCTACGACGCCTTGGTATCCAGAAATGGTTTGAAACTAGCGGAGCTTCCCCAGGGGGCAAGGATCGGAACGAGTAGCATTCGACGTAAGACTCAATTGAGTAAATATAGAGATGATTTTGATATAGTTGGTATCCGAGGGAATATTGAAGAGCGTTTGGAAAAGTTAGACGCAGGCGATTTGGATGCGATTGTTATTGCCGCTTCGGGTCTAGTGCGTCTTGGGCTGGAAAAAAGAATAACAGAGAGAATTCCGCTTGAGATCATCAAGCCACACCCCTTACAGGGTGCGCTGGCAATAGTGACTCGCAGTGGTTCTGCAGAGGTTATTAAATTAGTCAGCGTTTTGGATGTAAGAAAAAATGGTTCCTTTGACCTAGAGGGCAGAATATTAGAAAAAATGGAAGGATACTTTGGCCCTGATACAAGACGTATTCATCACGCTTGGCAAGTCTTAAAATATGCAAAGGAGATATCGCAAAAAGAAGGTGGGGATAGTGGGGTAATCGCTGCCAGCGCAATATTGCACGATATCGGCATAAAGGAGTGTGAAAAGAAGTATAATTCTACCGGCGGTCAATTGCAGGAAAAAGAGGGCCCTCCCATAGCAAGAAGCATTCTCCGGGACTTGCATGTGAGTGAGGAGATTATCTCGGAGGTATGCCAGATAATCGCCAGTCACCATAGCCCCGGGGAAATTGATACATTAAATTTCAAAATACTATGGGATGCTGACTGGCTGGTTAACCTGAAAGACGAATACCATATTAAAGATAAGCAGAGATTAGTGGATATCATCGAAAAGACATTTTTGACAGAGACCGGAAAAATGAAAGCAAGGGGAATTTATATTAAAGATGGAAAAGAATAAAGTCTATTTTATAGGCGCAGGACCTGGAAAGCCTGATTTAATAACCGTAAGAGGATTGAATATCCTTAAAGAAGCGGATGTTGTTATTTATGATTATCTTGTGGATAGAAGGCTTCTGGAATACACAAAGGCCGGAGCAGAACTTATCTGCTGCGATAAAGTTGCGAAAAAAGGTAGATATTCTGATGGTTTCTTGATTCATCAGGAAAAGATAAGCAACCTGGTTATTAAAAAGGTCAAGGAAGGCAAAAGGGTGGTGCGGCTTAAAAACGGAGATGTTTCTATCTTTAGCCGCCTTTCCCAGGAGTTAGAAGTATTAGTTAGAAACAAGATAGATTTTGAGTTAGTGCCAGGGGTTACTGCTGCCAGTGGCGCGGCCAGTTTCGCAGGGATACCGCTTACTGATAGGAGATTTGCTTCTACTTGCGCTTTTGTTACTGGGCATGAGGATACAAAGAAAAAAACAAGCAGTATTGATTGGATGGCCTTAAGTAAAATCGGGACAGTTGTGTTTTATATGGCAGTAGAAAACCTGCCGGAAATAGTCAAGGAGTTAATTAAGGCAGGCAAACCAAAGGACACTGGTTGTGCGATAATCCAGAATGCGACTCTTGCAACACAAAAGGTTTTAAGCGCAAACTTAGAAGATATTGTGAAGAGGGCTAAAAGAGAAAGAATTAGGCCACCCGCAATAATTATTGTTGGAGATGTCGTAAAGTTGAGGAAGCGATTTAATTGGTTAAGGAAGAATAAAAAGATTCTTTTTACCGGATTGTCTAAGGAGAGGTTTTTCATAAAGGGCTCATATTTTCATCTACCTCTGATCAAGATAGAGCCAATGGATGATTACGGAGAATTTGATAATTACCTAAAGAATATCAGTGATTATGACTGGGTTATTTTTGCCAGCCGTTATAGCGCGGAGTATTTTTTCAAAAGGTTAGAATCTGTTGGATTTGATTCAAGGACGCTGAACGGAATAAAGATTGCGGCTGTGGGGAATTCTACCAAAAATCGCCTCTTGGATTTTGGAATTAAGGCAGATTTAGTGCCTCAAAAAGAATCGTCAAAGGGATTGATAGAAGAATTTAAGAAGATAGACTTAAAGAGTAAGAAAATATTTCTTCCCCGTTCAGATATTTCTGACAAGGGGCTGGAAAATGAACTAAAAAGATTAGGGGCAAGGGTTACTTCGAGCTTCGCTTACAGGAATGTTGTGCCTGATGATTTGCCTGATCTGGATTTGAGGAATTTTAACGAGATTATTTTTACCAGCCCTTCTACAGTAAGGAATTTTAAGAAAAGATATAAAAGAGTGCCAAAGAAAGTTAAGATTCGTTCTATCGGAGATATGACTTTGCGGGAGATAAAAAGATGCAAGTTACAAGGTTAAGAAGATTAAGGCGTAATGCTAATTTAAGGGATTGGATAAGTCAAACCCAACTTAGCCCCAAGGATATTATTTTGCCATATTTCGTGGTTGAAGGGAGGAACGTAAAAAAAGAAATAAAGTCCATGCTCGGTGTATATCATTTTTCAATCGATAATCTACTTAGAGATATATCAAAGATAAAAGGACTAAGATCTATACTTTTATTCGGTATTCCTAATGCCAAGGATGAGATAGGAGGCCAGGCATATAGAGATGATGGCATTGTGCAAAAGGCAATAAGAGCAATAAAGAGGGAATTCAGAAAACTGATTGTAATTACAGATGTGTGTCTATGCGGATATACCACTCATGGACATTGCGGAATAGCCATAGGTAATAAAATACTTAATGATGAGACCATTAAAGTATTGGCTAAGGCTGCGCTTTCCCATGCCAGGGCAGGCGCGGATCTTGTTGCGCCTTCAGCAATGATGGATGGCCAGGTTAGGGCGATAAGAGAGATGTTCGATAAGAATGGATTTGGTGATACAGGCATTTTAGCCTATTCAGCAAAATACGCTTCTAACTTTTACGGGCCCTTTAGGGAGGCTTTAGATTCTGCTCCACAGTTTGGCGACAGGAAATCTTACCAGATGGATTATAGAAATAGCAATGAGGCTTTAAGAGAGATAAAACAGGATATCGACGAAGGGGCTGACATTGTTATGGTAAAGCCGGCTTTAGTTTATTTAGATATTATTTATCGCGCAAAGCAGAAGTTTGATGTGCCTATCGCCGCATATAATGTTAGCGGAGAATACAGCATGATAAAGAAATTGGCAGGTGGAGATAAAATCGAAGAGAAGGATCTTGTATTTGAGATCCTTACCTCCATTAAAAGAGCCGGAGCAGATCTGATTATATCTTATTTTGGCAAAGAGGTATTAAGATGGTTGGTATAGAGATAGCTAAAAGTCTATTTGATGAGGCAAGGAAATTTATTCCCGGAGGAGTAAATAGCCCGGTGCGTTCATTCCGGGCAGTAGGCGGATACCCGGTTTTCATAAAGCAAGGTAAGGGTTCGAAGATTTATGGCGAATGCGATAAGGAATTTATTGACTACTGCATGAGCTGGGGAGTCTTAATTTTAGGGCACGCGAACCCCAAAGTTACCGCAGCGTTGTTAGAAACTATAAAGCAAGGCACAAGCTTTGGGACAGCTACAAGACTCGAAATAGAATTAGCAAAACTCATTGTGGAGGCCTTTCCTTCTATCGAACAAATAAGACTTACCAATTCCGGCACCGAGGCGGTAATGGGAGCGATCAGGCTTGCCAGAGCTTATACGAAAAAAGACAAGATAATAAAATTTGAAGGCGCATACCACGGCCATGCGGATTATCTTTTAGTGAAAGCCGGCTCAGGCCAGGCAACATTGGGTATTCCAGCCAGCGCAGGGGTGCCAAAAGATTTTATTAAACACACATTAGTTCTCCCTTATAACGATATAGAGAAAGTTAAGGAGACAGTAAAAAAATATCAAAAGGACCTGGCAGCGGTCATTGTAGAGCCGGTGCTGGCAAACTGCGGTGTAGTTTTGCCAGAAGAAGGATTTTTGCAATCATTGAGAAAGATTGCGGATAAATACAATATCGTTCTTATCTTTGATGAAGTTATTACAGGATTCAGGCTTTCATATACCGGAGCGCAAGGATATTTTAAGGTAAAGCCGGATTTGACCTGTTTAGGCAAGATTATCGGAGGAGGGTTACCTGTGGGTGCTTTCGGAGGGAAGAAAGAGATAATGCAGCTACTGGCTCCGGAGGGCCCGGTTTATCAGGCAGGAACGCTCTCAGGAAACCCCATAGCAGTTAGCGCAGGCATAGCGACATTGAATATACTAAAAAAAGATAACCCCTATCCAGTTTTAGAAAAAAGGACAAAAAAGTTTTGCGGAAAAATAGAAGAAAAGGCATCGGATTCCAAGATAAAACTCAAGATTAATCATATTGGTTCAATATTTAGCCTGTTTTTTAGTGACAAGAAAGTCATGGATTTTAGCTCGGCTAAGACGCAAGACGTAAGATTGTTTAAGAAATTCTTCCACAGTTTACTAAAAAGCGGTGTCTATTTTTCTCCTTCGGCGTTTGAGGCAAATTTCCTTTCTACAGCGCATAGCGTCCAGGATTTAGACAGAACTTTAGAATTTATAGGAACAGCACTAAAGGACTTAAGGAGGTAGTGAAATGTCAATCACAATTTTTGTAAACGGAAAAAAAGAAGAAATTGCAAACCCTCTGACTATTCAGGGTTTGTTAGATGTAAAGAAAATCAGGCCAGAGGTAGTTACTGTAGAGTTAAATGGAGAGATTATCGCAAAAGATAAATATGGGGCTACAGTCTTGAAATCCGAAGATAAATTAGAGTTTGTTTATTACATGGGAGGGGGTATGCCTTTTTCTGATCGGATAGCAAATAATGTTATGGAATTGATTGGGCAAACACCGATGGTTCGGCTTAACCATATAGCTGGTGAGGATTCAGCCGAGATCTTGGCTAAACTAGAGATGTTTAACCCCGGCGGCAGCGTAAAGGATAGAATCTGCTTAGCTATGATTGAGGACGCGGAAAATAAGGGGTTTCTTAAAGATGGCTTCACGATTATTGAACCGACGAGCGGTAATACAGGGATTGGCTTAGCTATGATCGCCGCTATTAAAGGGTACAAGTGCATACTGACTATGCCTGAAACGATGAGTCTAGAGAGAATCTATATACTCAAATCTTACGGCGCAGAGGTTGTGCTTACTTCTGGAACCGAAGGTATGAAGGGGTCTATCAAAAAGGCAGAGGAGCTCTTAAAGAAGATTCCAAACAGTTACATGCCTCAACAGTTTAAGAATGAGGCTAATCCTGAAATTCACAGAAGGACAACAGCGCAGGAGATCTTGAGAGTTACAGATGGTAAGGTTGATGCCTTTATTGCGGGTGTGGGTACGGGTGGAACAATAACTGGAGTAGGAGAGGTTCTGAAGAAGAAAAATCCGAAAATAAAAATAATCGCAGTTGAACCCAAAGCAAGCGCAGTTCTTTCCGGGAAAGAACCTGGGCCGCATAAGATTCAGGGTATTGGCGCAGGCTTCGTTCCCGATATTTTGAATAGGGAGATTATCGATGAAATAATTACTGTTGAAGATAATGAAGCATTTAGCACTTCACGCAAGCTGGCTAGGGAAGAAGGGTTATTCGTAGGGATCTCAGCCGGAGCTGCTGCCTCGGTAGCGTTAAAGGTGGCTCGTGACTTAGGCAAAGGTAAGACCGTTGTCGTGATATTGCCTGATACAGGAGAAAGATACTTTTCTATGCAGCAATATTTTGAGGCATAAGAGGAATTCTCATGCAAAAGAAAAACTATAGTGATGCCGAACTGCAGGGGTTAAGGACAGGCGGCATTATAAAGCAGAAGCAGAAGGATTATTTTATCCTGCGCACCCGCATTCCCGGAGGCTATTTAAAGGCAGATATTTTAAAGAAGTATTCTGCGATAGCTAAGAAATACGGCCGGGACTATGTTCATGTATCTACTCGGCAGGGGATTGAAATTCCCTGGATTCATATAAAGAATATTCTAAAGCTGCTAAAGGATCTGAAGAAATCCGGTATTTTAAGGGGCGCCTGCGGTCCGCGCTCAAGAAATCTAATTGCTTGTCCCGGTTCGAGCGTATGCCGATTCGGGTTTGTAGACACAGAACAGCTCGCCCAAAAATTGGATCGCGTAGCTTTTGGAAAAAACGTCCCGAAAAAATTCAAAGTGGCAATCAGCGGTTGTCTTAATTCCTGCGCCAAGCCGCAGGAAAACGACCTTGGTTTTCTGGCGCAAGGAGAGCCTGAGGTGGATTTGGGTAAATGCATCGGTTGTACTTTATGCGCGAAGGTGTGCGAAAAAGTCTGCGGCCGGGGGAAGAGAGAGCCCGCTATTGTTATGGATAAAAATAAACGGCCGGTATACAGAAAAGAAAACTGCTTTTTTGAAGGAGATTGCATCCGAGTCTGTCCGGTCAATGCCTGGAAGCTGAAGAAAACCGGTTTTGCCGTTTACATCGGCGGAAAAGTAGGCCGTTTCCCAAAATTCGGGATAAAGATAGCTGATTTTATCGGTGAAAAAGATATTCCTAAGATTATCAAAAATACAATCCATTGCTATAACAGAATTGCAGAAAAGGGAGAAAGATTCGTAGAGGCTTTAGAAAGACAAAATCTGGAAGAAATAAAGAGAGAAATTCTATGAGCAATATTAAGATTGACCAATACATGGATTTAAAGGGGGTGCCTTGCCCGCTTAACTTTGTTAAGACAAAATTGACGTTAGAAGGTATGGAGGCAGGTTCGATATTAGAAGTTGTATTGGATGACGGTGAACCTGTTATTAATGTGACGGCAAGCGTCAAAGAGGAAGGCCACCAAATTCTCAAGGTAGAAAAAATAGCCGAACATTGGAAATTAGTTATTAAGAAAGTATGAGGTGAAGACATGAGTTATGTAAAAGGATTAAAGTGCAGGGAGTGCGGCAGGGAGTATCCCAAAGAGCCATTATATGTATGCGAATACTGTTTTGGGCCGCTGGAAGCGGTTTATGACTATGAAAGAATAAAGAAGAAGTTGACCAAAGAGTTAATAGAATCGCGGCCTGAAAATCTTTGGCGCTATAAAGAGCTTTTACCTTTGGATGGAGAACAAACTTGCGGCTTAAATTCAGGGTTTACTCCGTTAATCAGGGCAAGGAATTTAGAAAAGGCGCTGGGAGTAAAAGAGCTTTATATAAAAGATGATTCTGTATGCCACCCTACCCTTTCTTTTAAAGACAGAGTGGTTAGTGTGGCTTTATCCAAGGCTAAGGAATTCGGATTTAATACAGTCGCTTGCGCATCTACCGGGAATCTAGCTAATTCAGTTGCTGCGCAAGCAGCCGTAGCTGGCTTAAAAAGATATATCTTTATTCCCGCTAACCTTGAGCTGGGCAAGGTTGTGGGGGCGCTTATTTATAATCCCATCTTAGTAGCGGTGGAAGGCAATTACGATCAGGTAAACAGGCTTTGCTCTGAGATTGCGACAATTTACAAATGGGCATTTGTGAATATCAATATCAGGCCTTATTATGCAGAGGGTTCAAAGACTTACGGGTATGAGATTGCAGAGCAATTGGGCTGGAAAGCGCCTAAACATATAATCGTCCCTTGCGCCGGAGGTTCACTCATTACCAAAATCTGGAAAGGCCTAAAAGAATTTAAAGCCCTTGGATTGATTGATAGGCTTCAGACAAAAATCTATGCTGCCCAGGCAACCGGATGCTCTCCCATAGTGACGGCGATAAAGGAAAACGCAGAGATCATCAAACCCGTTAAGCCTAATACCATCGCCAAGTCTTTGGCCATAGGAAATCCTGCTGATGGAGTGTATGCCTTGGCAACTGTAAAAGAAACAGGAGGCTGGGCAGAAGATGTCTCTGACGATGAAATTGTTGAGGCGATAAAACTTTTAGCTGTAACCGAAGGAATTTTTACTGAAACAGCCGGAGGTGTTACCTTGGGTGTTGCCAAAAAACTAATTGAGCAGGGCAGGATCCCTAAAGATGAGTCAATTGTCGTAAGTATCACTGGCAACGGTTTAAAGACGCAGGAGGCTGTGGTTGAAAAAATTGGCAAACCCATAAAGATAAAACCCAACATAGCGCATTTCGAGGAGAGCGTGAAAATATAGACACCCGGCGCTGATCGGAATTGCGCCGGTGTTGTGTTGGTACACAAGGAGGCCTTAATATGGCAGTTAAAGTAATGATTCCTACACCGCTTCAGAAGCTGACCAAGAATCAAGCAGATGTTGAAGCAAATGGATCCAACATCAGAGAGTTGATTGATGATTTGGAGAAGAACTTTCCGGGTTTAAAGGAAAGAATATGCGATGAAACCGGGAAAGTCCGCAGGTTTATCAATATCTACGTAAATGAGGAAGACGTGCGCTTTCTGAAACAGGACAGTACTTCGCTAAAAGATGGCGATGAAGTATCTATAATCCCGGCAATAGCAGGAGGGAGATAATGGAATTACGAGAAGACCAAATTGAAAGATATTCCAGACAAATAATTCTGCCAAATGTAGGCGGGAAAGGACAGGAGAAATTACTTGCCGCAAAAGTTCTAATAATAGGCGCGGGCGGCCTCGGTTCTCCGGCGGCCTTATATTTAGCTTCTGCCGGCATCGGGACGATTGGCATTGTTGATTCAGATAAAGTTGAACTTAACAACCTGCAGAGGCAGATTATCCACTCAGTAAAAGAGGTGGGCAGGCCAAAGGTAGAATCTGCCCGTGATAGAATTAATGCGATTAATGAAGATGTAAAGGTGATTATTTATAATCTTAGGGTTACTTCTGAGAATATTTTGGATATTATAAAAGATTATGACATTGTTGTAGATGGTTCGGATAATTTCCCCACAAGATATTTAGTAAACGATGCCTGTGTATTATCGAAAAAACCTTTATCCCATGGGGGGATATTCAGATTTGACGGCCAGGCAATTACGATTATACCCGGCGAGAGCGCATGTTACAGATGTCTTTTTCCTGAGCCGCCTCCTCCGGGGCTTGTGCCGAGTTGTCAAGAAGCAGGGATTCTGGGTGCGGTTGCAGGCGTAATAGGAGTAATTCAGGCAAATGAGGTGTTGAAATTCGTTTTGGGCACAGGCGAACTTTTGACGGGGAAGCTTTTGGTATTTAATGCGCTCGATTCATCTTTTCGTAAGGTGAAAGTCACCAAGGATCCCAAGTGTCCAATCTGCGGAGAAAATCCAAGTATAACAAAATTGATAGATTATGTAGAGTTTTGCAGTCTACGAAAAAAGGAGGAGTGAGTTATGGCAAAGAAAATGGTGCATTTAGTATTTCCCCAAAGGTTAATTAAGAAGCCTGTGATTTATACTATGGCAAAGAAGTACAATGTAATACCGAATATCCGTCGGGCAAATATTACGGAAACAGTAGGTGAGGTTACTCTGGAATTAAGCGGCACAAAAGAGAATCTGGAGAAGGGAAGAAAATATTTGGAACGACAGGACGTAAAGGTTGAGCCTATCATTGGGGATATCGTCGAGTAATTAGTTTCAATTCATTTGACAATACCATTTATATATGATATAAAAACCTCTGATTGAAGAAAAAGAGGAGGTTTAAGATGGAATGTGGATATAAGGAACCGGTTTATACTATTGGCATAGTTTCCAAGTCTTTAAAAGTTTGCCCGGCTACACTTAGGATCTGGGAGAGAAAAGGATTAATTAAACCTACACGTTTAGGGAAGAATAGGTTTTATTCGAAGTGTGACATGGATAGGCTCGAGCACATAAAAGAATTGCTGCAAAAAAAGCACATTAACATAGAAGGGGTAAGACAGATATTAGATACAACTCAATGCTGGGAAGTAAAGAAATGCAAACCAAAGGAACGGGAAGTCTGCAGTGTTTACCTGAAGTATGGCAAACGTTCATAACTTTGCAAGAGAAACTACAATATGATGCGTTCATTTTTCATAATTATAATATTACTGTTTCTAATTGCTACACCTTTTGTGCAGAATAGCCAGAGGGCAATCGCGATTCTTGAGAAAGTAGGATTGGAGCACCGTCTCAATCATATACCAGCCCAGCTGTCTGGTGGTGAAAAACAAAGAGTTGCCATTGCCAGAGCTTTGGTTATTTCATCAAAACTGCTTCTCGCGGATGAACCGACAGAAAATTTAGATACCAAGAGCTCCCAAGAAATAATAGATATTTTTAAACAACTCAATAAAGAACAGAACTTGACAATTTTTGTTGTTACACATAACCCAAAGCTAGGTTTTCAAGCCTCAAAAATAATTTATCTGCAGGATGGACGAATAGTTCAGGCAAACAGCTAAAACCTTAAGGGAATAATCAAGAAGAATTAAGACAAAAATTTTCTGTATAATAGTTCTCGCTTTTTGGTCTCTAAAAATGTTAAAAACACCTTTTATAAATCCTTCGATTTTTCTCAGGACAAGTTTTCTCGCCGCCAATATAAAATAAATAAGAATTTTTTTGGGAATTTTTGCGAGGTTCCCCGTAAAATTGCTTCACAATTTACGGGGCAGGGAGTCCGCAAAAATCCTGAATAAAAAAGCTTGTCCTGAGCGAAGCGAAGGATAAAAAAGTCCTTTTTATATTGCGGCCAAAAAATTTTTAAAAGGTGTTATCTAATAGGTTTCTATTTTTAAATCACCTCTTGAATAACCAAATAAAGCTATCATATCTAAACATATTTTGACTATATTGTTTGCGCTTAAATTAGTCTCAACAAATATATCTGTTTTGTTGATTTTTTGTGGTATTCTAAGCTCATTTGCGTTACGAGTGAAATATGGGCGCCTTCTGCCTGCTAAGCTCAAGAGTTTATCAAATTCATCTCTATGCGTTGAATTAAAAATTTCGCATAATTTTATGAGCAGATCCTTCCAGGTTCGTACTTCATGCTGTGAACCTTTAAAGTAAAAACTTGAAATAGATTTGCCTGTATGATTTTCTGTATCCTGTACCAATGCAGAGCTTTTAAGTATCGGAGACTTTGAAGTGGACCTTGCTCCAGATATTTCAGAAATAATTAAATTGCTTCTATGCTTCGAAAGGAACTGTTCAACCATCGCAGAATCTGCCTTATAGCCACAAAGCTTTTCGGTAGTGTCATTTATTAAATCTATAAGCAACTCATCGGTTTCTCCAATAATTTTATTCCAAGCCTTTGGAAGAGTCTCCTTTAAAATGTTTACTTTCTGCTGCCCTTTATAAATCGCCTCAGCATTCTTTACTGCTTCTCCATTGCTAAGATTATCTTTGCTGAGGAAACTAATAAATTTTGATGCTATATCTTCGGTATCTTGTTGAAAAATATCAATTGCATAAAATTTCCTTTGCTCCCAGCTTCCTTCATGAAGCGAAAGATAAAATAACCATATTACGCCGTTAGTCAAGAGAGCAAGTTTGACGCCTTCTTGAAAAGAGTAATTAAGCAACTGCTCTTGACTAGAATAATTTTCTAGATCTTCCCCGGGTCTCTTTGCTTCAATAAAAGCCTTATTAGCATTGTTTATTCTTAACGAATAGTCAACCCTTTTCCCGCCAATAGCGTATTCAGGGGTTACCTCATCTATGTTGTATGTATCCCACCCAAGAATTGACAATATCTTTAAAACAACGGCTTGCTTAGTTGCCGCTTCATCAAAAGATATGATTCGCCTATCCTGTTTAAGATTATCTATAAATGATATTAGCTGACTTTGCATCTTTATCCTCCTTTAAAAATATTTTCCATATATTGATCAATACTACTTCGTGCTTTCAGCATAAAATTCTTGTTGTGTTTTAGTCTGTTGCAAGTTTTTTAGATAGTCGTTCAAGTTACTTTTAGTATGGGTATTTTCTATCCTATCTTTCGCTATTTTAAAATAGGCGTTATCTATCTCAATTCCTATAAAGTTTCTATTTAGCTGTTTAGCCACAACGCC
>Ga0066636_10000932_pt1 | contig 17425 bp, 16 predicted proteins | sample CryGeyCG2014_080_2_FD_62736 | JGI IMG/M metagenome (GOLD analysis project Ga0066636, IMG submission 62736) | Groundwater microbial communities from aquifer - Crystal Geyser CG07_land_8/20/14_0.80 | ecosystem: Environmental > Aquatic > Deep subsurface > Groundwater | place: USA: Utah: Grand...
TGCAGACCCTCTTCAATATGCTTCATGGATGTAGCATAGGAGAGACGTATATGGTGGTCACAGCCAAAGTCACTACCCGGCACAACAGCAACACCCACCTCATCCAAGAGATACTCGGCAAGATCAGAGGAGTTGGCTATGGTTTTCCCCCGATATGAACGTCCCAATAATAGAGAAATATTGGGGAAAACGTAGAAGGCTCCAGAGGGGAGCATACAGGTGATACCCGGTATTGCATTCAGTTTTTCCACGATATAGTTTCTTCTATTCCTGAATTCTCTTACCATCTCCGTGACAACATCCTGATCTCCCATCAGGGCCTCCACGGCTGCCTTCTGCGAGATCGAAGAGGGATTCGATGTATTCTGACTTTGAATCATGGTGACGGCAGAGACAATTTCAGAAAGACCGGCGGCATAACCGATTCTCCATCCTGTCATAGCGTAAGCCTTAGACACACCGTTGACAACGACTGTCATCTTTTTCATCTCTTCACTGATAGAGGCGATATTACAGAAGGGAATTGCGTCATAGACGATCTTTTCGTAAATGTCGTCGGAGATGACAAAAATTCCTCTGGGGGCTATTACCTCTGAGAGGGCTTCCAGTTCCTGCCGGGTATAGGCAGCGCCAGTCGGATTCGAGGGACTGTTTAGGATAATCGCTTTTGTATGACGATTGATGGCACCCTCAAGCTGTCCAGGTTGCATCTTGAAACCATCGGCTTCTTTTGTTTCAACAACAACCGGTTGTGCACCGGCAAGGACGACAATATCGGGGTAGGAAACCCAGTAAGGCGCAGGGATAATAACCTCATCACCCTCTTCAAAGAGGACCTGAGCAAGGTTATAGAGGGTATGCTTGGCCCCGCAGGAAACGACAACTTCAGAGCGGGTATAGTTTAGACGATTGTCTTTCTGTAACTTACAGATAATCGCATCTTTCAGTTCATCTATACCGCCAACAGGGGTATACTTGGTAAATCCTTCCTCAATTGCCTTGATGGCGGCCATTTTAATATGAAGGGGGGTATCAAAATCAGGTTCCCCCGCCCCAAAACCAATGACATCTCTACCCTCTGCCCGTAGAGCGCTGGCTTTCATTGTAATTGCCAATGTGGGTGAAGGTTTGATCCTGGATATCCTTGATGATAGTTTCATTATTATTCTTTCCGTTATTCCACTGGAAATCCATATTTTTCCTGTAGCTTCTGGTAAACGATGTCCGGCACCATTCCCTTTACTGACCCTCCCAGAGAAGCCGCCTCTTTTACGATACTGGAACTCGTGAAAAACCACCGGAAACCAGTCATGAGAAACACTGTTTCTACATCTCTATTTAATCTCCTGTTGATGAGGGTCATCTGAAACTCATATTCAAAGTCCGACACTGCCCTTAACCCCTTCAGGATAACGTTTGTACCTGAATTTTTGAGATAGTCCACAAGGAGTCCCGGGGTATGGTCAACCTTTATCCGCTTATGATCTTTCCCGTGTTCCCTGATAACTTCTCTGATCATATCCATCCTTTCCTCGATGGAAAATAGATATTTCTTCTCCGGGTGACGGGCAACAAGGACGATGATTTCATCAAATATTTTTAAACCTCTCGTAATAATGTCCACATGCCCGTTTGTAATGGGATCAAAAGAACCAGGGTATACCGCTGTTTTTTCCATGTGCTATCCCTTCTTGAGTTTAAATTTCAGAAAAGACAGGATCGTATCACCATATCTTCTCTGATCCGTTAAGATAAACTGGTTTGCCGGCCCTTGTCCCAATTCTTCCCTTATCGAGTGTTGTATAATAAAAAGACCATCTTCGGGAAGCAATTCCTCACCAATACAGAGCAGGGTTTCTCTGACAAGACCCTTTTCGTAAGGCGGATCGGCAAAGAGAAAATCAAATCTCATCCCCTTCTTAGCAAGTGCTCTAATTCCTCTCTGTACCTCTGTGGCAATGATTTCATACCTGCTTTCCAATTCACCATCGCCAAGGTTTCTCTTTATCACATGGGCGAGTATCTTACTCTTTTCAACAAATACGACCTTCGCCGCCCCCCTGCTCAAGGCCTCCAGGCCGATCGCTCCGCTTCCTGCGTAGAGATCGAGAAATGACTTTCCTTCCATGGAAGGGAGTATACTGAAGAGTGCCTCCCTGAGCCGGCAAGAGGTTGGTCTCGTCCGGTATCCCCTCGGTAAATTAAGGCGTCTACCTCTGGCCTTACCTCCAACAATCCTCATGAAACCTCGGAAAAAGTATGCTCCGATCCATGCTTCAAGTCATACGTCTTATGTAACTACTCAGGAGTCAGAATGAAAAGGAAGCCCGCTAAAGATTTCCAAGACTTGATTGTATGGCAAAAGACCCATCAATTTGTTTTATCCACGTATCATCATCTTAGCGATAGTTTTCTATTGCTTCTATTCTGGATTCTGGATTCTGGATTCTGACTCCTGACTCCTGACTTATGACTGATGACTGATGACATATGAGATAAGTGGTCTCTCACAAGGATTTCTGCAATCTGAACAGCATTGAGCGCGGCACCTTTCCTGATATTATCCGATACAATCCACATATTGATGCCATTTGCGATAGATTCGTCTTCCCTGATCCTGCCGACAAAGGTATCATCCTTACCGGCTGCATGAATTGCAAGGGGGTATTTTCTCTCCTTAGGATCATCAATAACGGTGATCCCGGGGGCACGGCACAGGATTTCTCTGACCTCTTCTGCGGTAATTTTCTTCTCTGTCTCGATATTTACAGACTCAGAATGACCATAAAAAACGGGGACCCTGACTGCTGTGGCTGTTACCGCTATAGATTGATCGTGGAAGATTTTCCTCGTTTCATCTACCATCTTCATCTCTTCTTTTGTGTATCCATTGTCCAGAAAAACATCGATCTGGGGAAGACAGTTGAAGGCAATTCTATGGGGGAGTACATCTACCCTCGGTTCTTTGAAGTTAAGAAGAGCCCTTGTCTGCGCATCCAGTTCCTCAATAGCCCTTTTTCCTGCTCCCGACACGGCCTGATATGTGGAGACGACAATTCTTTTGATTTTAGCCCTATCATGGATCGGCTTGAGGGCTACAACCATCTGGATGGTCGAACAGTTAGGATTGGCGATGATTCCCCTGTTTTTATACATCTTGATTGTTTCGGGATTTATCTCAGGCACTATTAGAGGGATTTCAGGGTCCATTCTGAAGGCACTGGTATTATCAATGACAACACATCCTGCCCTTACGGCAATGGGGGCAAACCGTTCACTGATACTGCCGCCGGCGGAAAAGAGTCCTATGTTAATCCCTGCAAAGGCATCTTCATTCAGGACATTAACAGGAATCGTCTTTCCTTTAAAGACCAATTTCTTTCCCGCAGAACGTTCCGAGGCCAGGGGCTTCAAGCGACCAACCGGGAAATCTCGCTCCTCTAAAATTTTGACCATTTCTTTCCCCACAGCGCCCGTGGCACCAACAATCGCTACGTCGTATCTCTTCATACAAAACTTCCCTTACCGTTGGCTATTCTTCTTAGCCTTTCGCTTTTTACCTTAACGAATATTTTTTTCACGGTTTTAACCAGCGCCCATGCAGGGCCGGAGAGAGAATAACCCAGAGAAAATGTGAAAATCATAATCTGGGGTTCCGCAGCAACAATGATCAGGATAAGAATAATCAGAACAAAAGACATAAACGGCTTTCGGGAAAAGAAGTTCAGGTCTTTAAAGCTGTAATATTTGATATTGCTGATCATCAGTAACGACAAAGCAACGAAAGCGATCAAGACTGATAAATTATTAAACTTCCCTGCTCCTCCCAGATAGTAGAAAAGCAACACACCAGTTGCGACAACAACAGCGGCACCTGGTATGGGTAAGCCATTAAAAATCTTGCTTTCGATTATATTTATCTGGGTGTTGAATCTTGCCAGCCTGAGGGCACCACAGACCACAAATAGAAATGCCGCCATCCATCCCCATTTTCCGTATGATGCAAGGGCCCATGTATAGGCAAGAAGGGATGGTGCAACGCCAAAGGACACCAGATCAGACAGGGAGTCGTATTCTGTACCAAATCTACTCATGGTATTGGTTATCCTCGCTATTCGACCATCCAGACTGTCCAGAACAAAGGCTATCAGAATGAGAGCAGCGGCAATGGAGAAATTTCCCTTCATAGAGGCAATCACCGAGTAAAATCCACAGTAAAGGCTTGCCGTGGTAAGGAGATTGGGCAGTAGATAAACCCCTTTTTTCATTCTTCTTTTTTTCAATGAGGTGCTATTTTTCATGTTAGGTATCCTATCGGGGTCTCACCTGCTTTAACCTTATCTCCCACCCTCACGGAAATGGTTGTATCAAAGGGAAGAAAGAGTTCAAGACGTGAGCCAAATTGTATGAGACCGAATCGTTCGCCTTTTTTAACATACATCCCCTCTTTTAGCCAGCAGACGATCCTTCTCGCGATTATCCCTGCTATCTGTACCGTTAAAATATATCTCCCCTCATCAGTTTTTACAAGAATGGTGTTCCTCTCATTAAGAGAAGATGCTTTATCGAGATCGGCTGACAGAAACTTGCCCTTTTTATAACGGATGCTCATAACCGTACCGGAGACGGGAACCCTGTTAACATGGACATTGAAGAGACTCATGAAGATACTGATTTTCTTGCATGGGCCTCTGACCAGCTCATTTTCTATAACATCTTCTATCTTTAAAACTTTGCCATCTGCGGGAGATACAACGACTCTGGTATCTTCAGGAACTTTTCTCTCCGGATTACGGAAAAACCAAAGGACAAAAGCGGTAACAACAAACAGGAGAACCGCTGCCCCCATGGCTTTGCAAAAGAAGGCTACAATGGTAACAGCCCCTGGTGGTATAATAAATGGAATGCCTTCGGGGATAATAAGACTATTCTTACGATCTTTCACCTTAATCCCCACTACCTCAAGTAGTTACAACATTTTTTATATCGAATAAGTGCAGTTGTCAATAGAACACAATACTCTTCTAGGCCTTTTCTCTTACATTCCCCTGTTCTGGGTTGGAAATCTTATGGCGGAGAGAGGGGGATTCGAACCCCCGGTACACCTTTTGGGGCGTACAATCGCTTAGCAGGCGACCGCTTTCGGCCTCTCAGCCATCTCTCCGCATTAGTTATTTAAAGTTTCCTGGCGGAGGGAGCAGGATTCGAACCCGCGAACCTTTCGGTCAACGGTTTTCAAGACCGCCGCCATAGACCACTCGGCCATCCCTCCCATCACATCACCTATTTTATCTTTCCAGTACAATCCTGTCAACTTTCATGTACGGTCTTAAAACCTCCGGGATAACTACACTCCCGTCGGCCTGCTGATAGTTTTCGAGAATAGCCACCACAGTTCTGCCTACTGCCAGTCCGGAACCGTTTAAGGTATGGACAAATTCCATTCTGCCGCCTTCGGTGTGCCGAAAGCGGATAGAGGCCCTCCGGGCCTGAAAATTCTCGAAATTACTGCATGACGATATCTCTCTGTAGATGCCTTGACCGGGTAGCCATACCTCCACATCATAGGTTTTAGCAGAAGAGAATCCGAGATCTGCGGTGCAGAGGCTCACCGTCCGGTAGTGGATATTCAACCTTTTCAGAACTTCCTCGGCATTGGCCGTCAATTTTTCCAGTTCCTCGTAAGATCTTTCCGGTACCGTAAACTTAACCAGCTCGACCTTATTGAACTGGTGCTGTCTGATCAACCCCCTCGTGTCCTTCCCATAGGAACCTGCCTCTGAGCGGAAGCATGGTGAATAGGCCACATAGTAGATGGGAAGAATTTTTTCATCCAGGATCTCCTCCCGATGGATATTGGTAACAGACACCTCAGCCGTGGGGATGAGATAATAATCGGTCTTCTCTATCTTGAACAGGTCATCGGCAAATTTGGGAAGCTGTCCTGTTCCTGTCATGCTTTCTCTGTTTACCATAAAAGGTGTCAGAACCTCGGTATAATGGTGTTCGGAAGTGTGAAGGTCGAGCATAAAGTTAATAAGGGACCGCTCCAGCATAGCTCCCATCCCTCGATAAAGGGTAAATCGTGCCCCTGCGATCTTCGCCCCCCTAACAAAGTCCAGGATGTTCAGGTTTTCACCGATTTCCCAGTGGGGCCTTGGCGGGAAATCGAACCGTGGTTTTTCCCCCCACATCCTTACCACGGGATTGTCCTCAGAGCTTGTTCCGTAGACAACTGATTCGTGAGGGATGTTGGGAATTATCATGAGGAGACCGTGAAGATCATCCCCGATCTTTTTCAGAGACTCATCAAGTTCCCTGAGACGGGCGGAAACCTCTTCCATCTTGGTGAGCAGAAGAGATGCCTCCTCCTTATGTTTCTTTTTTTCGCCAATCTCCTTGGAAACAGCATTTCTCTCCATCCGCAGGGTCTCTACCTCCTGGAGGATATCTCTCCTTTCCCAATCCAGGCTGAGAAATCTATCCAGGTCAATATCCTGGCCCCGCTGTCTCATTTTCTTTCGGACAAAATCTGCATTCTGTCTCAGATATCTTATATCCAGCATGATTTGACCATCCTTTTAGGGCGGGTACTTTGGAGCATAGACCCCAAAGCTAACCAAGCATGTTTGCGAGATTTGGGACCAGGGTAGAGATTTTCCCTTACTACTTCGACCTTTTAAAGTCAATATCTTAATCCCAGTTTAGGAGGTGTCTGACCCGGAAATAAAACTTATTTACATATCATAATTTTATGAGTTATAATTTCAAACTATACAGAATAATTGGGGATTATAATGAAATATAAAACGGGGTTTGGGGCGTAACTCCCAAAGTACACAGGCATTTTGTGAAATTTGGGCAATGGATATAGAACTGGCCATTAAGAGGATTGAGGAACTCAGGTTCCTGATCAATTATCATAACCGGCGTTACTATCAGCTTGATGATCCGGAAATATCCGATGCTGAGTATGATAGTCTCATGAGGGAACTCCTTGAGCTGGAAAAACAGTTTCCAGAGATTGATGTTACCCATTCCCCCACCCAGCGTGTCGGAGCGGCACCCCTTGAAAAATTCAGCACCGTAGCGCATCTCACACCGATGCTCAGCCTCTCCAATGCCTTCTCGGAACAGGAGATCATTGATTTCCATGAGCGAATAAAGAGATTCCTGGGGGTAAATGAAGAAATCCGGTTTGTAACAGAGCCAAAACTCGATGGCGTGGCTGTGAACCTCATCTACGAAAAGGGGTTACTAACTGTTGGTGCAACGAGGGGGGACGGGTCTGTGGGAGAAGATATCACCACAAACCTCAAGACCATTCCCGCAATTCCCCTGAAAATGCTTGCCACCGAAGATACACCTGTACCGGAAAAGATTGAAATCAGGGGGGAGGTTTACATGGAGATTGGAGCACTCAAAAAATTAAATCGCCGAAGGATACAGGAAGGCGAGCCTCCTTTTGCCAATCCCCGGAATGCTGCAGCCGGATCTCTGCGGCAGCTTGACTCAAGGATTACCGCCAGAAGACCCCTCGATATATTCTATTATGCGATTGGCATGGTTGCGGGAAAGACCTTCAAAAGCCACCAGGAGGTTCTGCAGGCACTTTCCCGGTGGGGATTCAAGGTTAATCCTTATATCAGACAGGCCAATGATATCCATGAATGTATCCAATACTATCACCAGATGAACGAAATCAGGCATGAACTTCCCTACGAAATAGATGGCATCGTTATCAAGGTTGATGCCTTAGACATCCAGGAGCGCCTCGGCGCTGTCTCCAGGAACCCCCGGTGGTCCATTGCCTGTAAATTTCAGGCCACACAGGAAACAACAGTAATTGAAGACATCATCGTCCAGGTGGGCAGAACAGGTGTCCTGACCCCTGTGGCTCTCATGAAACCGGTCAGGGTGGGTGGTGTCACGATCAGCCGTGCAACCCTTCACAATCAGGACGAGATCAGAAAAAAGGATATCAGGATCGGCGATACTGTTGTCGTCCAGCGGGCGGGGGATGTAATCCCGGAGGTGGTAAAGGTTCTAGAATCAAAGAGAACCGGCACGGAGAAGATCTTCACCCTGCCCCCCACCTGCCCTGAATGTGGTTCAGAGGTTGTTCGGCTCGAGGGGGAGGTTGCCAGCCGGTGTATCGGTCTTGCATGTCCTGCCCAGGTTAAAGAACGTATCAAACATTTTGCCGCACGAGGCGGTATGGATATTGAAGGGCTGGGGGATAAGATAGTCGCCCAACTGGTGGACACGAAAATCGTGAAAGACCCGTCTGCTATCTATTTCCTGACCAAGGAAAAATTGCTGACCCTTGAGAGGATGGCAGAGAAATCGGCAACCAATCTCCTCGATGCTATAGAGCTCTCTAAAAGCCCCCCTCTCGAGAAGTTCATCTTCGCCCTCGGCATCCGCCACGTTGGTGAGCATATCGCCAGGGTCCTGACAGAGGAATTTGCGACCCTCGAGGCTCTTATTGGGGCAACAGAAGAAGAGTTGCTGGCAATCAGAGAAATTGGTCCCGAGGTTGCGGGCAGTGTTACCAAATTCTTCCGTCATCCATCCAACCTCAAGGTGATTGAAAAACTCAGGGAAGCTGGTGTCAAACCTGTCGGGACGGTTCAACGTTCCTCGGCCCCTCTCGCCGGCAAATCGTTCGTTTTCACGGGTACGCTTAGCGATTTCACCAGAAGTGGGGCCAAGGAGATCGTGGAATCATTGGGTGGCCGGGTGTCAGGGACGATAACAAAAGAGACAGATTACGTTGTTGCCGGTAAATCACCCGGTTCAAAATTTCAAAAGGCACAATCCTCAGGGATTGCCATCATTGATGAGGAAGAGTTCTTGAGACTTATCGGCGGAAGGCAAAATAAATGAAGAGGATCCATGTTTTTATCTCTGGTAGGGTTCAGGGGGTGTTCTTCCGGGCAAACACTCAGAAGGCTGCTCTGTCTTTTAACCTCACAGGGTGGGTGAGAAACCTCCCGGATGGCATGGTTGAGGCGGTATTTGAAGGGAATGAGAAAGATGTAAATGCCATGTTAGAATGGTGTAAAAAAGGACCTCCCTTTGCCCGGGTTACAGATGTTGAGGTCATTCCTGAGCCCTTTTCAGGAGAATTTCGGCAGTTCAGCATTCGCTATTGAGGAAGGTTAAAGAGGACCTTTGCGTTTTGCGACGTCATACTTCCCACCTCTTTTAGAGAGAGGCCCTTTATCTCAGCTACCCTCTCTGCCGTATGGACGATGTAGGCCGATTCATTTCTCTTCCCCCGGTGGGGATGGGGAGAGAGGTAGGGTGCATCTGTCTCGAGGAGAAGACCGTCCAGCGGGATAAGTCTTGTTACCTCCTGAAGCCTTGCCGAGTTCTCAAAGGTGACCGTCCCGGGTATAGAGATATAGAATCCCATATCGAGACACCTTTTAGCCATATCGTAGTCTCCTGAAAAACAGTGGAAGACACCACCATTCCCCCTCCAGCCTTTAAGCATCTCCAGAATCTCCCTATGGGCATGGCGATCATGAATGATAATGGGCAGACGAAGTTCATTGGCCAGTTCGAGCTGTTCTCCGAAACTCCTGATCTGCGCCTCCTTCGGGGACAGATTACGAAAAAAGTCAAGTCCGATCTCTCCATAGGCCACGACTTTATCCATCTTTGCCAGCTCCTTAAGGGAGTCATAAGTGAGGTCATCTATATCTTTTACATCGTGGGGGTGAATACCGATGGTGGCATAAACCGCCTCATATTGACCGGCAAGGGAAATAGCCTCTCTGGAGTCATCGAGGGTCGTTCCAATAGTTATCATCAGATCCACGCCTGCTTCTTTCGCCCTCCTGATCACCTTGTCCCTGTCCTGGTTGAACTCCTCCATAGTGAGATGTGTGTGGGAATCTATAAACATCATGACATCCTTTTAACGCAGACACGTAGTTATTTTATCACTATCTAAGTCTTGGATCAAGAGTATCCCTGATCCCCTCACCCAGCAGGTTATAGCCAAGTACGGTGATCAGAATGGCAAGACCGGGATAGAGGGAAAGCCACCAGGCAATATCTATGTTGTCTTTACCTGCCGTGAGTATATTCCCCCAGCTTGGGGTGGGTGGCTGGACGCCAATACCGAGAAAACTGAGGGCTGACTCGGTCAATATTGCCCCGGCGACCCCGAGTGTTGCCGTGACAAGCACAGAGGCCATGGCATTGGGAAGGATATGGACAAAGATAATCCGGAGGTCACCGGCACCAATGGCCCTTGCTGCCTGGACAAAATCCCTCTCCTTCAGAGAGATAAAATCCGCCCGGACAAGGCGTGTAACCCCCATCCACCCTGTCAAACCAATGACGACCATGATGTTCCAGATGGATGGTTCCAGGATGGCGATTACAGCCAGGATAAGAAAAAACGTGGGGAAACAGAGCATGATGTCCACGAATCTCATGATTGCCACATCAACCCATTTTCCATAGTATCCTGCAATGGCACCCAAAATTGTCCCGATAAGGATGGCGATACCTGTTGCCACAAACCCCACTTTCAGGGATATTCTGGCACCCCAGATCATCCGGCTTAAGACATCACGTCCCAATTGATCTGTTCCCAGGAGGTGGCCAGGAGAAGGCGGCGCAAGAACCATCTGGAGATTGACCTCGCACGGATCGTAGGGAGCAACCCACGGTGCCAGCAAGGAAATGATAAACAATAAAATAACGACACCACCACCGGCAACGGCTATCTTATTTCTTGAAAACCTGTACAGGAAATCAGACTTCATCATTTCTCGTTTATGATACCCTGATTCTCGGATCTGTTAGGGCATAGCAGACATCTGCCATCAGATTTCCTAAAAGGGTGAGGACCGCCCCGATAAACAGGATGCCCATCACCACAGGGTAGTCCCTGGCCATAACGGACATATAGAAAAGCTGACCCATCCCTGGTATGGCGAAGATGGTCTCAAAGATAACACTCCCCCCGATGAGCCCCGGTACGGAGAGACCGAGGATGGTAATAACGGGAAGAAGGGCGTTGCGCAGGGCGTGCTTGTAAATGACCACCCCTTCACTCAAACCCTTTGCCCTTGCCGTCATAATATAGTCCTGCCTGATCACCTCCAGCATATTGGCCCTCATATACCGCGAAAGTCCTGCCAGTCCGCCAAAGGCTGAAAGTAAAACGGGCAGTATCAGATGCTTGACCAGATCAATGAAGGACGCCACTGGGGGGAGGTACTCATAATTCAAGGATCGGATACCGGAGACGGGAAGCCACCCCAGATGCACACCAAAAAGGATCATCAGAAGGAGAGCCAGCCAGAATGTGGGAGTGGCAAAGCCAACAAACACAAAAACGGCGGTTATCCGGTCGAAAAGAGAATCCTTACGAACTGCGGAGAGGACACCGAGCGGGATGGCCACCAGCAGGATGAGGATCAGAGAAAGGATATTAAGAATAATCGTAATGGGAAGTCTTTCCAGGATCTTATCCGCAACCGGTCTGTGGTCAGGGGAAAAAGACCTTCCCAGATCCAGGACAGCAAGCTTTTTCAGCCAGGAAAGATACTGCTGATGTAAGGGTTTGTCGAGATCGTACATGGCCCTGAGACGTTCCCTCATCTCTGCAGAGACCCGGGGGTTCATCTGTGTCTGGAGATCTGTCGGAGAACCAGGTGCCAGACGCATCACCACGAAACAGACAATAGTAATCCCGATCAGAAGGGGCAGCATGAAGATCAATCTTCTCGCGATATATCCCGGCAAATGTCACCCTCCTGAGTTGTTTATGGCGTCTTTATAACTCTTCACCGGCCTCCGGCCTCTATCTCCCCATCTCCAACGAGTAGTCCCATTGTCTTAATATTTTTTAACATCTGCCACATGTCCTTTTCCGAATGGGATTCAAGGGTGATAATAGGATTCAGACCCCGCCCCCGAATCATTTGGAAAAAGTTCTGGAAGGGGAAATTTCCCTCCCCCACCGGGAGATGTTCATCCACAATCCCCCTGTTATCATGAAGGTGAATCTGACCCAGGCAGGACGCCATTTTATCCATCCATACCTCTAAAGGTGTCCGGGAAAATACGTTAAAATGCCCGGTATCAAAACAAAAACGGATATGGTCAGATGTAAGGGCATCGAGAAGGAGAGATAGGTGGTGAGGACCCGTTTCATAGACATTTTCAAGGACGATGATGGTGTCCATCTCCCTCGCCAGAGTTAAAAAGTACCCCCATGTCTCTATGCTGTTTTCCAGCCATATCTGCTCACCAGAGACATAGTACCTCTCATCAAAGGAGGGATGGCAGACTACAGAAGATGGCTGGAAAGAGGGGACAAGATCAAATATCTGATGCAGGCGATCTATCGTCACCTGCCGGATCCTCGGATCAATGGCCCCGGGTCTTAAATCCATAAAAGGGGCGTGGAAGGTAATAGTTAATCCCGCTTCCCTTAAGCTATCGGCGACCCTTAGAAAATCTTCTCTCTTCACCTGATCGAGGACAAGACAATTGAAACCGATCTCCGGATTGATGCCTTCCTTTATCACCATCGGAAGGAGCTTATCACGGAGGAGATTAAAGGGCATATGTACCTGTACTTTCTTTAATATCTCATACATGCCAACCTTTTTCAAATTGCAGGTTAAACACTTCCAGATTCAGACCAAGTGTGTGCTAAGCTTAAGCTTTGTTTATCATAACGGTTATCTTTTAACAACCGCCAATCCAAGCCAAATTGAGATTGACATGGCTCAAAAATTACGTTATTAAAAACAATAAGTTAATTGCCAAGAGCTAAAGACTTCTCCAAGGAGGTTTGTTGGTTAAAGAAGAGATAGATACGCAAAAAAGGGTCATTCTGTGCATTAACGCATTACTGGAAAAGAAAGCTAAAGATATGATCATTCTGAATGTGAAAGGATTATCTAATTTTGCTGACTATTTTGTTATCTGCAGTGGGACCTCTGACCGGCAGGTACGGGCCCTTACCTCATCAATTCAGGAGAACTTGAAAAAGTCCGGAATTGTCCCCCGGGGGGTAGAGGGTGAAAATCTAGGGAAATGGGTGCTCATGGATTACGATGATTTAATCGTCCATATCTTCTACGAACCTGTCAGGGCATTTTACGATCTCGAGCGGTTATGGTCAGATGCCCCTCAGATGGAGATCGGAGAAGATGTTACCAAAGTGACCTCTCTTAATAGGGGAATGTAGTATTGAAAAGTATCCTCACAGGTCTTGCCAATGTTATCTTCCCGTCCAGGTGTGTGACGTGTGGAGTTGTATTAGGACATAACAACACCTTTCATTTCTGTCCTGTCTGTTTTTCCAAGATAAATTTTATTCAATCAGATCTCTGTTCCCGTTGCGGAACTCCCTTTACCGGCGCCAATAGGGGTGATCACCTCTGCGGTGACTGTATCACCTCAGAGACATACTTTTCGGTAGCCCGGGCCGTGGGACGGTATGAGACCGTACTGTTAGATGCCATCCACCGGTTTAAATACAGGAGAGATATCCATGTCGGGGAAATCCTGGGGAGATTAATGGCGGCCTTTGCATATCCTGCTTTTAATATTAAGGAGTATTCGTTGATCATACCGGCTCCCCTGCACCCAAAGAGATTAAGAGAGCGGGGATTCAACCAGTCCGTTATCCTGGCCCGGGCGGTTTCGAAAAGATTTTCCATCACGTTGGACTTTACAACACTAAGACGGCGTATCCACACAAAACCACAGATCAGTCTGGGGAAAAAAGAGAGGGAGGCAAATGTGCAGGGTGCATTTGAGGTCGTAAGCGGGGAAAAGATAAGAAAAAAAAGTATCATCCTCGTGGATGATGTATATACCACGGGCAGCACGGTGAAGGAGTGTGCACGGGTATTGATGGAAAACAAAGCGGCAAAGGTAGCCGTCCTCACCCTCGCCAGGGCTGTTTAGCATAGAAGGGAAGATATGAATAAGATATATCCAAGGGAAAAACTGAAGGAGGAACTCGGCCGACTCCGAAAAGAGGGGAAAAAGATAATCTTTACCAACGGCTGTTTCGATATTCTCCATGTGGGACATGTCCGGTATCTTAAGGAGGCAAAAAAAATCGGAGACATACTGATCGTTGCCATCAACAGCGATTCATCTGTCAGGGCTATCAAAGGTGATAAAAGGCCTCTTATCCCTGAGGATGAGAGGGCCGATATGGTGGCATCTCTTGAATCTGTTGATTATGTGACTATTTTCCATGAGCCTACTCCCCTTGAGTTGATCGAATATCTTCAGCCTCATATCATTGTAAAGGGGGGAAATTGGGCAGAGGAAGAGGTGGTGGGTCGTGAATCTGTAGAGAAATGGGGCGGCATGGTAGTTATTGTCCCTGAGATCATGGGGGCATCAACCTCGGGCATTATTGAAAAGATAATAAAAGTTTACGGCAAGGAATGATCATCTGAGTAGTTACATTTTTTTTCTTTACAAAAAAATGTTCATTATGTATGAGAAGGCGTTCGGAACTTTCATCAGGAGTACTCGCATGAGGTGGAAAATTACCCATGAAGCCTGAAAAATTAGAATTCTTCAGGTATATGCTGATGAACAAGATCAATGAGTTACTGGATGAAGCGGGAAAAACCGTCTCCGAGATGACAGATGGAAAGGAAAATTTCCCCGATCCTACTGACAGGGCATCTCTTGAATCGGACAGGAATTTTGAGCTTCGGATGAGGGATAGAGAGAGAAGATTGATCCTGAAGATGCAGGAGGCGATTCAGCGTATTGATGATGGGGTTTTTGGCATATGCGAGATCTGTGGTGGGCCCATATCTGAAAAAAGACTGATAGCAAGGCCCGTAACCACCCTGTGTATAGATTGTAAAACAAAACAGGAAAAGCTCGAAAAGCTAAAAGGGGAGTAAATGGTAAGCAGAACGCCTCAAATTGGTAGCCGCAGGCTTTAGCCTGCGTTTCTCACACCATTTATCAGCAAACAAACACCAACAAGAGAAACAATACCACAAAGCGCCCATCGGGAAGTTACCTGCTCCGCCAGCTTTCTGCCGGAGGCGGGGTTTTCTACGGAAAGCGCATCGGCCTGGGGCGCATCCCATAAAAATACCCTTATCCAAAATTTTCTCTCAAGAAAAACACAACACACAAGAGGGACAAAACACGATGTTTGTTAGGGTTGCCATTAATATCCCATCGGATAATACCTTTTTATATGCTGTCCCCAAGGCACTGGAAAAGGAAATCGTTACGGGTAAACGGGTCTTCATCCCCTTCGGAAAAAGAAAACTGACCGGTTACGTTATAGAAACAACATCCTCTGTGACCTGTGAAGACATTGATCTCAAAGAGATCATCGCCGTCTTAGACTCTGAACCCCTTTTTAATGAAGATGATCTGAGGTTTTACCAATGGGTTGCCCATTACTATATCCATCCTGTTGGTAAAACACTGGCCGATATTCTGCCCGGAGGGATGGAGCAAAAAAGCATCAGGTGGATCTCCCTTTACAGAGAAGGGAAGGAAACCGCTGGAAAAGCCGGGGTATCCACCAGACAGGGCGAAATCTTAGAGACGTTGAGTCATTTCCCCCATGGCCTTCCCCTTAAGCGTTTAAAAAAAATAATAGGCAGGAAGGACATCAGCCATGGCATCGAGGCCCTCCGTACCATGGGACTGATCCTGGTGGAGGACAGGCTCAGGCAACCTGAAGTCATCCCGAAAAAAGAAAAGATCATCACACTGAACATGGAAAACATACCCCCCACGAAACTAACGGAAAAACAGGGCAGACTGCTCAATTTCCTCAGGTTGCACGGCAACTCCCCCCTCACCACCATACGTCAAACTTTCAAGAATGTTCCCTCTCTGATCGGGAGCCTGGAAAGAAAGGGGCTTGTCTTTGTATCCGAAAAAGAGGTCTACCGATCCGCCGGTGTGACCCCTGAGATCGGTAAAAACAAGAAGGGTATCACCCTGAACGAGAACCAGAAAACAGCCCTCAAAGAGATCATAAACGGCCTGTCATCCGGCCAATTTTCAACCTATCTCCTCCACGGCGTAACAGGAAGTGGTAAGACAGAGGTATATCTCAACGCTATGGAAGAAACCCTCCGTCTAAAGGGAGGGGTGATTTTCCTTGTCCCGGAAATAGCCCTGACACCTCAACTGCTATGCCGCCTTAACGAAAGGTTTGAGGACCAGGAGATCGCTCTTCTTCACAGCGGCATATCAAGGAATATCCGGTATGACCAGTGGCGACGGATACAACGCGGGGAGGTCAGAGTAGTTGCGGGCGCTCGCTCAGCTCTATTTGCACCGGTCAGGAATTTGAAGTTGATCATCGTTGATGAAGAGCACGACACTTCCTACAAACAGGATGACCGGACGAGATACAATGCCCGGGATCTGGCCATCGTAAAGGCAAAGCTAAATTCCGCTGTTGTTATCCTTGGTTCTGCCACACCGGAAATCCAGAGTTATTTTAATGCGAGGATAAGAAAATACAACTACCTCTCGTTGCCTGAGAGGGTGGAGAACAGACCACTGCCACAGGTAGATGTCATTGATATGAAGAGCGAAAGAGATGAAAGGGGGAAAGTACCCATCCTGTCCCAACCTCTGAAAGATGCGATCCAGGATACCATTAGAGAGGGAAAACAGACACTCCTGTTTTTAAACAGGCGGGGGTACAGTACCTTTATGTTCTGTCTCGACTGTGGCTATGTCTTCAAATGTCCGAATTGCGCTGTATCTATGACATACCATGCCCATCTTGGCGTTCTGAAATGCCATTACTGTGATTGTGCCATCAAGGCCCCTCCCATATGTCATGGTTGTTACGGTAGCCGCATATTCAGTTACGGTATGGGAACGGAAAGGGTAGAGGAGGAGGTAAAAAAGCTCTTTCCCCATACCCGTCTCGGAAGGATGGACAGCGATACCACTGCCCGGAAGGGGGCCTATGAGAGGGTACTTGAGGCCCTCTACAGGCAGGATATAGACATCCTTGTTGGCACCCAGATGATCACTAAGGGACATGACTTTCCGGCGATTACCCTTGTCGGCGTTGTATCGGCTGATACTTCCCTGAATATCCCCGATTTCAGGGCTGCAGAGAGGACCTTTCAACTCCTCACCCAGGTCTCGGGAAGGGGAGGGAGGAGCGATTCACCTGCCAGGGTGATTGTTCAGACATTCAATCCCGATCATTATGCCATCAGAAGGGCAAAAGATCATGATTGTACAGGATTTTACGAGGATGAACTTCCTCTGAGACAGTCTCTCCTCTATCCCCCCTTCTCCCGTATCATTGCCCTGCACATTCAGAGTCTCAAAAAAGATCAGGGCATGAAGGGTATCGAAAATCTCAGGAAAACCATGGGAGATCTTTTTAGGATCAACAATTTGGCGG
>Ga0066636_10000943_pt1 | contig 17355 bp, 14 predicted proteins | sample CryGeyCG2014_080_2_FD_62736 | JGI IMG/M metagenome (GOLD analysis project Ga0066636, IMG submission 62736) | Groundwater microbial communities from aquifer - Crystal Geyser CG07_land_8/20/14_0.80 | ecosystem: Environmental > Aquatic > Deep subsurface > Groundwater | place: USA: Utah: Grand...
CCTCGCTTATTACTACAACGGGTTTGATGCATAAAAATGGTACACCGACGGCGAATTGGAGAGCATTATTCCAAGTCTCCTATTGACAACGCTACCAAAAGTTTATGAAATCGTAAAAACTCAAAATTGGGATGGCAAAGTAAAAAGCTTCGGATGCAAGGCGCGCAAATCCTGAGGAATGAGGCGTAGTTATAGGTACGCCGCAATGATTTACCCGGTTGAATCCTGCGAAGCAGGGCCGCAAAGCGGCATTCAACCGGGCAGGGGATGCAGCGCAACGCAGCAGATGAACTTTTTACGAAGCCATCAAAGTTTATTCGCGAACAATGCCTAAACGTATTCAAATGCCCTGTTATCATTATTTTTTTCTATACCCTGTCATGTTTTTTATGCAACTGCAGGGTTTACGCTTCCTTCTGCAATACTATGGCCGTCCGGGAGGGAAGATAGAGGCTCAATACTCCACCGGTCCGGCTCTCCGTGGTGACATGTATCTGGTCCGGTGTCAGGCGTCCGTGTCCGCCGAAACAGGCGGCATCGCTGTCAAGTATCATTTTATATTTTCCGATTGGAGCATAAAATCTATAATTATAATAGGAATTTAAATAGTTAAAATTAAAGCAAAACAATAAATTTTTCCGCATGAAAATGAGGATCTTTTCATGGTCATGTTCCTTAAGAAGCCTGATGGATTGCGATCCAAAAAAACGCATCCTTTTAGCCAGTTGAACCATATCTCGATCAAATTTCCCAAGCTGATGGTATTTCAGACCCGGGTCGTCGGCCAGGCGCCATTGCCTTCTTGCAAACCTAAACGACCAGACGTTTCCTTCCCGAGGAAAATCGATCCACTCGGGATGCCCGAACTCATTTCCCATGAAATTGAGGTAACCGTCTCCTGCGGTCGCGAGTGTGATGAGCCGGATCATTTTGTGCAGTGCCACCCCCCGGTCTACGGATAGGTGGTTGTCATCGACACGCATGTGTTCATAAATAGCCGAACCGATAAGACGAAAAAGTAAGGTCTGGTCTCCCACCAGGGCTTGATCGTGGGATTCGGCATAGCTGATGGTTTTTTCTTCGGGCCGCCGGTTGTTCAATTCATACCAGAGGCGCCCCATGGGCCATGCTTCATCTGGCAAGTCCTTGGTAAGCCGGATCCACAGATCCGGAACCCCCATGGCAAATCGGAAATCGAACCCATAGCCCCCCTCTTCAATGGGTGCAGCCAGGCCCGGCATTCCCGAGACATCCTCCGCAATGGTAATTGCCTGGGGCCGAACCTCATGGATCACCTTGTTGGCCAGGGTCAGATAGGTCAAGGCATCTTCATCCACCGAGTCATCGAAGTAGTCCGCATAGGAAGTGAAGTCTTTCGCCATACCGTGGTGCAGATAGAGCATGCTGGTGACCCCGTCGAATCGGAATCCGTCCACCCGGAACTCATCGAGCCAATACCGGCAATTGGAAAGAAGGAAATGGAGAACCTGGGGTTTGCCGTAGTCGAAACAACGGGACCCCCATGCCGGATGAACCCCATGGGGACCCTGGTGAAAATATTGATATTCCGTTCCATCGAAACAGCTTAAGCCTTCCACTTCATTGGACGCCGCATGGGAATGAACAAGATCCATAAGCACCGTCAACCCCTGGCCGTGGGCCATATCGATGAGGTGTTTCAAGTCCTCCGGGGTTCCAAACCGAGAAGAAGGGGCGAAAAAACTCGAAACCTGGTAGCCGAATGAGGCATAATAGGGGTGCTCGGGAATAGCCATGAGCTGGATGGCATTGTAACCTGCCCTGACAATCCGCGGGATCACTTTCTCGGTAAACTCCACATAGGTCCCGATCCGCTCCTCCTCCTGGGCCATCCCCACATGGGCCTCGTATATCAAGAACGGCTCGGACGGGGCTGAAAAATCAGGATGCCGCCATGAATATGGCGAATCGGGCCTCCAGACCTGGGCATTGAAGATCAATGTCACGGGGTCCTGAATCACGCGGCGAACATAGGCTGGAATACGATCCCCGCTCCCACCGGGCCAGTGCATGCGAAGACGATAGAGGCTTCCGTGATTCAGGAGATCGGCCGGCATCCGGATTTCCCAGTGGCCGTCCGGATGGATGCGCTTTAGGGCAAACTCCAGATTTTCAGACCAGCCGGTTAAATCCCCGATAAGATAGACCGCCTCGGCATGGGGCGCCCACTCCCTAAAAATCCACTCTCCTTTTCTGAAATGCAGCCCAAAATATTCATGCCCGGAGGCAAAATCGATCAGAAGCGATTTTTTCTGGGTGAGCTCGATTTCTTTCTGAAGAACGGCTGCGCTGCGCTTTCTTAAGTGTTCCTCGAAGGGCTTTAAGTAAGGATCTTTTTTCAGCAGGGCGCTTTGAGGCTCTTTCATTTACTCGTACGGGTTGATCAGGGGACGTTGGAGCATCTTTTCATAAAGAGCGATGTATTGACGGGCGCTTTCCGCATGGGTAAATGTCTCGGCGCTCTCCTTCATGATTCTTTGCAATTGCTTTTTCTTTTGGCGTGTATCCATGACAAAGAAATTCATGGCCTGATCGATGGCCCAGAACAATCCATTGGCATCATAGGTTTCGAACAGAAAGCCGTTTCCGGTGCTCTGCTCCGGGTTCAGATGAATCAGTGTATCCCGAATTCCGCCGGTCTTGTGGGCTACGGGCAGAGAACCGTAGATGGGAGCGATCATCTGGGGGAGTCCGCAGGGTTCAAACAGGGACGGCATCAGGATGAAGTCCGAAGCCGCATAACCCAGATGTTCCAGGCGCTCGGAAAAATCACAGACCGAAACCCGCCGCTCTAACCCATGGAATGCCGTAATCCCTCTGAACACCTGCTGGTAGTCTCCGTTGGCCACGAAAAAGATCTCCAGGTTCTTTTCCCAGTATTTCGAGATCACATGGTAAAAAATGTCCGCCAGGAGTTGGCACCCTTTTTGAATGGGGTCCAGCCGGGAGGGCCAGAAAAACAGCGGGGCGTTTTCATCCTCGATGAGTCCCAGCATCTTCTGTAATGCCGTTTTGTTTTTCTTCTTTCCGGTGATGCAGTCTTTGGGAGTATAGGTTTTGACCAGGTAGGGATCGGCCTTGGGGTTGAAGGCCGGATCCGGCGCATTTAAAATGCCTACTGCACATCCGGCGTGATACTTATTGGTCAACTCGGCACGCAGAGCATTGGATACAAACGCGTGCCTTCCCTCTACAATTTCCCGGAGAAACGACGGGCTGACCACATTCACGAAATGGGCAGCAAATACGCCGGTTGCGAGGAAGTCCACCCGGTTGTTTTCGCGTGCACTTTCGTAGTTATGGGGCTGATGCTCGAAATACAAATGCTTCCAGAAATACGCCGCATCGATCCCGCGATCCTCGATATGCGCCAGCGTGCTTTTAACCGTATGAACGTTGTGGATGGTAAACAGGCAGGGAATCCCCATCTGCCGGGCCATGGGGGGGATCAGCCCGGTCATCCAGTCGTTGCAGTGAATCAGGTCGGGCTCCACTCGGGGAACAACGTTGTTGATGACCTCTCTTTGGAACGCCAGAGAGAGTTTGGTGTTTTCCTGCCCGTAACCGGAATAGACCTGGTCCAGGTAAAAAAAAGCCCGATCCTCTGCGAGATGAACACGGTCATCGGGCATGATCCTTCGAATCGCCCGCTGCTCCTCCTGTAAAAAAGGCGCCAGGCGATCCTTGAACAGAGAGCGATAATTCGGAAGTGCCACGTGGACATCGGCACCCTCTTGGAAAAGCGCGCTGATGAGGGCAGCCGACACATCAGCAAGCCCTCCCGCCTTGGCGGTCAAGCAGTTGGAAAGGTCCCCCATCCGATCGGGAAGATAAGTAACCTCCGGGGTGACGATGAGGACCCTGGGGTTTTTAGGAGTCATCTGCAATTCCTATTCAGGCTATCGACTACGCCCAACGGATGAGACCGGTCATGAATTTTTCGAGGTTATCCCCTTTGGGAAAGGCCCTTGCTGTAAAACCGAACCGCCCGGTTTCCTTACACTCCACGGTACATTGATAATAATACACCCCATTGTCTCGTTTTTCAACCACCTGCATGGGCTCTCCCATTCCCCCAACCACCTGGTCGGTGGACTTGAGATTGCCATAATAAAGCTCCACGACCACCTCTTCCGGAGTCAGCTCTCCCAGGTTCACCTCGCATACCACCTGGAGTTTCTCCCCCACTCTGAGAGGCGTCCCGGATTTCCGGACCGGAGGTTTGATCTGGACTTGACCCCACAGGGCCTGGAGCCGGTTTCGCTGTTTGACCTTCTGGCGTGCTCTTTCGGATCCGTCCACCGTCAAGCTCCGAGAGCTATCCATAGCCGGTAGATAAAACTGTGACTCGTACTTGTTCACCATACGATGGGTGCAGAAATCTGAGACGGCCATTTTCATGGACTCCTTCATCATCCCGATCCATCGTTTGGGTGCTTCTCCGTTTTTTCGTTCATAAAAACAGGGGATCACCTCATACTCCAGCAAATTGTAAAGGGCTCGGCTTTCCACCGAATCCTGATAAGTGAGATCCGTATATTCCTCTCCGTGGCCGATGATCCAGCCTCTTTCCGGCCTATACCCCTCGTTCCACCAGCCGTCCAATATACTGACGTTTAAAACCCCGTTGGCTGCCGCTTTCATACCGGAGGTCCCACTGGCTTCCAAAGGACGACGGGGGTTATTGAGCCATACATCCGCACCCTGAATGAGGTGTCTGGAGATATAAATGTCATAATCCTCAAGGAATACGAAGCGGTTCCGAACAGAGGGACGCTGTGCAAACTGAAACAGTTCCTTGATGAAATTTTTCCCCTCATCATCTTTGGGGTGAGCCTTTCCCGAAAAGATGAGCTGGACCGGATGTCGATCATTGTTTAAAATCTTTTCCAGCCGATCCGGGTCTTTCAGAAGAAGGGTCGCACGCTTGTATGCAGTGAAGCGCCGGGCAAAGGCAATGGTCAGAATATCGGCGTCCAGAACCGACTCCGCTTGTTCCATGACGGATCTGGGGGCGTTTCGGCGCATGTGCTGTTGGATCACGCGGTTTCTGCAAAAGCGGATCAGACGGCTACGGCTCAATTCCCGCGAACGCCAGAGCTCGTCGTCATAGATACCGTCGATACGGTGATACCGGTCGCTGTTCCAGGTTTTCAGGTACCATTCGGGACCCAGGTACCGATCAAAAAGCATGGCGTTTTCGATGGAGATCCACGAAGGAATATGCACGCCGTTGGTGATGTGGGTGATGGGCACTTCATCCACGATCCAGCCCGGCCAGACGTGAGACCACATACGCCGCGCCGTACGCCCATGGAGTTCGCTGACGCCGTTTTTATACATGGACATGCGAAGGCCCAAAACGAACATGGAAAATTTGCCTGAAGGTTCTGACTGGCCCCAGGAAACGATTTGTTCTGCCTTGACCCCCAGGGACTCTTCCATGGGGATCATGTAAGGCTTCACCTCTTCAATCGGGAATTCATCATGGCCGGCGGCTACCGGCGTGTGGGTGGTAAATACCGCTGTCCTGGCACCGATTTCCATGGCGGTAGCAAGATCCACGCCATGCTGCGTCATGATTTGGCGCAGATGCTCGATGCCGGCAAATGCGGCATGCCCTTCGTTCATATGGACCACGGTGGGAATGATACCCATGGCTTCCAGTGCCCTAAGGCCTCCGAAACCCAACAGCACCTCCTGGGCCAGCCGGATATTTGAATGACTTGAATACAACCTGGCGGTGGTCTTCCGGATTTCCGGTGAATTTTCCGGAACATCCGTATCCAACAAAATCAAAGGGATGCGGCCGATCTGAATCTGCCATACGGCCGCATAAATCTTGCGATCCGCCCCGACCACGGAGATTCGGATTTCTCCCCCGTCTTTTCCCCGAACCCTTTCGATGGGCAGATGCGAAATCTCAATGGCCGGATACTCTTCCTGTTGCCATCCTCCCTGGTCGAGAAACTGTCTGAAATAGCCTTCCTGGTAAAGCAATCCCACACCGATGAGCGGAACCTTAAGGTCCGAAGCAGCCTTCAAGTGATCCCCGGCCAGTACCCCAAGACCCCCTGCAAAAAGCGGCAGGCTTTCATGGATTCCGAATTCCATCGACAGATAGGCGATGGTTTCTCCCTTATGATAGGGTTCACGATGGTTTAGCAGAATTGAATCGACCTCTTTGTTGAACTGATCTTTCACCCGATCCATATGGGCCATGAATGCATCGTCTTCGGCCAGTTCGTTCCAACGGGCCTGGGATATCAGGGGAAAAAAGGCAATCGGATTTCGATTCGACTTTCCCCAGAGTCCCTGGTCGATGCGACGGAAAAGTTCGATGGCATCCAGATGCCAGCACCACCACAAGTTTCGGGAAAGTGTTTCCAGAAAAGCCAGCGGTTCCGGCATGGCGGGAAAAACTTGAAACATTTGAAATCGGTTCACGGTGAGATTTCCATCCTCCTGTTCAAAATTTTAAAATGTTAGTATATCATGTCTGCTTCGGATAAACAACCTTAAAAAGGGAAAAATCATATCATGGATTAGCCCTCATTGAGTTTTACCCGGACGCGAATCCATTCACTGATCCCCCATGCCTGCGCATCGCATCCTCGCTGGGCATGGGGGAAATCGCCGTCCACAATCTCCGGCATATGCCCGACACATCCCCCGTTCAACAGGAGCATGGCACTTGAAAGCCAGGCTGCGGCAGCGGCTTTTCCCGTCTCCGGATAGACCATGACATACGCTTCGCAAAAGGATGGAAACAGCCAGGTCCATCCTGTGCCGTTGTGATAGGCTGGCTTTCGCCGGGTGTCTTCATCCCCTTCGTATCGCCCCTGATAGGGATGATGGGGATCGTTGAGCAGTCGGCCCTGATAAACAACGCTAAGGGGCCTTTCCAGTGTTCGATCCGCCAGGCTCCGGATAGCACCCGGAACCAGCAGTTCCCGACAGGCGTTCAGGATCCCGGCAGCAGTTTTCAGGTCTTGAACCAACCCCAGGGTAATCGAAAAAAGCTGGTTGGGTCGAAGTGCATCATCTTGTTCGGCGTGGTCAGCCCCTTTTCCCGGTTGCCCATGAAGGCAATCGGATAGATATCCCTTTTCCTGGAGCACAAATAACCGGTGAACGGAGGTGCGTACTTGCCGAGCCAAATCCTTGAAGCGTTTTTTCTCTTTTGAAGAAACGATTTGAAAAAGAAAGGACAGGGCGGCGTACCATAACGCCTGGATCTCAATGGGATACCCTTGTCTCGGGGTCCCGGCCGGGTAATTGGTATCCATCCAGGTAAAATGAGCCGGGCTGAAAATCAACCCGGTTTCATCATCCATCTGGATTCCGTTTGGCGTACCCCGAATATAGGCTTGTGCAATGGAAAGTAAAATTTCTCTTACGGTTCTGTCCCCGCAAACCGTTTTCAGGAAACGAGAATTTTTTTCAGCCTGCACCAAATCTCTGCACGCCACGGCAAACCATAAGGGAGCATCCGACGTGTCCCGATTGGCCGGTCCTTGTTCACCGATCATGTTGGGCAGTGTCCCCTGGGACTCAAACCGGCCGAACTGATAGAGGATGGATCGTGCGTCATCGAGCATTCCGGCCGCAATGAGCCCACGGCTGAAAATCAGGGAATCCCGTCCCCAGTCCAAAAACCATGGGTACCCCGCAATCACCGTCTTTCCCTGGTCCCTCTCGACGATATAATGATCCATGATTCGGATCATTTCCCCCAACAGGCTTTTTTCTTTTAAATCCCGTGAGGGTTTCTCTTCTGTATTTTTGCGTAATATCGTCTCGCCACCCGAATCCGGCTTATTTGTTAAAGGTCCGGCCTCACCGATCAGCGTCACCCCCTGCCCGCCTTTGATCTTGGCGGTAAAGTAACCCGGACTGAACAGGTCGGAATTCGGATCCTGCCCGCGCTGAGCCTCCTGGAATCGATGAACCATGTAGTGCCACTCCGGTTCGTGTACATAGCGTCCGGAAAAAATTTTCATGGATAGAACATGGTGTCCGTCCGGCTGAAAAAGAAACCCCTCGGCTTGAGGCGTAACCGCCTGTGGCCAGTGGTTCTCAGGCCCCATAAATGCCTTAATGACATCGTGGCAGGACCGGCTTTCGATGTCCGGCCTTAAAATGAGAGTCACCGGTTCGTCATCCGAAAGGCCACCACCACCTTCCACGGATTGTTCCCTGATAATGACCATCCGGGTCTGGTTTTGACCGTCTATCATGGAAAGTGCGATACGGATCGTTACATGCTTCCCCAAACCGGTGGGGACTTTGAATCGCCAAACGCCCTTGAATGGGTCCTCCAATCGAAACGAATCCATGCAGGTGGCACTGATTTCCTGTGAGTAGTCCTGGAACACGATCCACCCCCGACACCGAGACCATAGGATCCACCGGTCCGAAGGTCGCTTTGGATGAAGGTTTGCCGCCAGAAGCGCATCGTATCGGCTGGTCAGCTTTCCCCATTCTACCGGAGCCCGCAGCATCCCACCACAACCGTTTGTGGTCAAAAAATACAGGGGCGTATTGGAGTCCAAATCCTTGTGCCGGAGTATTATTTTCAAGGATGCCCCCTCCGGCCGACTCAGGTATAGCAAAGGAGCTTCCATCCTCTTGGCACCTTCCGGCAAATAGACGGAAAGGTGTAGTATGTACGGCATATGATGCCAGGGTACAGGCAAGGGTGTAAAAAGGGCGAACCGATCTCCGCCCGGACCCGGAAGGCTGTCTTCCACCGCCACCACGCGCATCCCCCGTTTGATCAGTACTCGGAAATGGGCCGGTGCTAAAACCAGCAGAAAATGTCCCGGCGGGAGCATCACCTCCCGTTTTAGATCCTGAGGCCATATCCAGGGAATGATCCGGGATTCGGCCTTTTGAGGATTCAAGCTCCGACAAAACTCCTCGGGATCTTTACGAAACTCCACAACGGCTGCATCCACATTCAGGTCTCCCAGGTCCACATCCCCGTAAAAATGGCGCCACACATCAAGAACCTTTGCCCTCAGGCGTTGGAAAACGATGCGTTCCGGTTCCAGCAAGTTCTCTTTTCTCTCCGATTCAATGAGTGTGTGATCATCGAAATCATCGGAAAGACAAAGCACCTGACCCGGAGTTAGCTCAAGCTCGGCCCACTCCTCCCTGACCCGAATACGGACCTTTTTCCCTGTGAGTAAATCGAGAAGTGTGTCCCCTTTCATAGAGGCGTCGGCACGTTTCCACCGGGCATAAGCGGATTTGTGATCGTCCAGGTTGGCCACAATTAAAAGCCTTTTATCTGTCAAGGGATGGAAGCGGCTCACGACAAGGCAGTTTCCTTGACCTTCGTGAATCATCTTCAGCCGGGCATCGTCGAAAAACGCGGGGTGCTTTCTGAGAATGCATGAAAGCCTTGAGATTTCCGCCGCCTGATTGGGAGAGCCGCCCCAGTTGAGGGATCGGGCCTGGTGGACCTCGATTTTTTCGGTGGCATACCACTCTACGCCATTGGCGAAGGCAAATCCGCCCTGGTGAGAAAGAAGGGCACAAAGGGCCGTCCGCATCTTTGCCCAAATTGTGGAACGTGAGGCCAACCGGTTGTTGTCGTGGGTTTCGGCATAATGAACCAGAATCCCGTCGCTTTTTGAAATCTCGAATACATCGGGAAGATAGCCCTCGATCTGATGTCGGTCGTAATTCTGAAAGAGTTCCGAATAGGCCCAATTGAAATTGGCCAAATTGAGCAAGTCCCGGGTGACCGATATTTTCCCACCCAATCCTTCTAGAAAAAACAGGGTAGCGGGAAACTGGTCCCTCACCAGGGCCACCAGATATCTCCAGGCCATTACCGGGATCATATACCCGGCATCGCATCGGAATCCGTCCACACCCCGGTGACACCAGGTCAAGAAGACCTGGCCCATGTATTCCCACAGCCTCTTTTTGGAGTAATCCAGCTTGGTGAGATCCTCCCATTGCACACCCCAGGCGCCCGGTACCTCGATGCGGCCGTTTTCGGTGCGGCTCAGCCACTCCGGATGCGTTTGATGAAGAATAGCCGCCCATCCGGTGTGATTGATAGCGATATCGAGGATCAGCTTAGCCCCTCGGGCATGGATAGCATCTACAAGTTCCATAAATTGTTCCGTGGGTGTGGCCTTTGGGTCGAATTTGGCCAGAGACGGATCTACTGTAGTAAAGCTCAGTGCAGCATACGGGCTTCCGAATCGTCCCATCCGTCTATAGGTCGTGGGGGTCGGGTGAATGGGAAGCAGTTGAATAAACCGACATCCCAACTCGCCGATGATGAAATCAAGATGGGAGATGAAATCCCTAAAGGTCCCGGAAGGCGGAATGACCGCATATCCCAGTCGGTCCAGCCTCAAAACATCGGCATCCGCTTCCGGAGTGAAAAAGCCGCCGCGGATATTAGGCCCGAACTGGCGCACAAAGGCGTTGTAAATCGTGTTGGCGCAGACCGTGTCGGCCGGTTCCACGTTGACGGAGAGGTTGTTTCCTGCCGGCCATACAGGATCCAGGGTCAATGCGGGAAGGAAGAACGCCTTGGCCTCGAAATGCCCTGTTTCGCAAAGCGGGAGGGAAATCTTGAATCGAAAACCGTCCAAAAGCGTCATCGGAATATCGAACCAATCCCGGGCCAGGGGCGGCTCGTTGAATTGCACCTCCCGGATGGTCTCCATTCTCATTCTGTCGGCATGGCCGATATTGGTGCGCAGGTATGCCTTTCCCGGCTCAGGCCTTGGAAGGGTCAAAAAAACCGTCAGGATATCCCCCCTGAATTTGACCATCCGCGTACCCGGGGTGGGATCCTGTTCAAGAAAAATCGGTTCCGGATTCATATTATCTCCAAATTCAAAGCGCTTTTTTCTCTTTGAAGGCGCTCCGAATACACACGTGAAAACCTTATCATCCACTCTCTTTGATATCAAGAGTCCGGAATAATCTTCCGGAACCGATGCAAGCCCCAATACGAGAAAAACGCTCGTTCATTTTTTCCGTTTTCATGGAATTTCAAGATAATGAGTTGGCGGCATCTGCCTCTAATAAAACTTGATTTACTCATTATGTTGGCCTATATTTAGACCCATAAATATACCAGAATAAGGGGTCATGACATGAAAACGATTTCAATTGCAAATGATATTGTTCCCATTGCAGAATTTAAGGCGGGTATCTCCAAATGGTTTAAGAGCATCCAAAAAGGCGGACATCCATTGATTATAACGCAGAACGGCAAGCCCGCCGGAGTTCTCCTCTCTCCTAGTGAATACGATGATCTGATTTACAAAAAGGCATTTTTTGATTCTGTCGGCAGAGGGATAGCGGATACCGAAAGCGGGAATGTTTACAGCACCAAAGAATTAAAGGCGGCATTGATCGAGAGAAGAAGCAGGTGATGAAAATCAGATGGACTCATGAAGCTTTGTTGCGATTGTTCGAGATTGAGGATTTCATATCACAGGACAGCCCTGATCGGGCCAGGAAATTTGTTGACCAGATCGTCGAACATACGAAATCCTTGTCTGACAACCCTCTTAGTGGAAGGACCGTTCCCGAAATTTCCAGCCCCGATTTAAAAGAGCTGATTTTTAGAAAATATCGAATCGTCTACCGAATGAATAAAAACAACCTTGATATCCTGACTGTTTTCGATGGACATAGATTATTGTGTATGGATGAAATAGATTCGTAGCTCATCCATGATCATCTATTCACATAACCAAACAATCCATTGGATGCTCGTTTCTCGCGCTGGTGATCTTTGCGTTCGATCCGTAATGTTCAGTCACACTGATTTGACGCCACTATCCCGTTATAGAAAATAAGACATGATTTCCCTATTGGATAGATTGCGGCATACCGGGTTCAACGTCAACGGCGGCCAAAGGATCCTTCCATAGAAAAAGACGTCCATGGAAAACCTTGCACGGCACATTAACCTGCCTGCGCCGCAAAGCATAGCGCTACGGATAGGGATGCCGGTAAAACACAATTCATTCTCACGTTGAATCCGTCCGCAAAAATGCGACTTCTTACCAATTCAATTTTTGTCACGACATATTTTTCCTTGATTCCCATCGTGGTATCCGGCCAAGAGAAAGGCCGATTGCAAATATCCCCATGATACTGAACAGGGTCATGGCGGTTTTCATAGCCAGGACAAATTCCTTGCCTGTCTCTATGGTCACAGACCGGTCGCCGAGAAAATGCGAGAGAAGGACGGTGATAAGGGTCATGCTTGTCAACATGCCTGTCGTTCGCATGGTGGCAATCAAGCTGGAGGCCATGCCGTACTCCCCGGGACCAACGCTGCCCATGATGGCGGTGTTGTTCGGTGTGGAAAAGAAACCGAAACCCAGGCCCATAAGGAGCAGGATGCCGTAGATCATCGGAAAGTGGCTTGTCGCATTCAACAGTGCTGCAAGGGCAATTCCCAGGGTGCAGAGGACCATACCCGCTGTGGCGATATAGGCAGGCCGGTATATGTCCGACATCCTGCCGGCAAAAGGGGCGCAGACAGCCTGGAGAAGCGGCTGGATGATCAGGACGAGGCCCGTATTTTTGGGTGAGACGCCTTTAATGACCTGGAGATAAATACTGAAAAAAAACATAATGCCGAAGGATGCCGCATAATTGAGCCAGGTGGCGAGATTGCTGAATGCAAACATCTTGTTGGAGATAACCTTTTTCAGCGGGAGGAGCGGGGAGGAGATCCGCGTCTCATACACCAGGAAGAGACTAAAAACACCCATTCCGCCGCAGGCAAGCCAGCGGGCTGCAGGAAAGTTGTGGGTCTCCACGATTCCGAGAATTATTCCAAACAGTGCGGTCATATAGAGGATACTGCCCGCCCAGTCGAATGTCTCACCCTTGGAGCCGGTCCATTCGCCTTCAAGTTGTGTCAGGGCAAAGATCAATGTCATGAGTTCCACCGGGACGGCACTATAGAAGATCCAGCGCCAATTCAGATATTCAATCATCAATCCGGCCAGCGTCGGCCCGGCTGAAACGCCGAGATACACACCGCTGACAACCACCCCCATGGCCCGTCCGAGCCGTTCTTTGGGGAAAACAGAGGTGAGTATGGCCAGGCTCGTCGAGGTTATCATCGCTGCGCAGACGCCCTGGAAAAAACGGAAAATGATTAAGAATTCAATATTGGGAGCGAGTGATAAGGCTACTGTGGCAAGGGTCATGAGGAAGTTGCCGGCAAGAAAGATCCGTTTTCGTCCGTGGATGTCGGCAAATCTGCCCATAGGGAGCAGGAACAGGGCCACACCGAGGATATAGACCATTTCGATCAATCCGAGATGAACGACACTCGCTGAAAATTCTCGCCCGATGGTCGGCAGGGCAACCCCTACCGCTGAGAACATGAAAGGGGTCAGAAACTGGACTGCAGCAATAACCCAGAGGGTGGCCGCAAGGGATTTTTCATTCTTTTCCATGTGTTTTATAACGTGTTATCGGGAGCTGATCATAAAAGAACTCTGCTGTAATATCCGACCCATTGATTTCCTCTATCGCCCACCTTACTATTAACAGACGAATAGGATTGCTGCAAGCAATCGCAACCGTATGAGTTTAAAAGGAGGAAACCATGGCAAAAATCGTTCTCATCTCTGATGATTGCATGTGTAGGTCAGCCTACCTGGAAACCTGTCTGCTACCCGAATTCTACATGGAAGATTTTTCAATTCAGGGGCTTGTTGTCCGACAGTACAACGATGCGCGAAACCTTTTTCTCCGGGCCGGGGTTACACTTCTTGACAAAAGAATCGGTTCCGATATCATTATCGACCAGGCCGAACAGCCTGGAGCCATCCGTTCGCTCTTTGAGCAAAACGGTATCCAGACCGAATCAGACTGGGTAACTTCTCTGTACCGCCTCCCATTTCTCTTGCGCGGTGGTGTTCTCACCCCAGGTATCAGCTTGTTGGGCAAAATTACTGATGATGCGAAAAGCTTCTTCACCGGTATCTACGATCGTGTAAATATAGAGGTCTTTTTCTGATATCGTACCCGCTTTTTCATATAACACTTTGTGATGATAATCATGGATCGGGTCCCAATACCGGTTGCGGATCAAAACGATCGGCATGGGATCGATCTTCTTAGTCTGGATCAACGTCAAGACTTCATAAAAAAGATCGAGTACTCCTGCACCGCCCGGAAAGTACACGATACCGTAATTCGTATGTTCGACAAGCGCGATCTTCTGAGAGAAGATATCGTGGAAATTGCAACAGATATCCGTGTCAGTCTCGCATCCTTCATTGTCTTTATAGTAATTGAACGCAACGAGTTTAGCTTCCGAATGGTCGGCAAACCGCGCACCTTGGGCAATCGCCTCGGATATGGTATAATTATTACGATATAAAAGGGAGATCCCCTTCTGCGCAAGTTTGAATGCCAGATTCTGAGCTTCGTTGTAGGAATGGGCGTCTTTTCTGATGTGCTGGCCGCCGATGATGCTGATCGTCCGCTTGATATTCGTTCGATTTATCAGAACCGCCGCGGTATAGAGTTCTCCGATCGCTCTCTCCGCCCAACTATCTTTGATTTTTTTCAACAGGTACTGCAAATGTGCCTTGGCATCTATTTGTTTCTGCATGACTTTAAAATAGCGTAATATTTGTTCCGGAGTGTTGAGCAAAACAAAATTTTTGCCAATCGGCTTACGGATAAACGGAATCTGATCGTGGTGCGCGATGGACTCTTGACGCAGCCTTTCCAGATACCATAACCAGAACGAATAAAACTCTCTATCCAATAATATGATTGGTGCGGTATCTTTCTCTTCTTTGTCTTTTAAAATGAGCCGCTCAAAAAACTCAGCCATTGTCCCGTATCCGCCGGGTGCGGCAATGAAGGCGTTGCTGAAATAACGGAAAGTCATTTCTCGCGAGAAGAAATAATCAAACATAAACGTCTGTGTCGCAAAGGGATTCACTTTCTGTTCTTTAGGCAGTTCGATCCCCAAAGCGATCGATTCCGCTCCGCCTGCTCTTCCTCCTCTATTTCCAGCCTCCATAATACCCGGGCCGCCGCCGGTGATGATGATCGCTCCCAGTTCTTTCGCTAAATAGAGTGCGGCTTTATATGCTTTTTCATACATCTGCATACCGAAAACGACTTTGGGATCGTTTGAGTCCGCAGCCGGGTCGTCGAAAGCTTTAAACCGAGCTGATCCATAGATCGCAATACGCAACGCCACAGTCGGATTTTGCCGCAAGTATTCATAAAACAGCATCAACTCTTCCAGAGCTTTTTCCAAATTCAGAAATCGATAGCGCTTAAGAGCATTATTATTCTGCATCGGAGAAAAATTTGATAAGGAGTTTTTTTTAGAATGGATTCTTCACAATCATGAATTGTGTTTCACCATCGTCTGCACACCAAGATATGGAAACATGCAATGGTTATGGCGTATGTATTTTTGATTATCCGAAGGGCAATTCGCTGTCAATTAGAATTATGTTGTCAAGGTATCGTTATCCCGGTCGATTGGGGCATAGACCAACGGGGAAGCACGAACCGGTTTGCCTATGCCCAAATCGGAAAAAATAATGTCCTCTTGCCGATAAAATTCCGATTGACAGCGCATCCATCTTCAGATAACTGAAAATTCATACGCCATGACCAATGCGTGTTCCCGACCGCTCCTCCCCGACTGCCGAATGCTTATTGAACCTATTCTTTCAAGGGGGCAGGCGACCATTTCCTATGCGGATGGAAGCAGGCTGGAATTGAGGACTGGCGATCATGTGCTCATTCCACGGCGTCAGCGGCACCGCGTGCAGCGAACGAGCACGGAACCTCCCTGCAATATGGCTTGCGGTTCATGGTCCCTTGATCCCTCATTCCAACGAACCCTGAGGTGAGGCACTGTGCTACTGAGACCGTCTCCCCATTTGAAGATAGCCATCCCGCCCATCTTTTTCTGGGAGTCTGCTCGGGCGGATCTCAAGGTTGAGAGCAGGAGCGCTTTCTACCCGGGGCACGTCACCTCGAGATTGTGTTTGACGCTCCTCGAAAAGACGTTGCGCTCATGCCCCTGTCGGAACCTTCTGGATGTGGGCTGCGGCAGCGGCATCTTGGCTCTGACGGCGGCTCGCATAGGGGTCCCTTTCACGGTGGGTCTGGATATCGATTTCAGGGCGGTTGTCCTTTCGAGAGTCAATGGGACAAAGAATGGTCTGTCGGATCGATGTCATTGGTATGCGGGGACGGTGCACGCTCTCCAAGGCCGCTTCGATTGCATTGCGGCCAATCTGCCTTATTTTGTTCTCATGGAAAGTGTGAACGATCTCGAACGACTGCTCGCCGCCGAAGGGCTAATGATCCTTTCGGGGTTCCACGATATCCAGTTTTATGAAGTGAAAGAGGAGCTTCTTCTCAGAGGTTTGGAAATCCAGGAGACTACCTCGGGGGATCTCTCCTTCTGCGGTGTTCCTCCGTCCGGGAGCTTCACCTGGATGGCGGTTTCCGCGACAAGAACATCATCGCACCGCTCGAAAGGTCACAACGAACGATGAATGTCCTCCGAGGCCCTTCGTCGTCATTCCGGCCTCAACCTGTAGTATCGGGAGAATCCAGCCTACTCGACTCAATCAATTTTCATGCAAATATGTTATCCGGCTTATACGGATGTGTTCCCTCAATCACTTCGACTCCCGATTTTGCCTTTATCTTCCTTATAATCGCCTCACTATAAGGGCAGTGATCGACTATGCATGGACCGATGTGAACCTTGGTCACCTTTTCATTCAACGGTTTGTTCCAAAGATTAATCTGAGCAAGCCGAGTGACGATGGTTGCGCCCGGGCAGTCTCCGCAATTTAAAAGCCCTATCAACTGCGCATCCTGATCCTTATATCTGGCAAACTCCCCTTCTCTTCTATTAAATCCGACCATGCAGCGGCTACAGCCGATGCATACATCATCCATTGCCTTTTTACAGCCAACGATCAAGATTTTTTCCATCATATCTCCCCTTGAATCTCAAATCGATTGATGTCCTGATGGTGTGTAATGACCTGCCATAATCACATGCACAGTTTCTTTGATAAAAAGCATATGTTCATATATTCGATCCTTGTCCCAAGACTGCCGGGTGAGCCCCATGTTTGGAAATACTTTCGTTCTAAAAAAAACGTGCTATAATTATATATTTTATGGCTCTTTCTCATCTCAAGTGGGTAATCCTGTTTTGCTGAAATCCAGTTTGCCTGTGATAAGGTAAATGATTGCACTGAAATTCTCAAAGGTCCGATACCCTCTCGCCCTTGCCTTGGC
>Ga0066636_10000945_pt1 | contig 17343 bp, 13 predicted proteins | sample CryGeyCG2014_080_2_FD_62736 | JGI IMG/M metagenome (GOLD analysis project Ga0066636, IMG submission 62736) | Groundwater microbial communities from aquifer - Crystal Geyser CG07_land_8/20/14_0.80 | ecosystem: Environmental > Aquatic > Deep subsurface > Groundwater | place: USA: Utah: Grand...
TCATTACCTTGACCCTGATGCCCACCCTCTTTCTCTTCTTCATGGCCTGGCAGCTGATGTCCAGCCGGGTGGATTACTCCTGGGACCGCCAGGTGGAGCAGTCCCTGGATCAGGCCCTGGCCGTGAGCCGCACCGTTTCATGGGAGCTGAAAAGTAAGCTCAAGGCCTGTGGTCAACTGGTGAGCCTGGAGTTGGCCAAAAGAGAGGGCTGGCGCCAGGAAGAGCAGGGTTCCCTGGCAGCTTTCCTCAAGCCCCGCCTGGAGGACTTTCACCTGACGGGCCTTTCGATCTTTGATCTCCGGGGGACCGTGATGGCCGAAAGCGTGGCGCCGCAGGTGCCGCCGTTCCCGGCGCTGGCCTGGCCAGAGATCCAATCGACCGCCGCGGCCCAGGACAAGATCATCCGGCAGCCCCTCCCGCAAGGGGAACTCCTGACCCTGCCGGTCCCCCTCCGGGACGCCGCCGGCGCCCTGGCAGGTTATATCGTGGTGCGGGAACTCATCCCCCAGGCCCAACTCCTGCAAATCGCCGCCGCGGCCAAGAGCCTTCAGGACCTGCGCCGGCGGCACCTGCTCTTCAGCCCCGTCAGAGTCAGCCATTACCTGACCCTGATCATCGTCACCCTTATCGCCATGATGGCCGCCATCTGGCTGGCTTTTTACATGGCCCGGGAGATTACCACCCCCATTCGCCAACTGGCCGAAGGCACCGTGAAGGTGGCGGGGGGGGATTATGATATCCACATCGATCAGGAAGGCCTCGATGAAATCGGCTTCCTGGTGCAATCCTTCAACAAGATGACCCACGATTTGCAGCAGAGCCAGGCTCAGCTGGCCGCGACCTACCGGCAGTTGAGCGACAGCCACGCCCTGATTTCCACCCAGAAGCGGGACATGGAAATCCTGCTCAAAAATGTGGCGGCTGGGGTGATCGGCATCGACGCCGCCGGACGGGTGACCAACATCAACGATTCCGCCGCCCAGATGCTGCGTCTCAAGCGGGAAGAGGTCCTGGGCCAGGACTGCCGGATGCTTTTGCCTCCCGGGGAATTTAACCGCATGGCCGACGTGGTGGCCGCGGCCCGGAAATCTTCCCGGGGTACAGTGGAGAAGCCCCTGCACCTGGTTCTGCCGGATAAGACCCTCTATCTCCTGGTCAAAACCACGGCGCTCAGAGATGAGGCGGGCCAGGACCTGGGAGTGGTGCTGGTGTTCGAGGACCTGACGGAGTTAGAAAGGGCCCAGCGGCTGGCGGCCTGGCGGGAGGTGGCCCGCCGGATCGCCCACGAAGTCAAGAACCCCCTGACGCCCATCAAGCTGGCGGCCCAGCGCCTGCAACGCCGCCTCCAAGGCCGCCTGGGCGAGGATGCCCCCCTCTTTGATGAATGCACCCGGGTCATCATCAACCAGGCGGATGAGATCAAGAACCTGGTCAATGAATTTTCCCGGTTTGCCCGGCTGCCCCAGTTGACCCTGGCCCCCCAGGACCTCAACCAACTGGTCCAGGAAACCCTGTTGCTTTACCAGGAGGTCCAGCCCCGCATCACCCTTTCGTTCCACCCCGACCCGGCGCTCCCGGCCCTGCTCCTGGACCGGGAACAGGTCAAGCGGATGCTCCTGAACCTGCTGGATAACGCCCTGGCCTCCATCCCCGGAACCGGCGCCATCACCGTGTCAGTTACGGGGGACCCGGCCCAGGAGCGGGTGGAACTTATCGTGGCCGATACCGGCGTCGGGGTCCTGGACCGGGACAAGGACCGTATCTTCGAACCTTACTTCTCCACCAAGCGCGGGGGCACCGGCCTGGGTCTGGCCATCGTCAACTCCATCGTGGCGGAGCACCAGGGCTTTCTCCGGGTGGAAGACAACGTGCCCCAGGGCACCAGGTTTATCATCTACCTTCCCATGTACAGGGCCGATTATGCCGGGACCACTGCTGGTAGTTGACGACGAGCCCCAGATCCTTCAGATGATCTCGGGTATCCTTCAGGACGAGGGCTTCTCGGTGATCACCGCCCCGGACGGGGAGACCGCCCTCAAGCTGGTGGGGGAGGAGGCCCCGGACCTGGTGCTCCTGGACATCGCCCTGCCGGGCCTGGACGGCCTGGAGGTTTTAAAGGAGCTGAAGCGCCATTACCCCTTCCTGCCGGTGGTGATCATTTCCGCCTATGGCTCGGTGGAAAACGCCGTGAAAGCCACCCGCCTGGGGGCCTATGACTTTATCGAAAAGCCGCCCAACGCCGATAAGATCCTTCTGTCGGTCCGCAACGGTCTGGAACTGGCCCGCCTGTCCGAGGAGAACCGGCGGCTGCGCCAGTTCGCGGCGCCGGTCCGGGAGATTATCGGCAAGAGCGAGCCCATCCGCAAGCTGCGGGAGGCGCTGAACCTGGTGGCGCCCACCAACGCCTCGGTGCTCATCACCGGGGAAAACGGCACCGGCAAGGAGCTGGTGGCCCGGGCCCTCCATGCCAACAGCCGCCGGTCGGCTCGCCCCTTCGTGGAGGTCAACTGCGCCGCCATTCCCGAAGACCTCATCGAAAGCGAGCTCTTCGGCCACGAGAAGGGCGCCTTTACCGGGGCCACGGACCGCCACCGGGGCAAATTCGACCTGGCCCATGAAGGCACGCTCTTTCTGGACGAAATCGGCGATATGAGCCTGAAGACCCAGGCCAAGATCCTGCGCATCCTGGAGGAGCAGCGCTTCGAGCGGGTGGGGGGTCAACGGCCCATCCAGGTGGACGTGCGCATCGTGGCCGCCACCAACAAGAACCTGGAAGAAGAGATCGCCAAGGGGACTTTCCGGGAAGACCTTTACCACCGCATCAACGTCATTCCCCTCGTCGTCCCGCCCCTGAGGGAGCGCCGGGAGGACATCCCCCCGCTGGCGGCCCATTTCCTCAAGGAACTGGCCCGGGAAAACGACGCCCCGCCCAAGACTTTCAGCCCCCAGGCCCTGGAGCTTCTGGCCGCCCAGCCCTGGCCGGGCAACGTCCGGGAGCTGAAAAACTTCGTCTGGCGCCTGGCCATCCTGACCGCCGGGCCCTACATCGAGGTGGCCGACCTGCCGCTCAGCGCCCAGGGCCTTACCTCGGAAGAGAGCGGCGACGGCGAATTCATCGACCCTTTCCTCCAGGTGCCGTCCTTCCGGGAGGCCCGGGCCTTGTTTGAAAAACAGTTCCTGCGGCGCAAACTGGAGGAATGCCGGGGCAACGTCAGCCTGCTGGCCGAAAAAATCGGCCTGGAACGCTCCCACCTCTACCGCAAACTCAAATCCTACGGCCTGGAACCGAAGAAGGACGGTTAGGGCAGGCAAGAAACGGTTGGCCCACCGGGCCAAAACCCCCATGCCGGCCCCCCTCCCCATGAACCACCCATCGAGAGACCAGATTAGACCTGATATGTCCGTGTAAAACGGAACCACTGTAAGCCTCGGCCCAGATAGGCGGGAAAGCGTCGGTAGAAAGGCCGCCAATTCCATCCGGCTTCTTGAGCCTCAGTCCCAGATCGGACCGGAACTTTTCAAGGGCCGTTTTGATTTGGCCTTGAAAGTGAGTGAGTTTTTTGTTATGCAAAAGATGATACTCAGGTAAAAAGTCAGGCGGCCATTAGCCGTTACGCCCTGGGTTCTTTGGTGGAGCACAGCATTACCGGCGCCCTGGCGGCCGGCGCCTGGAAGATTTGTTTCGGCGCTACGGCGCACCCCGGGTGCTGAGACGAGACCACGGGCCGGAGTTTGAGTCCCAGGTCTTTAAAGAGTTGCTGATGGCCTGGCGGGTCAAGGACGAACCAGTGCCCAAGGCCCAGCCTTACGACAACGGGCGCCTGGAGAGATTCAATGGATCGCTGCGGAAGGAGCTGCTGAACGCAGAACTGTTTCACGTCCTGGCGGAAACCCGGATCAAGGTCGAGAGCTGGTTGTGCTGGTATAATACCAGGTTCGTTTTGTAGGGGCGGGTTTGAAACCCGCCCTACTATTGATATCAATAGGTTATCTGGATAATTTGTTTCATGTCAAAGGGAACATGGTATAACGGGGAGCGTCCCCATCAGAGCCTGGGATATCGGACCCCGTTGGAGGTCTGGGAGATGACGCCCCTCTGGGGGCTCCGGTCGCTACGCTTCCTCCACCCCCAGAGGGCTGCCGGGTAACCTGAGATATGTTTGTTTTAATTCAATCCTCTCATAAAAAGTGTCTCACTTTTGGGGGCATCTCACAAGCTCTACACAAAAGGTAAAATCATGGATAGAATTATAGAATACGATGTGGACGTACAGTTGATTAATGTTGCAGGGGAAGGTGACTTGCACTATATGGCGGATTTTCCCTATGGGATGGCTTTGATAGCTGGATATTTAAGAGAAAAAGGGTTTAAAACTTTGATGCTGCAATATCCAACGTGGATAAAAGGGGAATATGAGGGACAGATTCTCGATAATCCCGCTTATTTATATGGTTTTCAGGTTAATTTTAGCAATTATACAGAAATAAAGGCTCTTGTTAAACTCATTAAGACACGTAATCCCAATGGACGAATTATATTCGGGGGACCTTTTATTATAACTTTTTACGAGGAGGTTTTGAAAAACGATCCCGATTTGGATGCTGTTGTCTTGGGAGAAGGTGAATATACAACTGCTGAACTGATAGAATTATTGAAACAGGACTCCCCAGCCTGGAAGTTGACTCGCGGACTCGCCTGGAGGGATGAAAATGGCAAGATAATCGTGAATCCTCCCAGACCGGCCATTCAAGATTTGGACGCAATGCCTTTCGCGGCCAGAGACGGAATAACAGATGGCGTCTATGATTTTGAAGGGAAATATATGAATGACGCTCGAATAACAACTTCACGAGGCTGCACATCTAATTGCACGTTTTGCGCAGTTAATCTTAGTAGGAAGTTGCAAAGGGCCAAGAGATGGCGAGGACGCAGTCCTATTAACGTGGTAGATGAAATACAAGAACTCGTTGAGAGGTACAATGTTAAACTCATAAATTTCCAAGATAGCTCCTTTGACGACCCGGGGAAACTGGGGTTCAAACGAAACAGAATAATCTGCGAAGAAATACTCAATAGGGGTTTGGATGTTTCCATGAAAGTTTATATGAGAGCAAACGCGATTAAAGATGATCCTGAAAGTATTGAACTTTATAAATTGTATAAGGAAGCGGGGATGGATGTAGTCATTATTGGCGCCGAAGCAGGTTCTGATTATGAACTTGATCTTTACGGAAAGAGTGCCAAACTGGCTGATAACTACCGTAGTTTAAGGATTTTGAATGACCTTGACCTGTTTTTTGTGCATGTTGGTTTTATAATGTTTGGTCCCTATTCCTCGTTATCAACTCTTCGGCAAAACATTCAATTTTTACGAGAAAATCAGTTGTTTTATTGGTACCCCAGTTTCACCAATGGTCTTATACTTTTGCCAGGATCCGCCATTTTCGATAGCATGAAGCGCGAAGGCCGTTTGCTTCCCAGAAAGAATTTCTGGGAATTTTCTGACTACGAATTCGAAAACCCCCTTATTTTGAAGCTGGCTCAGCATTATCAATATTTGAGGACAATCTATCCGTATATAGACGTTGGAAGTCCGTTGATGCTCACTGTCCAAAATATTATCACCCGCCTAAAAAACAAGATGAATCAAAGAGTTGCCATTGCGTGTGAAAGTGAAATAGAACAATTCAAACATATTTTCTATCGAAACAAGAATATCCTCAATGAGCTTGGATATTTGGGATCTCTGGAAAATATCGAACGAATTGAAAAGGATGGGTTGGAAGCTAATTTAATGCTGTCGTCTGAACCCTATTTCGGAAAAAAATGGGAAGTTGCGGTTTATGAGACCCAAGAGGCATATGAAACACTGATCGACGCCATTAATGCAAAAGGTTTTGGCTTGGGCGGGTTGGTTTTTAACGTTGAACTTGTGAAGAGGGAACGTCAAACAGATGTTTATGAAAACATGAAATACAAAAATAGGTAACCTTTGCCCTTGTACCAGGAGTGGAGCCGACCAATAATCGGGCCGAGAGGGCCTTGCGCAGTGCGGTCCTGTGGCGGAAGGGATGCTTCGGCAACCAAAGCGATAACGGCTCCCGCTTTACGGAAAGAATCCTGACCACGGTTTCAGCAGGGGGCGTTAGGTGCTGTTCAGAAAGGTGAAGAGGGCATTGCACATGCTCTCCAAGTTGCCTTTGTACATCCTTGCTATTCCGGCAGTGGTGGTAATCCGGTTGATCAAGCCCTGGTTGCTGGTGCGATTGGGCGGCTTGTTCAGCGGGAGAATCGGCCACTTTGCCGCCAATACCGAAATGTATCTCTGTGAGATAGATGCGGGCATTAATGTGCCAAAACAACGCTATCTCGATTTACACTTCATGTGGATGCCAATATGCAATCAGCAACTGGCAACCATGTGGAAGCGGGTGCTGCACGTCTGGCCTTCCTGGATTCTGGTCCCTATCTTAAGGGTCAATCGGCTGATACCCCGGGGCGAGGCTCATGAGATCGGTAACAACACCCAGCATGATCGGGACGTGCATAACCTGTTGGACCAATTTTTGCCCCATCTGGAATTTACCTCTGAAGAGGAAAGGAAAGGACTTGCAGAGATAAATAACTTGGGGATCCCCAATAATGCAAGTTGGATCTGTTTCCATGCTAGAAATCCATACTATCTACAAGAGATATTACCGGATGGTGATTGGCGTTATAATGATTATTTGAATTGTGATATTAAGAAATTTATCCCGGCGGCAGAGGAATTATGCCGTCGAGGTAATTTCTTAGTACGAACAGGGGCTATGGCAAAAGAACCATTAGAAATAACTCATCCGCGAATTATAGATTATTGTTGGAATTTTAGATCAGAATTTCTTGACATTTATTTAGGAGCAAAATGCAAATTTTATTTGCTTTCGCCCACCGGTATTTATGCCGTACCCGCAATTTTTAGACGGCCAGTAGCTATTGTAAATGTAGCTTCGGTAGAATACGTTGTTAGCTGGGGGCGAAATAATCTTTCTATATTTAAGAAGTTTTGGCTTATAAAAGAAAAAAGGTTTATGACCTTCCAGGAGATTTTTGACTCTGGCGCCGGTCGATTTTTGCAAACCAAGCAGTTTGAATTGCTTGGAGTTGAACTCATTGAGAACACGCCGGAGGAAATTACCGCGTTAGCAGTAGAGATGGACGAGCGGCTCAACGGGACATGGCAGACGACTGAGGAGGATGAGGAGTTGCAGCGCCGCTTTTGGGCGATCTTTCCTAAAACTGAACTCAATGGGGTTTGTCGAGCACGCATAGGAACTGAATTTCTACGCCAGCACCAGGATTGGCTAAAATGAACCTGGATTATTCGGCGATAACTGGTCTTTATGGCTAGATTGTAAGATCCTTTTAAAAACAATTCCAATGGTCATCACCGGGAAAGGAGCCAGTTGAGATGTCAGTTTCGTCTCTACAGCTTGTGAATAGCACAGTTTTGATAACTGGAGCAAGCCGGGGTATCGGCGCGGCTGTAGCCGAAACCTTATCGATGGCTGGTGCAAGGGTTGTGTTGCTGGCACGGGATGGCTCCAAATTAGAAGAGGTTGCTGCCCATATCAATAGCCGAGGGGGATGGAGTCTACCATTGGAAGTTGATGTAGCTGATCCAGAAACGTTGGAAGCTGCATTCAAGGAGAACCGCCAAGTTCTGAAAAGTGTCGATGTCCTGGTCAATGCAGCTGGAATCCAGTCGCCCATCGGGCCTTTCTATGAGAATTGCCTGGCGGCCTGGGAAAAGACTATCCAGGTGAACCTTATGGGAGCGGTGCGGGTTATTCATGCAGTCTTACCCGGTATGATGGCCCGGCGCGAAGGGAGAATTATTAACTTCGCAGGCGGTGGGGCTACAGCTCCTCGGCCCTATTTCAGTGCTTACGCCACTTCCAAGGCGGCCTTGGTGCGGTTAACCGAAACCCTGGCGGTAGAGCTCAAGCCTTACAATATCCAAGTTAATGCCGTGGCGCCAGGGGCGGTGAACACCACAATGTTGGACGAAATCATCGCGGCGGGGGAAAAAGCCGGCCCCGAGTATCAACAATGTCTGGAGCGCCGGCAATCCGGGGGGACCCCAGTGGGGTTAATTTGCGCCCTGGTGCTCTTTCTGGCGTCGCAGGACTCAGGCGCCCTGACTGGCAAGCTGATCAGCGCCCCCCACGATCCCTGGCGGGAATGGATTGGCAAGGCCGAAGCGCTTAACGCCTCACCCATGTTTACCATCCGCCGGTTGGACCCATTTACCATTAAACCCCTGATCAAGGATTTTGGTCTCCTGTTCGACAAAGAGCCAACCTGACTAAACGCCTGACCGAGACCCAATATGAGAAAATTGAATTTCTGGGGATGGGAGCGGTTCGGCCTTGACCCTCATCGTGAAAAATCTTAATATTCATATCAGATAAAATTTTTCGAAATCACCTGAATGGGAGAAGGACATGGCATATTCCCCAATAGTAATGGATCATTTTAAGAATCCCCGCAATGTGGGAGAAATCATCAGCGCCGACGGGGTGGGCGAAGTCGGCAACCCCGTGTGCGGGGACATGATGAATGTGTATATCAAAGTCGAAAATGACCGCCTGGTGGACGTCAAGTTCAAGACCTTCGGCTGCGGGGCGGCCATCGCGGTCTCCAGCATGATCACCGAAATGGCCCGGGGCAAAACCCTGGCCGAGGCCATGAAAATCACCAACGCCAATGTGGCCGAGGCCCTGGGGGGCCTGCCGCCCAACAAGCTTCACTGCTCCAACCTGGGAGCCGACGCCCTGCACTCCGCCATCAAGAACTACCTGGACCGCAAGGCCGGAAAGGCGCCCGACACCGAACTGGACAAGGAGCCCCACCACAAACAGGAAGGCGAAGGCTGCTACTGCCCCTACTGCCAGAAGCAGGTGGAGGAAGAATCCCCCATGTGCATCTTCTGCGGCAAGGAAATCCCGCATGAGCACGACCACTGATGACCCGAGCCGGGAGATAAGGACGCTGACATGGGTATAATCTATCTGGACCATCTGGCCGCCACGCCTCTCCACCCCCGGGTGCAGGAGGCGATGATCCATCACATCGAGACCGTTTTCGGCAACCCTTCCAGCGACAACCAGGTGGGGCAACCGGCCGAGCAGGCCCTGGAGCAGGCCCGGGCCCAGGTGGCCGCCCTGATCAACGCCGAACCCAAAGAGGTGGTGTTCAACTCCGGCGGCACCGAGTCGGTCAATCACGCCATCAAGGGGGTCGCCATCGGGCTCAGGGAGAAGGGCCGCCACATCATTACCTCCAACATCGAGCACAAGTCGGTTCTGAATTCTCTCCGGACCCTCCGCCTCCTGGACTACCGCGTCACTTCTCTGGACGTGGATCGCTACGGCCTGGTGGACCCGGCGCAGGTGGAGAAGGCCATCACTCCCGAGACCATCCTCATCAGCATCATGCTGGCCAACAACGAGATCGGCACGATCGAACCCATTGCCGACATCGCCAGGATCGCCAAGCAGCGCAAGGTGATGATGCACACCGACGCGGTGGCCGCCACCGGCATCATCCCGGTGGACGTGCAGGAGTTGGGGGTGAACCTCCTGAGCCTGGCGGCCAACCAGTTCTACGGGCCCCCCGGGGTCGGCGCCCTCTTTATCCGCAAGGGCACGCCCATCTGGCCCCTCATCGACGGCGGCCTCCAGGAGAACAAGCGCCGGGCCGGCGCCGAGAACCTCATCGGCATCGTGGGCCTGGGCATGGCCGCGGAGATGGCCGCGGCCGAGATGCCCGAACGCCTGCCCCGCATTAAGGCTCTCAAAGATCGCCTGGCCAAGGGCCTGATAGAGCGCATCCCCGATATCAAAATCAACGGCCACCCCACCCAGTGCCTGCCGCATCTCTTCTCCGTGTCGGTGGAATACATCGAAGGCGAAAGCCTGGTAATGATGCTGGACGAGGAAGGCATCATCGTGGCCACCCGGTCCGCCTGCGCCTCCGGGTCGCTCCGGGCCTCCCACGTGCTCATCGGCACCGGCCTGGGCCACGCCCTGGCCCAGGGCACCCTGGTCTTCACCCTGGGCATCGGCAACACCGAGGCGGACATCGACAAGGTGATCGCGGTGATGCCGGGTATCGTCCAGACCCTGCGGGAGATGTCGCCCCTTTACAAAAAAGAGCACGCCGGTTAAAAAAATGGGGAAAGGGCCTGGTGCGGCTCACTCCTGGCAGATTCAAGAGGCGGGCTTTGAGGGCTCGGGGTTCCCCGCCGGCCCAGGCCATGAGCAGGTAGAAAGCATGCCAGCCATGGTCCACCAGAATACCCCCCAGGGAGTTGGCCGAATCCTGCCGCCAAGATGAGAGTCCCCCCCAAGGAAAGAGGTGCGATGAACCTCCCAGGTTAATTTCCGGGGCGAGCCAATGGCTCCGGCCTGCACTTGTTCCCGAGATAGGGATAACAAGGGAGCATATTTCCAGTTGTGCACCGTGACTAAAGCGGTAGAACTTCGGGCCAGGGCTTGGTTAAGTTGCCGCCATTCAGCGGGCGCAAGCGTCAGGGGTTTTTCGCAGAGCACATGCAAACCGCGTTTTAAGGCGGCCAGCACCAGAGGCGTATGCGCGGAGGGGGGCGTGCAAATATCCACAAAATCCAACTCCGGCTCTCCCAGGAAAAGAGCCTCCATATCCGGATAGAGGCGAATTTGCGAAAGCAGGGCCCGGCATCGGTCCCGGCGTTCCGGCAGAGGATCGGCCACTGCCACGACCCGAAACTCCGGGCGATTTTGCCAAGCCGGCAGGTGGGCCAGTTCGGCCACCTTGCCAAACCCTACGATGGCTCCCTTTAAAGGACGATCAATGATATGACACCTCCCGCTCAATATAACCGAACACTTCATCCAGGATGGCCACCCCGGCCTCGGCCTCGGCCCTGGTAAGAGAGAGGGGCGGGTTGATCCGGAAATGGGGCGAGTAATTCATGGCCAAAAGACCCCTCTGCAGAGATTCCCGATAAATGATTTCACATACCTTATTGTCCAGGGGTTCCTTGCTGCGTCGGTCTTTTACCAGTTCCATGCCGATCATCAACCCCCGCCCCTGCACCGAGCCGATGAATGGGTATTTTTCCTGTAATTCCTGACATTTGCCCAGCAAGAAGGCTCCCACCCGGTCAGAGTTCTCCACCAGGTTCTCCTCCAGGATTGTTTCGAGAGTGATCCAGGCGGCGGTGGCCGCCAGGGGGTTGCCGCCGTAACTGGAAGAGGCGGCTGAGGGATTGGCGTAAGGCTTGGCCGACATGACAGTCCGGCTGGAGATCAGACCGCTCACCGGGAAGCCGTTCCCCATGCCCTTGCCGATGGTCATGATGTCCGGGGTCACCCCGAAGTGTTCCACGCCAAACAACCGGCCGGTGCGGCCGAATCCGGTGAGCATCTCATCGGCTATCAGCAGGGCCCCGTGGTCTTTGGCGAGTTGGGCCAATCCGGGTAAGAACTCCGGTGGCGGCACGATATTCCCCGCGGTGCCCTGGATCGGCTCGACGAGAATTGCGGCCAATTCGCCGGTAGTATTGAGTTTGATGACCTGACGGGCAAAATCAAGGCAATGGATGCCGCAGGCCGGATATTCCAGGCCGAAGGCGCAGCGGTAACAATCGGCATAAGGAGTAAGAGCCAGGCCGGGGTGCAGCGGGCCCCAGTGTTGTTTGAAAGTGCTGCCCATCAGGCCCAGCACTCCACCGGTTTTCCCATGAAAGCCTCCCCAAAAGGCCAGGACCTCGAATTTTTTCGTATACGATTTGGCCAGGCGAACGGCCGCCTCAACGGCTTCCGACCCGCCGGAATAAAGTTGCGTGAGACCGAGGTCCCCCGGAACTTGGGAAGTCAGGCGGGTGAGAAACTTTACCCGGTTTTCGCAGGTGAAACTGCCAACTGTCACTTTGTTGAGCTGATTGGTCAACTCCGCGATATAGCGCGGATGACTGTGCCCAAGCGAACAGACGCCGATGCCGGCCATAAAATCCAGGTACCGTCTGCCATCCACATCGGTGAGAACGCGACCTTCCCCCCGATGGAGGACCAATTGGGAAAGGAGGGCTAAATTCTGGATGCCGGGAGAAATGACTTCCTGTTCGGCGAGGAACAAGTCCAGGGATCGAGAGTGAGAATCTGCGTTAGAGGGTCCAGAGGCATTCAACATGACGAGCGATCTCCTGGGCCGCGGCTTTCCGACAGCGAGAAAAGCTGGGCCAGTCATTTAAGTCTATGAGCATTAGGGGCCCTTCCGGGGTCTGGATGACGTCTCCCCCGAAAACCTCAAGTCCGATAAGGCGGGCGGCGCGTCCGGCAAGAGCTTTCAGGGGATTAATTAAAGGGCCATTCACCGGTTCACCCGTGGCCGACCAAAAAGCCTGGAAAAAGCGGCCCGGGCCCACGGCATAAAATTTGATTTCCTCACCAGGCACATGTTCTTGCCATACCAGGCCATCAAACCGACGGCGGGTGAAATCGCCCAATGCGGCCTGGGCTTCTGCCAAGGTACGCACCTGCACGACATCCCCCGGGACTTCCGCATGAACCTCGGGCCTTTTCAGCCAGCCGGGTCCGGGAAATTCCCGGGGCCAGCGACCCCGGGTTTCTTTCAAGGTAAAGAACCTGGTGGCCGGATAGGGAACCCCTGCTGGGGCCAGCAAAGGAAAGAGATTGCGGCGATAACATCGCAGCACGGCCTGGGGAGAATTGATCAGCGGTAGCCCAGCCCTTTCCCAAAGAAACAGGCGTCCCAAAGCCTCGGGGCCCTGGGCCAGGTGCAGGATTCCGGTGGCCCGCGGCGGCTCGGAAGGGAGGTCGCTGGCAGACAGATACCTGACCTCGCAACCCCGGGCGGCCAAGCCCTGCAACACTTCCTCCAAAATGGCGGCATCGGCCTCCACCTTGCCTGGCGACAACTCCTTTTCCCGGTAAATGCCGTAAATCAAAGGGGCCATGGCAGGGTTCCGGTACTTAAAAGGAGTTCGCCGCGCTCAATGTCCGCCGGGCAATCCACATCCACGGCGGGGCCCACGTCAACCCCCATCAAAGGATAATTATCCCGAGCCAGCATTGCCAGGAATTGCCGCAAGGCTCCCAGCCTCAACTCCCGAGCCCGGGGTTCATAGGCAAACACCTGGGGGTGAAAATAGTAGCATCCGGCAGTGATGAAGGGGCTAACTTGAGGCTGGCCCACGGAGATCACGCGGCCTTGAGAACCAACCTCTACATAAAGGGGGGATTCATCCTCCTGATAGGAGGTGAGCCCCAGCACTCCCAAGGCCGGGGCCGCCTGAGCTTGGGTGACAAAGCGGCTCAACGCCCCTGGCGCCAGGATTGCATCCACCGTCAGCAATAAGAAGGGGGTATCCAGATAGGGTTTGAGCGCTAACAGGCTCTCCAGAGAATTGGGGCTGTCCCAGACCAGCACATCTATCGGCAGGGGCCAGACATTGCCTTTCAGATATTCTGCCACCTGCGGGAATACCGGAGTAGTGATTACTGCCCCCCTGCGGGCGCCGGCAGCCGCGGCCTCTTCCAAGGCCCGCCCCACCAAGGTGCGGCCACCTACCTTAACCAACGGCTTTGGAATGGCGATTCCCCCCTGAGCCAGACGGCGGCCCCGACCGGCGGCAATGATCCCCACTTTCATGACAGCAGGCCCTCCAAATCGCCCAGGCTGCTGATCTGATAATCGGCCAAGGCTGGGTCAAAGTCAGGCGGCAACGGGGCGGACATGGCGTCGTTACGCAGCCAGATGGTCACCAGGCCCACCTGCCTGGCCGGGCGGATATCCTGATTATATGAATCCCCCACATAAGCCACCACTTCCGGAGCAAGGTCCAGGCGGCGCAGAGCCAGCCGGAATATTGCTGCATCCGGCTTCCGCACCCCCACCTCGTGGGAATCCGCCAGGGCCATAAGTGATGGCTTGATCCCGGCTTCAGCCAAGACGCGGGCGGCATTGCCATAGGAATTGGTGACCACCCCCAGACGGAACCGCTGGGCCAAACGGGAGAGGATCCCGGCATTCCGATGCAGGGTTTGGAGGCAGGAGGCCAAAAATTTCTGCACCAGGGCGCGGTGTATTTCGGCCCTTTCGACCTTGAGAACTGCCAGTTGCCGGCTGACGTGCAGATCAATTAAACCGGCCAGATTCAGGTCAGCCCCCCGAGGATCTTGTAAACAGTAAGCTTCTGCGTCATAAAACGCGGTCTTCAGCTCTTCCCAGGCAACCTCTGGCAAATATTCTTGATAAAGCAGGTAGAACCGATTGAGCCAATGTTCGCCGTCGGCATCCAGGGTGCCCCCCAGATCGAAGAGAATTCCTTGCAAATTTTTAAAAAGTCGAGGCGTCATAACCAGGCCGTGGAGAGAAAAGATGCGGAGATTGATGGGTGTCTCTGTCATCAAAGGACAAAACTAACCATCTTTCCGCTTTTTCAACGTTTGGTAAGCCCAGGGCTCCCACCCAAACAGGGGTTTGAGAAACGGTGTGGATCGGGCCTTTTGATCCTCCAACACCCGCAGCAGTGCGGGGAGAATTGTCAAAGCCGCCAGCAAGACGCTCAGGCTACCCACGGCAGCCAGCAGGCCCAGGCTGAAGACTCCCCGGTGCCCGGATACCATCAAACTGCCGAAACCTGCGGTGGTAGTCAAAGCGGCCAGGGCCACACCTTTGGCGGTGCTGGCCGGGAGGGTCATGGCCCGGGCCGACTTTTCCAATTGCCAGCGGGTTAAGATGATTATCCCGAACTCGGCCCCCTCCCCTAAAATAAGGGGCAGGAAGAGGACATTCGCCTGGTTGAAGCCTATGTCCAGGAGCCACATCAGGTTAAGGGTCCAACCGGTCCCCACCAGTAAGGGGGTTAAGGCCAGCAAACTCAACTTCAGGTTGCGAAAGAATAACAACAGCATGAAGGTGATGGCCAGCAAGGCTATTCCCGCAGCCCAGACACAGGCATTGCGGAAGGCGGAATTAAAGACGTAAAGCATTACCGGGTCCCCCACCACGTTGGGGTCTATCTTTCGAAGATCCTGGACAAAATGCTTCAGATTATCCAGATCCCAGATATCGGCGGACGGGAAGATCTGCATTATAAAAATGCCCGTGGGGCTGACAAACCGTTGGCGCACCGGTGACGGCAAATTCGCAATCCCGGGGAGGTCAGCATCGAGGTTGGCTTTCAACAGATGCCATTTTTCCGTGAGGTCGACGCAGAACTGCTTTTCAAGGGCGGAAAGGCGCGAGGACACCTGGGGGTGCTGAACCGGATCCAGAAGAGGCAGGATCTGGGAAAGGAGCAGGTTGACATCCTGCAATTGTTTCCGGGCGCCATCGTCTTCCGATTTCCCCAAGTCTTTCTGGGCCTGGGACATTTTGAATTTGATCCGTCCTAAGATATCGGCCAGGTCTTCCGCGGCGGAAACAGATATGGGGGCGGCGGAAATATTTACTTGGGTTAACGGCCTCAACTCCCGGATCATGGGAAGCTTTTCCTGGGGATCATCAGGCAGGAAGGATAGGATGGATTCCACCCTGGAGACGCTGCTTAAGCCTTTCAGGGCCTTGGTCTTTGCTTGGAGTTCTTTGAGGGAATTGGCGGTCATGATCCCGTAAACACTGGAATAGCGCGAACCTTCCAGAAGTTTAAGCTCCCACACCACGGATTCGGTTTGTGAATTTTGTAAGTTGAGAGGGTTTAAATCAAAAGGCACCTTTAACAGGCTGATGACCCCCAATGCCGCCAGCCCCAATCCCAAAGTTAGGACTATTCCAGGTCGTTGCCCCCTGAGGAAGGAGAAGGGATGCGGTTTTCCCTGGGGTTCCGGCCCCTGATCACCGGTTTTGCACCTTTCGACAACTATAACCAATGCCGGCTGCACCACCAGGGTGACCAACAGCATCACGATAATGCCCATGAACAGAATCAGGCCCAGCTCCGCCAGGCCCTTGAAGCCGGTGAACAATAAGGGCAGGAAGGACACCGCGGCCGCCAGGGCGGCATAGACGATACCCGGGGCCGCATGTCTTTGAGCGCTTGACAGGTTCTCTAACCCGCAACGCCTGGCCCCGCCCTGCTCCTCTTCTAAACGGCAAAACCAGTGGACGCCATAATCAATGGTGATCCCCAACATGAGGGGGGTGAAAATCATGGAAAGGATGTTCAGATGACCCACTACCAAAGTGACCAGCCCGAAAGTGCAACAGAGACCGATAATCAGGGCCAACCCTTCCACCGCCGTGCGCTTCAAACTGCGGAAAAAGATGATGAGAAGCAGTACCTGGCCCATAAGAGACAGCCAGGTAGCGAGGGTTATGTCCTGCATAGCCCCCGTCATTTCATCATCTTCCAGAGCTTCGGGACCGGTTACCCCCGCCTGGATTTCCGGAAAATCAACCTTAAGCTGAGCCACTGTTGTCCGCAGCCGGTTGAGGGCTCGTTGGGAGACAGTGTAATCTCCTTCCCGGGTAGTCACCAAAAAGAGGAGGTACTTGTTTTGGGTAAAAAAGTAACCTTCTTCCTGGAAATCACCGAAACCCTGAGGCAGAAGGGCATTAAAAAAGGAGAGATGCTCCCTCTGACCTTTCAAACCTTCATAAAATTGTTTCAATACGGAATTCAATAAGCCCAGATTCGGCAGCTTGTCACCCCGGGATTCCTGCAGGAAACCAGTGAAAAGCTCACCAATCATGGACTTGGTGATCTCCTGGTTGAGACCCTGGAAAAAACTACCCAGGCTCGGATCTGCAGCCAATTGCGTGATCATGGTGCGATGGTTCGTGAGCTGCTCTTTGAGCTGAGCCAGTTCCGCGGGCGCCAGATAGAAAAGAGCGAAAGATTTTAATCTTTCCGGATCGATGCGATAAAACAACTCGGCGAAATCTTCAGGATACCGGCGCAGTTCTGTAGCCAGGGCCTCGGCGAAGGCGATAGACCGCTGCTTCTCGGGGCTGGCGATGACCACAACCAGGCCGTCCTTGGTACCGAATTCTCGTTCCAGCCGCTCTTTCATGGCAATGAGATGTTTATCGCTGGCGACCAGGTCGGTTCGTTTGGTCAGGAAGGACAAATGCTGAATTGTGTAAAAGACCGACAGCCCGGAGAGCAAGAGGGAGATGAGGATGATTGGCCAGGCAACCCGGCTCAGCAAGGAGATCCAGGAGTCGTAGATCAGGGCAAATCTTCTTTTAAGAGACAACGATGTTTCCTTGACTGGCAGCAACCAGGGAGAACAAATGCCAAGGAGTTTCCCGGGAGCTTTTGGGGATTACCCAGACCCCCGGCGCCCGGT
>Ga0066636_10000953_pt1 | contig 17314 bp, 9 predicted proteins | sample CryGeyCG2014_080_2_FD_62736 | JGI IMG/M metagenome (GOLD analysis project Ga0066636, IMG submission 62736) | Groundwater microbial communities from aquifer - Crystal Geyser CG07_land_8/20/14_0.80 | ecosystem: Environmental > Aquatic > Deep subsurface > Groundwater | place: USA: Utah: Grand...
GCGGGCGATAAAAACAAGGTCGCGCCCGCGGCGCGGGCCGGAATAAAGGAAAAAAACGACCCCAAGAAACAAGACAGGATAAGCACCGGACTGATTATTCTTTTCATATGAATATAAATAGGATTTATTAATCCGAAAAATCACTTCAAACTGTCCGCTTGGATGGAAATCTTCTTTTTTCCTTTGGTCTGCAGGCGCAATAAGGGCAAGCGCAAAGTCAGAATACCTTTATTCACTTTGGCGGCGACTTCCGCCACATTTATCTCTTGAGGCAGGACGATTTGCCGGTAAAATTGGCCCCAAAGCAATTCTTCTCGGAGGTTTTTCGCCCCTCCTTCACCCTCCAGATCAAGAGGTCTTTTCCGCGTGCCCTGGATGGTAATGACATCATTCTCATTTTCCACGGTAATATCCAAATCGTTTATCTCCACGCCCGGTACTAAAGCGAAAATGATTATTTCTTCGGCGGTCTGGAAGATATCCACATCCAACTGCAGATAGCCAAGCGCATCCTTGTCTTTTTCCCGGGTTTCCACGGCCGCTTCAGGCGCGGGCAGATTTTCTTCGTTGATTTTCCCTTTTAATTTGTCTAAAAATGAACTCATAATTTTATAATTATTTTAAAAAATTATCTGCTGATGCGCGGCCAATAACCGCCGGATAATCGCTTGTGAATATTATAACACATTTATCCACCCCGAGCAAAAAAATAATCAAATATTCCTTCAACCGGTCCAGTGGTACATCATAATACTGAAGTCTATCAAATTAACCCGACCGTCATGATTCTGGTCGGCGCAAGCATTATCGGAATTCCACCAGTATAACAATATGGAAAAATCAGTGATGTTGACGCGACCGTCGCCATTCAAGTCCGCGCCGGCGCAAACCGCCAGTGGCGCTTTTTCGCCCAAGCTTAATTTGATCGCCGTACCGAAATCGCTGGTGCCGATGCCACTTAGGCCGGTCCTAGCCTTCATAATGTATTGGCCGTTATCCAAGCCTTGGGAAGAAAAACTGGCCTGCCAGCGGCCATCAGACGCGGCCGTAACCGTCTGCTTGACAATTTTATCGCTGTTTAAATCACTGGCTTCCGGATAAAGCCAAATTTCCACTTGCCCGCCGGGCGCGGACTGACCCGACACGGAAAGAGAGTCGCCGGGGACCCAATAAGTAGCGCTCACCGCGATCGTCGGCGGCAAAATTATATTAGCCAAGACTGATTTTGTCCCTTCTTTCAAAGCAAAAGTCGTGGTATAGGCCAGGGATTCACGGCCATCGCTGTCTTTGGCCTGCAGGCCGAAAGTATAGACTCCTTCTTTCAAATCGTCTAAAAGCAGGCTAAAGGCGGCGTTAGCCGCCGCCATGGCGGTTTTCTCCTTGACGCCGTCCTTTAAAATACTGATAGAAGCATTGGGATAAGCCCAGCCGGAAAAGCTGACAATCGGATTCGGCGGCAAAGGCGGATAGGGCTGAAGGTCGCCGGTGCCCGGGCCGGGTTGGTTGCCGAAACCTCCGCCCCCGCCCCCGCCCGAACCGCCCCCGCCCGAACCTGAGCCGCCGGTTTCTTCCCCGCCTTCACTGCCCTCGCCCGTTCCTTCGGAATCGCCTTGAGCCTTGATGGTGAAATTAATCAAATAATCAGTGTCATCGGCAATATCTTTCGTATCCAAACAACGAATATAAAAATTATATTCCGCCGGCCATAAACCGGTCAGCAGGCGGGAATGGAAAAAAGCGTCGGTATATTCGAAATTGTCGGTCATATCCGCGTAGGCCGTGCCGGAGGCGATGCTGTAGCGGCAATGGGCAACGTAATTGGTCTGGAGCGACATGTAAGTCTGAGTCGTACCATAAGCGAGAAAGCCGCTGGGCGCACCGTTGAAACGGATTTTGGTCTGATAGCCGGTCATTGATACCGGCGCCACGATCGCCACCTTGAGATAATCGGCGCCGGCTATCAAGTGATCCGCCGCGTCGTAAAAATCCAACTGGTAAGAATAGGAACCGGGCGCGGCCGGATTGATGATGTCGGTCTGGCCGGCTTCGCCAGACGCGGCCCAGCGGCCGAATACCAATTTTACGGCTGTGCCGGCACTCACGCCGGCGCTGCTGTTCAAGGTGATCGCGATCCGGCCATTCGCTCCGCTCGTCACCGCCACGCCGTCCGTGGAAGTTGAAACAAGCGCGGAGACTTCCCGGTCAATAAATTCTCCGCCCAGAGAGGAACTGGTGGCAAAATCAACTTCCGCGCTGGAAAATTCCGCGGGAATAAAAAATTCCCCGGGCGCGGGCGTAAAAACAATCCTTCCGCCCGCCGGAATATCAACAGTCGGCAGGAATTTGATCTCATGGCTGGAAGAAGCGGACGGGCCGGAATCGCTCAAACGGTCGCTGATGTGAACCAAACCTTTGGCGGACACCGATTCAGCGCCAGACAACAACAGTCCGAACGCGAAAATCGCCCCGGCCAAGAAAAAAATTATCGGTTTAATTGGTTTTTCCATCTTTTTTGTCTTTTTGCCGCCGCCGAAAATCAAGATAATAATTCAAAAGAATCAGGATGAAAAGAGCGGCAATGCCCAGAAAAATCACGGTCAGAATCAGCGGATTGCCCATGGTCGCCTGGCGGGCCAGGTTCTCCTCTTTGACCGTTAAATCATGCTCTTTCTCCGCCAGACGGTTTTCTTTTTCGGCCAACTGAGCCGCCAGCTTATTGTGCGGATTTTCCTGGACACCCACGGACATGCCGACACTCAAGGCCTTGCTGAAACCGGCGCCGATAAACTGGCCGAGGTCGATGGAATTTAATTGGAGATAAAGCGAGAAGTGCAAGCTGATCAGCAGGAAAAAAAAGATCCGCCAGCCATGGATGAATTTTACGATCTTCTTGATCATATATTCAGAGACTTAATCCTGTCCGGGGGGAAAAAGCATTAATGCCCGCGGCCGGAACAAATTAAAACCCGGAAGTAAACGGCAATAATTAGCGCTCTATCAAAATTGTAACGAAAAATCCCGGCCCAGGATGACAATAATTTCCTCCGGACGCGTCTCGTCCGTCATCAACTCAACCACGATCGGAAAAAGCTGGCTGACCGCTTCCGCTTGCGCGGCGTATTTTTGCGGATATTTGATTATGGTGCCGGCATAATCAAAACGATCCGCGTTGCCGGTGTTGATCTCCTGGAAACCGGAGGAGGCGAAAAACTCCAAAGCCCGGGCCGCTACGCCGCTTTGGCCGCTGCCATTCAGGATCGTTATGGCCGGCAAAACGATTTTGTTCGCGGCCGGCATTCCTGAAGACGGCTGTTCCTTGGGCAAAACCGGCTCACCCGGAGCTTCTTCTGTCTGGACCGGGTTTATTTTCGGATATCCGTCCAAAGCCGGAGCTTTTTCCGTACCAGACCGGAAAAAATAGTAGCCGGAAAAAACCAGAACAACGGCCAAACCGGCCGCGACTAACTTTTTTCGGCGCGGCCGGCGCGGCGCCGGCGAAACGGAATCCGGTTTGTCCTTAAGGTTAATCGATCCGCCGTTCGCTTGGCCAGCCGCTGGAATAATCAACGTTTGCGGGCCGACGGGCGCGGGCGGCGGACTGACGCGCAAAAATGATTGTGCGTTTTTTACGGCGCGGCGGATATACAAACGGAGTAAAAAGACCAGCAGAATGATTAAAAACGCCAAGCCGCCCAGAAAGCCGAACAAAACGGGAAAATTCATTTTCCAGAAATAAAGGCTCTGGCTCGCGGTTTCATAGCTGGTCTCGCCGAAAGACAGGACGAGCATAGCCCGATACCGGCCCATTTCCAAAAGCCCATTGCCTTTGGTCCAAACGTATTGCCATTGGCGCGTGCTCTGCGGGAGGACATTGCCGAACTCGCTCTGATGGTTGATATTAATCCTGTCCTTTTCCTTATTCCATTGGTCATAAATGACAATATCCCCGCGCGGCTGAAGATGGACGTTGCCGGTATTGGTGAAACGGACCGAAAAATTCACATCCGCGCGGCCGTAAACGGATTTGTCCGTGGAAAATTCCCTGATTTCGCCGCTTTCCGTCGTTTCCCCCCGCACCGTCAGCATGATGATTGAAGCCAGCTGGGAAGAAACCTTGAGGACGGTGCCGGCCGCTTCCGCCTGCGGCTTGGTGCCGACAAAAATCAACCCGTAATGGCCGCCGGGTCCGGCATTAGCCGGCACCTTGATGGTGTAAGGGATATCAACGCTTTTCTGAGCCGGGATCTCAATCGGCCCGGCTTCAATGGACAGCCATTGCGTGAGCAGAAAATCCTGGCTGTCCGGGCTGGATTGGCTGGGCGGCGCGAGCAGAACAATGCCGCCCTCTTCTCCGCTCTTGAAATCATGCTTCTCCGTGAAAACTTTGATGGGTTGGTTGTTGTTGTTGATGACCTTGACCGAGCTGTTCCAAGTGTCGCCCGGGCTGACATTCGCCTTGACCAAAGGCGGAGTAATAGTCAGGGTCAGCTTGTTCAAATCACTCTGCGCGTTAGCAGGATTGATTAAAAAGCCTAGGGTAAAAAAGACTAAAAACAAACACTGGCCGAATTTCCCAATCACCAGCCCAAAAGATTGGTTCTGACTTTTAGAAAAAAAATAATTCTTCATTATATTTTATTTCTCTTATTTTTCTTTTTTCAGGTTAATAACGCCGTCATGGCCGCGGATCGGATCGTCCGGAGCCCAATCGGAGCGCGGACGAAGGCGGAAAAATACAATTATGACCAGAATAAGCAAAGCCAACAATGCGCCGGCGGCGAACCAAAGATAACGCACTGGAATCACCCAAAAAAATATTGAGTCCAGAAGATCCCGGGGCGAGGCCGTGCCATACTCCATTTCCAGCCGTCCGCGGAAACGGCCGCGGACGTCCTCGTTTTTCCAAGAAAAATTATAAGTCCAGACAGAAGACGGCGAAATGGCCGGCGCGTCAAAGCCAAGAGGAATCTTTTCAATCTCTTGGCCGCGCCGGTTAAAAATGTAAAAAAAACCTTGGGGCTGAACCGGCCGATTGCCGATGTTTTTGATCGTCAGAGTGAAATTTACCGGCGCGCGGAACCAGACATTTTTTTCCGCCTTAAAATCAGCGATCTGGGCTTTTTCAATGATCTCTTCCACGATTTCCAGGTTTACCAGCGCTTGGGGCTGGCCGCCGGCCGCCATATTTCCCGCCGCCGCCGGCCGATCCCCGCCCTCGGCGAAAGTAATGGCCGCATGGCGCCGGCCCGGCTTAGCATTCAGATTAACATTAATTTTCAGAGGAATAACTATTTCGGTTTTAGGCATCATTTCGTAAACACCTCTTTTGATGCTCATCCAGCTGGCCAAAGATAATGACCGGTCAAGACCGGACGGATCGGCATCATCCTGCCGGCCGGACAATTCATCCCAATCGCTGACAAAAATATAGAATTGCCGGAATTGTTCAGAATCATTCCGGACCGTAAATTCATATTCCAAAAGGTCTTTGGCCTGCGCCTGGCCGTCAATGATCTGCGGACTGGCCGTCAAGCCCGCGTCTGCAGACTGCGCCGAAACCGCTGCTCCCAAAAAAAACAAAACCGGTAAAAAAACCCCGAGAAATAACTTTTTATACCGTAAATCCATGGTGGTTGATTGATTAAATCTGCCCGCGCCAAAAAATATTTCAGGCCGGACATCAGGCAAAAATCAGAAAATATAAAACCACGCCAAAAAGCAAAGCGATGACAAGCAGGGCGCCCAACAGGAGGATAAAATGCCAGATGCGGGAAGGTCCGCGATATTTGCGGCGGCCGGCCGACCGGAGACCGGCCTGGGCCAAAGCGCTCGCGATCGCCCGATTACGGTAAAAACGAAGGGCGAGGATAATCAAGACAAGGCCGATGGCGATTCCCAGGCCGGCCAAAAGAACCAGCTTCCAAGGCATAATCCAAAAAGTCTTGGACGTAAACAAAGTTTGCTTCCCTTGCCCGCCCTTGTCCACGGCCGCGCCGTAATTGAAACCAAGTTCGGCTGTATAGCGCCCGAAAGCCCGCTGGCCGGACCAATTCTGCGTAAAACGGCGGATACTGCGGGGCAAAATGTTGGCTTGGGTCTCATTAATGTCAATTTCCGCCACTTTCTTGCCCAGCATATTCTTGATCGTGATGAAGCCGTTGGGTTTGACATGGACATTGCCCAGATTCTCAATCCGGGCCGTGAAAGCAACGGAAAAAGGCGTTCCATAAATTTCCTTGTCTGTAATAAATTCACGGATAGCGGCCTCTTCGTAAATCTCTCCTTTGACGCGCAAGAGGACCAGGCTGCTGGTCTGCTGGGCAACAGACATTCCTGCTCCCCGTTCTTCGTTGTTCTGATAAAGCCGAGGCGGCTTGGTGCCGAATACCACCGCGCCGTAATATCCGCCCGGGCCGATATTGCCCGGCACTTTGATTTTGAAAGGGATCTGTTTCGTTTCCTGCGGAGAAAAATCCAATCCGGCCGGATCAATCTCAATCCAGCTGGCCAGATAAGCGCCTTCCTCTGAACCAGGCGGAATCAGCCTGGCTACGCCGTTCTCGCCTTCCGCTTTAAAATCTTTAAGATAGGGAAATAAAGTTTTGCTGACTTCCGATTCATTGGTTAATTTGATATAATCTTCAATAATTTTGCCCGGTTCGGCAACGTATTCAAAGCGAGGCGGGCTGATTCTTAAACCGATGGACTGGGCCTGGACTGAAGTCGCGATGAAAAATAGCCAAATCGGCAGACACAAGAAAATTATCTTTTTCATTTTTCTTTTTTTAGAAAGAGTCCGTATCGGACAAAAACATAAGTCCGAAAATAAACGGCCCTTAATATAAATAGTTAAATATAAATTATGGGTATAGCCACTCTACGCCCGTCAATTTCTTACTCAATCATATTTTAACATTTTTTTAAAAATGTTTCAATTCATAAAAAAATTCTTTTTTGTCTAATAATATACAAAAACTTCCCTGAAAAACAAGGAAGTCTTTGTTTTGCCGCACATATCAACAAGTTCAATAAGTGGGAGTGCAGACATAAGTCAGGATCGTGCTGTAATCGCCCGCTTCCTGTAAGTCGGAAATCCGGACAGAATACGCGACGGCCGCCATGCCGATATTCTGGGTACTGCCGTCCGCCGGGCCAACATGCGCCATCACGATCGTCGGATCGGTACCATCAGTGCCGACGTAATAAGCTTCGCCCTGGTAATAATCGTTAGTCATGATCAGGTTATCAGCCGCATCATCGTCATCCGAAGTCAAGCCCCAATGACCGTAGGTATTCGGACTTTCCAGGACGCCGCCGGGATCGCTCCAGGGACCTGGGGTTGTTGAACCGGTGCCGTCCGGAGAATTGTTAAAGCTGTTGATGGTCGCGCCGGCCGCATTCTGCAAATCTTGGTCCTTCTGCACCGTCACGATGAAGCCGTCCGTGGCATTGGTGGAAACCGTCAGATTCTGGGCAAAAGTGGTGGAGGCGTTGGAATGCAGGGTGCCGAAATTGATTTCTTCCGCCGTGGAAGTTCCGCTCAGACCGATGCCGTTCACCGTTGATTTGGTGCTGTACGGCCCCAGCCCGGAAACCGTAAAAGTCAGAGTGGCGTCAACTGTTGCCCGCACGGTCACATCGTCTATGATATAAACTTTCAGAACCGTCTCATCCTTGACCGTGTCCGTGTTATCATAAGTGGTCACAGTCACATCCTTGTCGCCGGTAGCGTTCGGGTTCAAAAGATTATAGATGGTGATCGTGTGCGTTGCCGGTTGGACAGCCAGGCTTTGGCCCGCGTCCACTTTGCACCTGAGCACCCGATAATCATCGGAAGCGGAAGTGGTGGAAGCGGTGGTGTTGGCCGGACAATTGATGGCCGCACTGGCAAAGTTGGTGAAGCCGGTTTGGAAACTGACCTCCACATATTCATTTTCTCCCAGAGCCGTACTCATGGAAAAAACTATCGCATGGGAAGAAGAGGCCTGCTTGTCCGAATCGCTGATCGTGTCTTTGACGCTGTACAGCGAGCCGGCTTTGGCGAATTTGATCAAACCGTTAAACGGATAAAAACCATACATTGCCACCAATGAAAAAATCATAATGGCAATCAGGGCAATGCGCCCTTGGTGTCTTTTTAGCATGAGGATAAAATTTAAAATTTAAGAAATTTTAAATTCTAAATTTTTTATTTTTCCTTTTTGCAAGCTTTCGACCTTTGATTGCCTGTTAGAGCAAAAAAATTTATTAAGCCTGCTTGGTTTTGGGATTAATAATAAACCAAAAGGAATAGCTGTTGATATTATAACATTTTAACATCGTCATGCCAATTACCAGAAAATAAATAATAATTGTTTAATCTTAAATAAATAATTTCTAATCTACACACCGCTGTTTTGAAAATTAAATTTTGATGAGTGTTCATGTGGATAACTCAAAAAAAATCCTGCCCCGTTTCAAGCGGGGCAGGATCGTGAACAAATACTTATGAATCCGCGACTATTTGCTTAAAAAGTCGGAGTGCAGATATAAGTCAAGGTGCTTTCGTAATCGCCGGCTTCCTGCAGGGAAGCGACTTGGACGGAATAGGCCACGAACGATTCGCCGATATTCTGTGTCGTGCCGTCGGACGGACCGTCATGCGCCATAATCGCCACCGGATCCGTGCTGTTCAAGCCGACATAATAAGCCGCGCCGCCCTGGTAATAATCATTACCAAGTAAAACGCCGTCATCGTCATCGCTGGTCAAACCCATGTGGCCGTAAGTATTATAGGTATCCAAAATATTTTTCGGGTGCTGCCAGATTTCCGGCGTCGAGGAGCCGGTATTGTCCGGGGAATTATTGAAACTGTTGATGTTCGCGCCGCCATCGGATAAAAGCTCGTGATCCTGATGGACAGTGACCACATAACCTTCAGTCGCGTTGGTGGTCACGTTCAAGCGCTGGCAGACCGTTGTGGTGGCATTGATAACCAGCGTCCCGAAAGGCGTATTGGTAGCGGTGGTGGTCTCGTCGCAATTTACGCCATTGACGGTTTTCGCGTCCGCGGCCACGCCGTTGATCGTGAAATTCAAGAATGAGTCAACGCGCGCGGTAACCAGGACATCCTGGATGATGAAAACCGCCAACTGCACTCTTTCCAAAACCGTGCCGCTGGCGTCATATAAATAAACCCAGATGTACTTAACGCCTTCACTGCCGGGCATAGGATTGGTTACGTCGGAAATGGCCACTTGGGTCGTTGTCGCGGCTAAAGGCGCAGTCATCCGGCAGAAAACTTGGCCATCCGCATAAGCATCTTCGTCAATGTTGGCCGCGCCATAAGCGCAAGATAAACTGCCGGTAGCCTGGCCGCTGAAGCCGTTGACAACGTTATTAAAATCAATCAGCCAATAGCCGCCGGTCGGAGTCGTGGTGCCGGTGGTGAAAGTAAAAGTGTGCGTGGCCACCACCCCGGCGTCCGAATCGCTGATCGTGTCCTTGGCTTGCATGATGGAATCAACGGCCGCCGCGGAACGTAAAAGCGGAAAATAGCCATAGATCCCGACCATGGAAAAGATCAGGAGACTAACGGCGATTTTTCTGAACTTTTTGTTTTTCATAGTTTTTTAAATTTTATTTTATTATATGAATCTTTAATAGGCAGCGGTATTGCGGAAATAATCCGAGGCAATGACCTTGTGAACAATAGAGGCGATTTCCTCTTGGCTGTAATAACGCCAGCCCCGGGAATCTCTTTTGGCTTTTGGGATAAGCCCCTCCCTTTCCCAGCGGATCAAAGTAGTTTTGTCCCGGTCAACCTCTTCCTCAATGTCTTTTAAACGGAATTTTTTAGTTTGTGGCATATTTTTAGTGTTTATTTTTATGGGCTCGACCTTTCCGGCCCGTAAATTAAAATTTTCCAACAAAAAAATCCTTTTACTTGAAAAGCAAAAAGATTATAGTAAATAACCTATATATTTGCCTGGTAATCGGGCTTTTTATCTTTACCCAATTTCTTTTGTTTTTCATTTTTATTTAGTTTTTTTGTTTTTTTACAGTATTGCTATATTGCTATACTGCTATAGTCTATTATACCCTATTTATAAATATTGGTCAATAATTTCTGACCGATATTAATAAATATTTACTATAATATATTTTATTTTAATATTAAAGAAAAAATAAATTAAAGATAGTATTATATTTTTCCGGATAAAATATTTATCCACAGATATGAATTGATTGGCCTCATCAAATTATGCCATATTCGTAGTATGCGTGTCCCCTTATGCGGATCATTCGGATGATTAACTTTAAAAATTCGGGATTACGACGTAATTTATTCCGGTTTCATATTCTCCGGACGCCTGCATATTGGTAATTTCCAAGCGATAAACCATGTCAAAAACGTCATCTTGCGCCGGCAGAGGATGGTAGCCGATCTCATCAAAAACAGAGTCAAAGCGGGCATAAGTATTGTCCGGGGCGAAACGGGAAGGAGAAACTCCGGTCAAAGTTTCGTCGCCCGTGTGATAGCCGAAACCACTGACATTCGGATTGATGTTCCAGGCGGCCGGACTGCTGTTCGGATAACTGATCGGATAGATTGAACTGCCGTTTTGGCTGGTCAGATCTTGGCGCTGTTTGACGAAAATCCGGTAGCCTTGTTCGGCGTTCGTGGTCACCACCAAACGTTGGGCGGAATTGACGGCCGCACCCCAAGGCAAGGAGCCGTAATTGATGGTTAGGGGCGAAGAAGCAATATCCGTCACCACCCCTTCCGTGGCGGTACCGGCAGGCAAGCCGCTGATAACAAAAGTCAAGGAAGAGGTGGAAACCATGACACTCGGGTAAATTTCACTGTCATTATAGACGACCGCTTTTTCGCCGGGCAAGCCGAGCAGATCATAATCCGCCCGGGGCCGGAAATAATAGACCCTTTCATTCTCGGCCGTATAAGCCTCGCCGTCATGGTTGTGGATCGTGAATTCCCATTCCGCGGCCGAACCGGTCGCGTGCGCGTAATCCGAAAAAGACAACCCGGATTCATTGTGCGTAGCCAGGGCATCGGCGTCAAAAACAAGATGGGTGGTGATCGGATCATTGTCATTGTCGGCGCCATCGCCATAGTTCCAAGCCGAAGTAGTGGAACCGATTTCGCCCACTGGCCAAACGTCGGCGCTGAAATCGGAATAGGTGGAATATTCCAAGCGCATCTTGACATTTTGTCCGGCCAGACCGCCGGTTTCCTTGACGGTCAGGCGCAATTTCAAAATATTATTCGGGCCGATCACCGGCATCGTATTGGTGGAAGTCAGATTGCGGTCGGAAGGAGTCTCGCTCTTTTCGTCATGGAACCAACGCCAATCCTGGGAACGCGGCGTGTAATCAGGGCTGTCATCCCAGACCAAATAGCCGCGCGGATCAAAAGGATCGCTGTCAAAATCATCGCCAGCCAAGCCGCCGTAATGATTAGTAAAAGTCCAAGGCGCGGGCGGAAGACCAGTTAAGGCGACATTGATTCCGCTGGCGGCATCGGTTGAAGTGGCAAAACGGCAATCAGTCGTCGTGGCATAAGGATTGGCGGCCAGGACCGAGGAAGCGATGCTGATCAGGGCGCCGCTGTCATATGTGAGTTCAAAACTGCCATTATCCAAAGAATGGATTACCGGGGAGCCGGATAATTCCAAGCCATCCTGGTCCAAGCCGCTGATTTCATAATAATTCGCTTCCAGCTCGCCGGCGCTGACCGACAAGCCGTACGCGCCGGTTCCCTGCCGGCTGATTGTGGTGCTCGCGCCCGTGGCGCCGATGATTCTTAACGTGCCGCCGTTCACGATCACCGCCGAATTATCCGCGATCCGGACCACGGCCGGACGCGGCGAGGCGCTGATATCCGTGCCGTCAAAATCAAGCAACCGGCTCCAATATTCAGTACGGCCGGCGCCAATCTCATATTGCCCCCAGATGAAAAGCTGGCCGGCATCGTTATGATGATGGATGGAATATAAAACCGATGAATCATCAATGTCATAAAGCGTGGACGAAGAATTCCAGAGGGTGATCTCCAGGCCCGGGCCGACCAGCAGACGGGCGTATGTTTCCGGATCCTGGCTCTTGGCGCCGATCGTGTAATCCTGGCTGCCGCCCAGCCGTAGCGCCGAGCCGGCCGCCCAGGCCGTGGCGGACGGAGCGCTGTCGCTGATGATATATTTTCCGGTGACGGCCACGGACTGGCCGGCCGCGACCGACAGGCTGGAAGCGCTGGTGATCCGCCAGTCGTTAGAGGAAGTGGCGTGGCTGGCAATCGTCCAACCGCCGGCCGCGCTGTCAAAAATTATATTGTAAAAAGGAGAATTTCCCGCCTGAATAATATGGCCGGGGCCAACCGCGGAAAAAGTGGTGCTGGCTTGGCGAGCGATGAATTGCCCGCTGTTCTGCCAGCCGCCCAAAGCGGTGATGTCGTAATTGTTCCCGCCCACGTCCAGGATGGAATTGGCGCCGATGGCCAGGTTGCCGCTCACCTGCAATTCATAGCCGGATAAAGTGCTGGTGGCCAGACTGGCTTTGGCGAAGGCCAGATGATAAAAATCATGGCTGTCATCCGTGCCGCCGGTACTGATCAAACTGGCGCCCGCTCCATTGAAAGTGGTGGTGGAATTGGCGGCGACGAAGGTCGCGGACGGCGCCACGGTCCAATCCGTGCCCAAAGTCGTAATTGTACCGTCCCCTTCCTTGTCGTCCGTGGCATTATATATGCCGTTAACGGCGATGTAATTGGTGATGCCCACTTCATAGCCGCGGGTGAAAAAACTGTCGCCGCTGTTGACGGTTAGGCTGGTGGCGGAAAAATCGGAATTCAAGCGGGTTACGGCCGGCGAATAACCGATTTGCGCATTGCCCAAATCCATCAAGGGATAATTATCATCTTGAAAATAACCGTCTTGGCCGTCGCCTTCAAAAATGAGCAGGCCGGTGCCAGTCGCTTTTTCAAAAGACGCGCCATTGGCGATGACCAAGCTCCTGGTTTCAAAATTATTGTCTCCGCCGGCCTGCAAAGCGCCTTGATTCAAGGTCGTGGTCGCCAAAACGCGCACGTTGTCCGCAAAATTCCAGCTGGCCCCCGCGCCGTTAAAAATCAGATTATAAAAATCAGCGCCGGCCGTGAAAATATCATAACTTCCGGAACCAGCCGCAAATTCCACCGTGGAAGAAGCCGCCGCAAACACGCCGCCGCGGCCGTCCCAACCGCCATAAACGGTGATGGCCTGGGTGCCGGAAGCGATGAAACTGCCCTTGATCTTGATGTCCGTGAAAGACAGGATGTTGTCGCCGGACAGGAAAATGTCTCCGGGCCAGACATAAAGGCTGTGGCCGGCGGCCAAAACCAGGCTCTCTCCGGACACAGTTGCTTTGATATCAGGATCGTTGTCGCCGTCATAACTGTCCAGATCCGCGACCGTGATCGGTCCGGCATCGTCATGCCGGACAATGATGTAATTTTGGTAGATATCCAGATCGTTGATGGAGCCGGAGACGCCGTAACGAAAATAGACCGCGCCCTTTTCCAGGTTATTGTTCAAAAAGACCGCGATAGGCGTGCCTGATTCCGGCGGATCAATATCGGAAAAAGTAAAACGGCCGTTGCCCGCGAGAGCGCTTTGCGTTTCCCGCGTAAAGCCGTTGACCGCGATCGTCACGGTCGGCGCGCTTAAAACCGGACTGCCGCCGGGCGCGTCATAGACCACGCCGGAAATCGTAGGCACCAGCTTGGCGCTCACCTCGCCCGCGGACGGGGTTTTGTGGCCATAATCATCATAGGCCCAGATCCGGAAAACATATTGCTTATTCGCGATTAGACCGGTGATCGTGGTGGAGGCGGCGCCTTGGTAATCAAACGCGCCCAGGCTGGCGTCCGAGCTGGAGGCCCAGGGAAAGTCGGATTCGGTGACGCCGGACGCGCCTTCTCGGTAGAATATCTTGTATTCGCGGAAATAGCCGTCCGAGCTGGTGGCGCCGAAGCCGAGAGTGACCGAATTCATGGTCTTTTCCAGGACGGACAGGTTGCCGGGCGCGCTGGGCGCCTTGGTGTCAACGCTCACGCTCGTGGTGGCGGGCGCGCTTTGGTCGTCATAGCCGTCATTGGCGGTCAAGCGCCAGCAATAATCGCCCTCTTCAGCCGGCGCGTCCGTACCGGCCAGCCAGTTGAAATAGACTTCATTCTCCCCTTCCTGGGTGATGATCCAATTCGCGCTCGTGCCGATTTGATAATCACTGTTATTGTCAATGCCGGGCTGGCCATAAGTGGCGCTGATATTTTCCGTGTCCAAAGACGGATCGCCGGGAGGGGCAAAGGAACAATCGGACGCGTATTCCACCCGGGCGCGCACCGGCAATTCGCCGTCATGATCAACCGTAAAGCCGATCCGCACTTTGTCTGATCCGTCCGTCAATTGATCGCTGGCAACAAACGCGGCATCCGGGGGCGGAGAAACGGATATCTCCGGATAGCGGCCGTAATTGTTCACGCGCGCGCCGCTTTGCGTCACGCGGAAACAATAGGTGCCGCCGGCCTGGGCGGCGGGCTGTATTTTCAGGGCATATTCCAATTCCGTGTAATAGCCGTTATTGAGGATTTGATAGCCCGTGCTGTGATCGCCGGCCTTGACCATGTATCCGGGCGCGAACGGATAGCTTTCAATATTAAGTAAGCGGGCGGTGGTGGAGCTGTGCTGGTTGAAATATTCGCTGTCGGCCATCACGAAAACCGTGCTGCCGCTGTCCGCCGGCACGGTTGTCCAATCCCCGATCGCTTCACAGGTTCCGCTTTTTTGCCCATATTCAAGGGTATAAACCACGCTTTCCGTTTTTATATCGCCCAAATTGGCCAGCGCGAAGCGCAGGCGCAAAGTTTCGTTTTTCACCGCGTAAACGCCCGCTGTCGGCAAAGGCGCGTCCTCCGTTTCCCGCCAGGTGGCACTGGGCTGGACCAGGGTGGTGGTGGCCGTTTCCAGAGCCGCGGCGGTCCGGTTGCCGAAATCGTCATAGGCCCAGATGTTGAAATAGTACGGTGTGGCTTGCGCCAGGCCAGTGATGGTCGTGGAAGCCGCGCCGCCATAATCAAACTCCGCCAAATTCCCGTCCTGAGCCGCCGTGAACGGCGAATCATTTTCCGTCACGCCGCCGCTGCCGGCTTTGTAAAAGATCTTATATTCTTTGAAGTTGTCATCGGAGCTGGTCGCGGAAAAATTCAGCTTGACCCAGCTGACCGCCGCCGCGGCCGCGGATAAATTGCCGGGCGCGCTGGGCGCCAGATTGTCAATCAGCAAGGTGGTCGTGGCCGCGGCCGCCGGCGTATCCGCGCCGTCAAAAACCGTCAAGCGCAGGCAATAAGTCCCTGATTGTCCGGCCAAATCCGTGGCGGACAGCCAGTGGAATTTGACGTTATTCGCGCCGCTGGCCGTGACGATCAAATCCGTGCCCGTGCCGATCTGGTATTCGTAGTCGTCAGCAATGGCCGGCTGGCCGTAATCGGCCGTAATGGTGGCGGAATTTTCATCCAAAGTCGGATCCTGGGGCGAAGAGAAATCGCAGTCCGCGCCGGCATATTCTAATTTCGCGCGGCAAGGATCTCCATTTGTGTCATAAACCTGGATGGAAACTTCCACCGCGCCGGTGCCGTCAATCTTTTGGGCGGTCAAGCTGGGGTTGAAAGCGCCGCTGGGCCGGCTGTTGGTGGTGAAAGTTGTCTGTCCGGAACTGCTTTTGTTCCCATAATGGTCATAAGCGAATATTTTGAAACTGTACTGCGTGTTGGGGCTCAAATTAATAACCGTGGTGGTCGCGGTCCCGCGGTAATCTTGGTAGTCCAAATCATCGTCCATCTGCTCGGAGTCGCTTTCAGTGACAGCGGCCACGCCCGCCTTGTAAAAAAGGCGGTATTTATGGAAATGGCTTTCGGTGGTGGAGGCGCCGAAAGACAGAGTCAAAGTTTCGCCGGCGCGGCTGAAAAGTTCCAGATCGCCGGGCGCGGTCGGATTGAGCGTGTCTACGCTGATGGTCGTGGTGGCGGGTAAAACTTGTTCGTCATGGCCATCATAAACTATCAGGCGTAAACAATAGTCGCCTTCGGTATTCGGCAAATTATTATTCACCAACCAATCCACGCTCACCAGATTCGCGCCGGAAGAAGTTATAATCCAGCCGGAATTATTGCCGGCTTGGTAATAATTGCTGTTTTCAATCTTCGCGTCGCCATAAGTGGAAGTCGCGTTTGTATCGGTCATATCCAATGCGAGGGCGGACGGCGAAGAGAAATCGCAGTCCGCGCCGGCGTATTCCAAACGCGCGCGCGTTTCATCGTCGCCGTCCGGATCGCTCGCGCTGAAATACAAATCCGCGGTTTTGCTGCCGTCGGCTTTCTGCCCGGACAGGAAAAACGCGCCGTTCGGAAAATTGTTCGTGCTCGCGGTCATGGCCGTGGCGCTGGCTTTGTTCCCGGCCTGGTCATAGGCCCAGATATTGAAAACATAATCCAAGCCGGCGCCCAAGCCGCTGATCGTAGTGGTAGCGGCGCCGAAAAAATTAATATTGCTTAAATTAAGATCGCTGGTGGAAGCGAACGGGGTGTCAGTTTCCGCGACGTTCTCCGTGCCGAGCGCGTAATAAATTATATATTCCCGGAAATTATCCTCCGTGGTCGTGCCATTGAAAGCCACGGTGATGCTTTCGGCCCGGTAAGAATCAATGGTCAGATCGGCCGGCGCCAAAGGCGCGATTGAATCAATCTTGAAATTCGGCGTCGCCGGATCAAAAACCTGCCATTCGGAACAGGCGCCTTGGTCATCGCACGCCAGGACCTGCCATTTCAAGCCGCCGGCCGTTTCCGGCAGATCCGCCGGCGCGGAGGTGGCGGCAAAAGGCGTAAGCTGATAATCGCCGGCCAAGGATTGGACAGTCCAGACCTTGCTCAGGCAATCACCCCAGGACGTGGTTGAAGCGCAAGGATTGAGCGGTACGGTCGTGGCCGTGGTTAAGGTATCATTTTGGAGCAATAATTCAAAATAGAGATTGATAATTTCTATTCCATCTTCATCAAGCGCGGCCGCGGCCAGGGATACTGTGTTGCTGGTCAGCCAAGCGCCGTTCGCGACCGCTGCGGCGCCGCCGGATTTGGTTTGGCTGAGAGCGGACGGCGTTCCCGGCCGGCGGTTGGTGTGAGCGGCGGTTTCCGCCGCCGAGCTGGCGCGGTTGCCGTATTGGTCATAGGCCCAGATGTTGAAAACATACTGCGTGCCGGTGGCCAAGCCGGTGATCGTGGTGCTGGCCG
>Ga0066636_10000954_pt1 | contig 17312 bp, 19 predicted proteins | sample CryGeyCG2014_080_2_FD_62736 | JGI IMG/M metagenome (GOLD analysis project Ga0066636, IMG submission 62736) | Groundwater microbial communities from aquifer - Crystal Geyser CG07_land_8/20/14_0.80 | ecosystem: Environmental > Aquatic > Deep subsurface > Groundwater | place: USA: Utah: Grand...
TGGGACGAATCCGCAGCAGACCAATAGCGGCGAGATGTATGGACAAAACCGGGAAAACCGGGAAAGATTCAACGCCAATGCAGATGTCCCCCCTGCCTTTCCGGTCTTTTCACCCATCGCAGGAGCGAAATCGGCAGCGGGGCTGGTCAGCATTTTCGCTTAAGTCAACAAGGAGGTAAAAATGGCAACCAACATCACCAGCGGTCTTGAAAATATCGTCAGCCAGACCGGCGCTACCACCAATCAGAGTCAGACATCAAACATGAAGTCCGTCGGCAAGGACGAGTTCATGAAACTTCTCCTGGCCCAGCTTAAAAATCAGGACCCGCTCAAACCGATGGACGGAACCGATTTTGCGGCGCAACTGGCCCAATTTTCGAGTCTCGAACAGTTGAAGAATCTCAATACCACGCTTGAGACCCAGAGCGTGAATCAGATGACGCTCGGTTACGCCCAGTCCGTCAATATGATCGGGAAAGAGGCCGTTGCAAATTCGGGCAACACCGTTACCGCAAACGGACAGACAACTGAGCTGAATTACAGCCTGGCGAAGGATGCACAGACCGTCACCATCAGCATCATGGACAAGAACGGAAAGCTCATAAAAACCTGGGATGAATCGGCCAAGACGGCGGGAATGAACAGCGCGACGTGGGACTCCTCCGGAGTCGAAAAAGGCGATTACACCTATCAGATCGCCGCCAGGGACTCTTCCGGCGCGCCCGTGACGGCAGAAACGATGACCACCGGCGTGGTCACGGCGGTGCACTTCCGGAGCAACCAGATACTGGTTACTTTAAACGGGCGGGAAGTGCCGCTGAGCGCAATTTCAGAAGTCAGGGACCCGGGAAACAAACTTTAAATCTATAATAAAAAAGGAGGAGCAGAATATGGGCGCAATATCAATCGGGACCACCGGCCTCACGGCCAGTTCAAAACAGATGGACGTTATCGGCAACAATCTGGCGAATTCAAACACATTGGGTTTTAAGGCGAGTTCCACCCAATTTGCCAGCATCCTGTCCGACTCCGGAACACTGGCCGTAGGGCAAGGTGTGTCAGTGGCCGGAATTACAACCCAGTTTTCGCAGGGATCTTTCGAAAACACCGGCAACGCAACGGATTTGGCTATCGATGGTGAAGGTTTCTTTATGGTCAAAGATAATGAAGGCGCCGTCTACTGTACGCGCGCCGGCGCATTTCATATCAACTCAGCCGGGTATCTTGTGGACACCAACGATTACCAAGTGCAGGGATTTACGGCATCAACGACCGATGCGGATGCGGTCGAGGAAGAGACGGCCATCTCCCTGCAAAATGTCCAGTCTGCACCCAAGGCTTCAACGGAAATCAGCATTGGGGCCAATCTTGATGAAGATGCGGGCTACGGAGACAAATTCAATGTTTCCCAGTCCGTCTTCGATACAAAAGGAAAAATGCACAATCTGTCGCTCATTTTTCAGAAAACCGAAGGACAAGGCATGTGGGGCTTTGAAGCAAAACTCGATAGCACCAACGCAAGCGACACCGGGATCAATCAGCCTGCAAGCGGGGTAACATTCGACAGCAATGGTTTGCTTTCCGGCTTGTACAAAGGCGACGTCGTAAACGCAGCAGAGGGAGCAGTCGACGCAGAGGCAACACTTTCAATTCCAACCATAAGCAAACCGGGACAATTGTACAAAGATGCCACCGGTATCATATTAAAAAAAGACTCAGCCACTGTTTGGAGTGTCACGGCAGGTGGGGGTTATACAGATATCCTGGCATGGCAGGAAGCGTACGGTGGCAAAGAATACCTGAAAGTGGACCTTGACCGTAAAGGCGGGGCGGATATCGTCTTTGATCTCGCCGGTTATACAACCGAAGTTGCCACGGTGACGTTCGGCGCCCTTACTGCTGGCCAAACCATGACTCTGGCAGGCTTGACCTTTACGGCTGGTGCTGGCGGTGCAACTGCGGCCCAGGTCGCCGATGCATTTGATGCCGGCGTGGCAAACGCTGCGGCGCCGGGTGGTGCGATGGCCGGTGCTTTGGCCAACTGGACAGTAGGTGCAGGCGCAGCGACGACTACCGTGTTTACCAGCACGGCTGTAGTAGGTACCGTTACTGACTTGACCGCGTCTGGAACGGGCACAGCCACTATTGTCGTTGATTCTCAAGGTGGCAGCAAATGGGCAGCCGGTGACACCGTTACCTTCGACATCAAAAAAACCGACGCTCCGCTTAAGGATGTGGTTTTCGCCTTTGGCGACCTTGGCAATGGCGCTGAGATTGGTGTTTCGGATGATACAACCCAGAACCAAATCACATGGGATATCACCGGGGATACCGCCAATATCGTTACCGGCTATTCCAGCACATCGGTCATCAAATCAATCAGGGACAACGGTTACACTTCCGGCATCCTGAAGGGCTTAAATATTGGACGTGACGGGGTAATCAGCGGTTTTTTTACAAACGGCCAGACCTCAAATTTAAGCCAGATCGTGCTGGCAGATTTCCCTAACGCCGATGGTCTGATGAAGATCGGAAGCTATTTCGCGGAGACCAACGCATCCGGGGGAGCCCTTAAAAACCGACCAGGATCAGCCAGCCTGGGTGAAATCCGTTCCAACTCCCTGGAGATTTCCAATACGGATGTCGCCAAGGAATTCATTAACATGATCACGGCCCAGCGGGCTTATCAGGCCAGTTCGCGAATCATCACCACCGCTGATCAGATGCTTACGGAACTGATGAACATCAAGCGGTAAAACGGACCCAGGCGAGGACCGGGAATTCCGTTGTTCCCGATCCTCGCCTCGACGCGCATAAATTACTGCCCATAAATTACTTGACAAGTGTCGGGTTTCAGCCGTATAAAGGCGCCGGTTCGATTATACTGTACCCTGTCTGTATCGGCTGAGGAAATATGGACATCCGACGTTCCGATCACAGTTCTTATCCGGTTGTTATTCCCTACGGGGGCGCTCTGCCCGTTCCTCCCTCTCAGCGCTCCTTTCATGTCCCCTCGCCATGGGCCTCGGGGGAGATCATCGATTACGTGGAAATTCACTCCGGCAACGATCAACCGACGCTCCGTCGACAAACCCCATATCCGATTCGCTCCGACCTGTCCCTTCGAACCAAAGGGAGATGGATCGACGTATGGATTTGACGTTCACGTCAATACTTTGACATCGATTTCGTTTGTTCCCGCTTTTCATCTTCGTCACCCCACGGATTATCCCGCCTGAAATCATTATTGCTTCTTGGCATATTCCTTGCTGTCCCTAATGAACAGCGAGAGGAGGTCTCGATTACTGCTTCCTTTCATTGGGGGTTTTGTGGATATTGCAACGATTATCGGGATAATTGGCGGATTCGGCCTTGTCATCATTGCCATGCTGTCCGGCGGCGGACTTGCCTGGTTTGTCGACGGCCCCTCCGCGATGATCGTATTGGGGGGCACCTTTGGCGCCGTCTTGATCAATTATCCGCTGTCCGACCTGCTGGGCGTGATCAACGTGGCCAGAAACGCTTTCCGGAGCAAAAGACAAAGGGCAGACATTGTCATCCATCAGCTCGTTGAAATGTCTAAAGTGTCCCGCCGGGAAGGAATCATGTCTCTTCAGAAAATAATCCAAGGGAACAGGGATCCTTTTCTGATCAAAGCGATCAACCTGGTTGTTGACGGCGTTGACCCCGCTCAAGTATCGGATATTCTGGAAACGGAACTTGATTTCATCGGTGAACGACACCGATTGGGCGCCGAAATATTTACAACCATGGGGAACTTCGCGCCAGCCATGGGGCTGGTCGGAACATTGATCGGTCTGGTCCAGATGCTCAAGCAGATGAACCATCCCGGGACGATCGGTCCGGCCATGGCGGTGGCGCTGATTACCACTTTTTACGGGGTCATCCTGGCCAATCTCGTTTTTCTTCCGATTGCCGGAAAGCTGAGGACCAGAAGTTCAAGGGAGCTGTTGATGAAACAACTGATCATCAACGGCATCCTTTCCATTCAATCCGGAGACAATCCGAGGGTCGTGGAGCAAAAGCTTCAGTCCTACATCCCTCCGCGGGAAAGGAGGTCGCAATTCTATCATGAATAGACCGCCCCTGCCGCCCGCAGTCCAACCGATCCCGCAATGGCAAACCATCTATTGTTCCCTGATGCTGTTGCTCGTTGTTTTCTTTGTGATGCTGATCGCATACTCCGCGATCGACAAAGTCCGGTTCCTGAAAATAAAAAATGTGGCGCGTATGGCGCCTGACGTTTCGCGGCCGTCGCCGGACCTGAATCAGGCGATGCAATCCCTGAAGCAGTTGAGCGTGAATTTGGGAATGCCCGACGACTTTTCGGTTGCCCGAACGCAAGACGGTTTCAAGGCGGTTGTCCCCAACCCGGTTCTCTTCGCTTCCGGGGACGCTTCGCTCGGCGAGGGGGTATCCCCCATACTCGACGGCATCATGAAAATTGCGGAACAGGACCATTTGTCGATCCAGGTAGAAGGCCATACGGACAATCTTCCGATCCATACGGCAGAATTTCCCTCAAACTGGGAACTCTCCACCATGCGGGCCGTCAACATCCTGAGGTATTTACAGCAGAATGGCATCCCTCCGGGAAGACTGGCGGCCATCGGCTTTTCCGAATATCGGCCGGCGGCAGGCAATGATACGCCGGAAGGGCGTCAAAAGAACAGGCGGATTGAAATTCTTTTCAGGGCAGTCAGATGATAAGACCGGATCATGCAAGAGAAATCGCAGTTAGAACCTGGCAGATGAGTTTCAATGATCTACTGACCGTCCTGCTGACGTTCTTTATCCTCCTTATTTCCGCCTCTGACATCAGCATAAACAAGGTCCAGGACGTATCATTGTCCATCGCGGAAGTTTTTGGAAGGGGACACCTTGCGGCAAGGTGTCCCCAGCGCGAAGATCAACGGACCCTTCTGATCCGTGCAATCGGCCATGCGGATGGAATCGATGCCCGTCCCGTCGAGGGGGGAGTTGCAATCGTCCTTCCCGAATCCCTGGTTTATCCATCCGGATCGGCGGAGATTCTTCACAAAGATGTATTGAGGGGGGTGGGCCAAAAACTCAAAACGGCGGCCGGATCGATCCTCGTTGAAGGACACACCGATTCCATTCCCGTCGCCAACGGATCTTTCCCGTCGAACTGGGAGCTATCCGCCCTGAGGGCTGTAAATGTGGTTAAATTTCTTGTCGATGAATGCGGAATCAATCCCGAGAATCTGAACGCAGCGGGATACGCCGATTCACGCCCCGTTGCATCCAATGACTCTTCGGAAGGCAGAGCGTTAAACAGGCGGGTGAACCTGATCGTATCATTAAAGTGAGGGGGCTATGGAAAAAGAGAATAAAGATAAAGAGGTCGCGGAAGAAGAGGAACGGCCTGAAGAACCGAAAAAAAAATCAAAATTCAAGTGGATCCTTATCGCTTCGGTCGCCTTGGCCGTCGTCGCGTCCGGAGCGATCGCCGGATTTTACCTGATGACAAAAGCGGACCCCAAGAAGCCTTTGCCGGTGAAGCCGGTTGTATTATCCATTTTGCCTATGGATCCATTCGTCGTCAATATCGCCGAGACCAATGGGGAGAGATATCTGAAGATCGTCATCCAGTTGGAGGTCTCCGATCCAGGGGTAGGGCCTGAACTGGAACAACTCAAACCGCGGATCCGCGACAGCATCCTGGACCTGCTGACGCCTAAAACATACAAGGATCTGATGGATCTGGTTGGCAAACAACGACTCCGTGAAGATATCGCAGGGCGGATCAACAATATTCTTCAGCGGGGTAAAGTGACAAAGGTCTATTTTACGGATTTCGTGATTCAATAGCAGCGGGGAACCTATCGTGGCAAATATCCTATCTCAGGAAGAAGTAGATGCCCTGTTGCGGGGGATATCGGGCGGTGAGATCGAGACGGAGGCGGCCAATCTTCAAGGACCGACCGATGTGATGACCTATGACCTGACCAGCCAGGACCGAATCATCCGGGGCCGCATGCCCACATTGGAGATGACCAATGAGAAGTTCGCCCGAATGTTCCGCACCACCCTATCCTCGCTGCTGCGCAAGGTCACCAGTGTGAGCGCTGTATCGACCGATATGGTGAAGTTCGGTGAATTTCTTAAATCGATTCCCGTCCCGACCAGCATGCATCTGTTCAAGCTCGATCCGCTGCGCGGCAGCGCCTTGATCATCGTCGAATCAAAAATCATTTTTATGCTTGTCGATATCATTTTCGGCGGCTCGGGAAGAAATGCCTTTAAAATTGAAGGCAGGGAGTTTACCGCCATTGAAAACAATATCATCAAGAAGGTGATCTTAAGCGCTCTCGGGGATATCGAGAGGGCCTGGCAATCTCTGGTGGAGATGAAGATCACTTATCAGCGCTCTGAAATCAATCCTCAATTTATCCAACTGGTTCCGCCAACGGATGTCGTCATTGTCTCAACTTTCGAAATCGAAGTGGAATACTCTTCAGGCACGATTTCCCTGTGCATCCCTTACTCGACGCTTGAACCGCTCCGGGACCGGTTGCAGGCCGGTTATCAAAGCGAACAGATGGAAGTCGACAAGACCTGGATCAACCGGTTCAAAGGAGGCTTGCTGGCCTCGAAAGTCGATCTCACCGCCCGCCTGGGAAGTACGGAAATCAATGCCAGCGAGGTGATCCACCTTAAAAAGGGGGATGTCATCCCATTGTCTCAGTGTGTGGCGGATCCGATCAATATCTACGTGGAAGGGGTGAATAAATTCAGAGGTCGCCCCGTCCTCTATAAAGGCAATCAGGCGATACAGGTTTCGCATGTCATTTCAAACGATGAGGTAATCGATTATGGAACAGAACGAGATTGACGCCCTGTTGAATAATGGCCCTCTAACTGAAACAGCCGCCCCCCCGGTAAAGAGCGACGATGAACTCCAATGGGATGATGTTCAGAATGAACTGGGACAGTCGCAATCCGGCAAACCCTCCGTGGAAGTCAAGGCCGCCTCTTTCGAAGAAGTCGAAAAAGGGGAAACGCCCAAGCAACTCCTTGATCTGGATTTTATCCTGGACATCCCCCTCTTCCTCACCGTTGAATTGGGGCGCAACAGAATGCTGATCAGCGAACTTCTCCAATTAGGACAGGGGTCGGTCGTCGAGCTGACGAAGCTGGCGGGAGAACCGATGGACGTGTACGTCAATCAGAGGCTCATTGCGCGCGGCGAAGTGGTGGTCGTCAACGAAAAATTCGGGGTCCGACTTACGGACATCGTTTCCCCTGCGGAACGGATCAATAAGCTCAGATAGGAGAAATATCTTTGGAATCTGTAAGTTTTGTCTGGTCATTTTTCAAGATGCTGGCCGCCCTCGCCATCGTGATCGCCATGATGATCGGGACCGCCTATGTGTTGAAAAAATATTTCTATCGCTCTCCCGAGACGATCAACGGGAACCCCATGATCAATATCCTATCCGCCCGCTATCTTGGCCCCAAGAACAGCATCCTGCTGGTCGATGTCCTCGGTCAAATCATGGTATTGGGCGTTTCGACCACTCAGATCTCTACACTCGGAACGATCTCAGACCCGAAGGCCCTGGAAAACTTTAAAAATCTCCGGCTTCAACATAAAGCCCTCCCCGTCTCCGAGAGCTTTCTCCGTTACAAGTCTCTCCTCCGGAATATCGGCCAGGTGCGAAAGGGCAAATAAACCATGCATCAGAAACATCTCATTGCAACGCTCTTCCTCGCGCTCATCCTGTTAATGGCCGTCACGGCATCCGCACAACCCACTCCCCTTCCCAATATCAGCCTGAGCATCGGCGGCAATGCGGACCAGGGGAAAGCGGCCACGGTCGTTCAATTGCTTTTCATCTTGACGGTGCTTTCACTGGCGCCCGCCCTTTTAATGATGGTCACTTCGTTTACACGGATTGTCATCGTACTTTCCTTAGTCAGGAATGCGCTCGGCACACAACAGATGCCGTCCAACCAGATCATCATCGGGTTGGCCCTGTTCCTCACTTTTTTCATTATGGCGCCTGTCTGGCAGCAGGTCAATGAGGAGGCATTGAAACCTTATTACGAAGATCGGATCACCGGCGAGGAGGCTCTCGCGCTCGCCTCAACCCCGGTGAAGAATTTCATGCTGAAGCAGACCCGGGAAAAGGATCTGGCCCTTTTTGTCAAGTTGTCAAAAGAGAAAAGACCTGAAAAACCGACGGACGTCTCGCTTCCCGTTCTCATGCCCGCCTTCATGATCAGTGAATTGAAGACGGCTTTCCAGATCGGATTCCTCATCTTTCTCCCCTTCTTCATCGTTGACATCGTCGTCGCGAGCATCCTTCTCTCCATGGGGATGATGATGCTCCCGCCGATCATGATCAGCTTGCCTTTCAAGCTGCTGCTTTTTGTGCTCGTCGACGGCTGGTATCTGATCGTTGAGTCGCTGATCCGGAGTTTTAAGTAAAAGAAGGAGGAAATCGCTCATGAGTGTTGACTTTATTGTAGGAATCATGGCTGAAACCATCCGGGTCGCCCTGATGATATCCGCGCCTGTCCTCCTCGTGGGACTTGTGGTCGGCGTCGTCATCAGTCTATTGCAGGCCGTTACCCAGGTACAGGAAATGACGCTGGTGTTTGTCCCCAAGATCGTCGCCTCCCTCGTCGCTCTGGTGGCGGCGCTCCCCTGGATGATTAATCTTCTCGTGTCGTTTACCCATCATCTGTTCTCCAACATCCCCAATTACATCAAATAGAGGTCATGATGGGGACACCGATGATCCATTCAGAACAAGCGCTCCTGTTCATTTTTCTTTTTCTCCGAATCAGCGCCATTCTCATCATGATCCCCGTCATTGGCGAACGGACCGTTCCGCTCCGCGTAAAGGGGGGAATCGCGATACTGATTTCACTGCTGCTTTTTCCCACTGTCCATGCAAAGTTTCCCCAGCTCCATTCGGAATCGGAAGCGGAAATCTTTGTCCTCGTCATTGCGATGTGCGGCGAAGTGTTGATCGGCGTCGTGATCGGATTTGCGGCCAAAATCATCTTTTCCGGCATACGGTTCGCGGGAGAAATGATCGGCATTCAGATCGGATTTTCCATCGTCAACGTCATTGACCCGATTTCCAGCGCGCAGGTCTCGGTCATCTCCGAATTTCAGTATCTGGTCGCCTTGCTGATCTATCTGGCGGTTGACGCGCACCACACATTTATACTCGCTATTGCCGATAGTTACCGCTTCATACCTCCCTTCGCATATCACTTTTCCGGGCCGCTCATGCAACATATTCTCGTCTTCTCGAAGGAGCTGTTCGTCACGGCGATAAAAATCAGCGCCCCCGTCATGGCGGTTTTATTTTTCACGAACGTCGCGCTGGGGGTGGTGGCCAGAACGGTCCCGCAAATCAATATCTTCATTGTGGGCTTCCCTTTGCAGATTGCTGTAGGGCTGACCATTTTGGGTTTGATGTCGCCATTTTTTGTCAAAATGGTTCAAGGGGCGCTCGCCGGGCTGGAGATCGAGGTGAATGCGTTGCTGCGGTTGATGTAAGGCCGTGTAAAATTTTCAACGCTTACGTCATAAAATAGACGGACGATGGCATGACAGAAGAGACGGATCAGGAAAAAACCGAACAGGCGACATCCAAAAGACGGCAGGATGCGCGCGAAAAAGGACAGGTTGCCAAGAGCAGGGAACTGGCGTCGGTAGCCGTTCTCGGGGCATGCCTCGTCTATTTCTATTTCGGCGCTTCCGCCATGGCAACCCGGCTGATGGAGCTGATGAGAACCTCTTTCCGTAAATCGGGCCAAATGACCATCAGCATCGACAATATACAGCCTCTGCTGACGGATCTCATTTTTCAGACCTTTGCCCTGTTGGCCCCTTTCCTTCTGGTGGCGATCATTGCCGGGTTCATGATCAACATTCTGCAGGTCGGCATCCTCTTTTCGGCAGAGGCCATTACCCCAAAATTTTCAAAAATAGACCCGTTCAAAGGGTTGCAGAGACTCTTTTCACTGCGGTCGCTGGTCGAACTCGTCAAGAGTATCCTGAAAATGGCAATCGTCGGATTTGTCGCCTACCTGACGATCAAGGGCGAATCCCACAAGCTTCTCCCCCTGGTGGATCTTGGCGTGAGGGATATTCTTGGCTACATGGGGGAGGTCTCTTTCAAGATACTTTACAGCACCTGCTGGGTTCTGCTCATTCTGGCCATCCTCGATTACGGCTATCAGAAATGGGAGCATGAAAGAAGCCTCAAGATGTCGCTCAAGGAAATCAAGGAAGAAAACAGACAAACCGAAGGGGATCCTCTTATCAAAGGGCGGATAAAAAGGCTTCAGAGGGAAATGGCCAAAAAAAGGATGATGGCGGCTGTCCCCAAAGCGGATGTGGTGATTACAAACCCCACCCATCTTGCCGTTGCCATTCGTTACGAACCGGAAACCATGAACGCGCCGCGCGTCATCGCAAAAGGGGCTGATTTCTTAGCCGAAAAAATCAAGGAACTTGCGAGAAACAGCGGCGTGCCCGTCGTAGAAAACAGGCTGGTGGCACAAGTATTGTATAAGATGACAGCAGTGGAGCAGGCCGTCCCTGAAAACCTTTACAAGGCGATTGCAGAGATTTTGGCTCATGTCTATTCATTAAAACAAAAGGGGATGATGGTGTAATGGCCGAATCGATAGCCGTTAAAAGAAGCGCGTTTTCCTCAATCACGACAGGCAGCAGCGCGATGCTGGCCATGGGCGTCATCGGAATCTTGCTGGTCATGTTGGTCCCCCTGCCGACATTCGTTTTGGACATCCTGCTTTCTTTCAGTATCACCATTTCCATCATCATCTTGCTCATGTCGATGTATGTGCTGAAGCCGCTTGATTTTTCCGCGTTTCCTTCCGTATTGTTGACGGTGACCCTCTTGAGGCTCTCCCTCAACGTGGCTTCGACGCGGTTGATCCTGCTTCATGGAAGCGAGGGAACCGGGGCTGCAGGACAGGTAATTAAAGCTTTCGGAAGCTTTGTGGTCGGCGGCAACTACGTCGTCGGGATGATCGTTTTCAGCGTTTTGGTCCTCATCAATTTTGTCGTGATCACCAAGGGAGCGACAAGGATCGCCGAAGTGGCGGCGCGATTTACCCTCGACGCCATGCCCGGCAAACAGATGAGTATCGACGCCGATTTGAATACGGGATTGATTTCCGACTCCGAGGCCCGCCGCCGCCGCCGCGAGATCGAAACCGAGGCCAATTTCTACGGCGCAATGGACGGCGCCAGTAAATTTGTTCGCGGAGATGCGGTCGCCGGCATCATCATCGTTTTAGTCAACATCATCGGCGGTCTGATCGTCGGGGTGATGCAACAGGGTATGGCCCTGGCGGACGCCGCCCGGACCTACACCCTCCTGTCGGTTGGAGATGGTCTCGTCACGCAAGTCCCGGCGCTGATTGTTTCCACGGCCGCCGGCATGCTGGTGACAAGAACCACCGCATCGGGCGAGCTTGGCGAGGAGATGAAACAACAGCTCTTTACCCAGCCCAAGGCGATTGCGCTCGCCTCAATCGTGCTCTTCACCTTCGCGTTGATTCCGGGCATGCCCAAGGTGGCATTCATCATCGTGGCCTCCCTCATGTCTTTTCTGGCCTATAAACTTTTTCAATCGGGGGAAAAATCGGTAGAGACACAAGAGGAAATCACGCCCGCCCTCGCCGCGGAGGCCCCTGCGGATCTGCTGATTCCACTGGATCCGCTCTGTCTCGAGGTCGGTTATGGACTGATCCCCTTGGTGGACACCTCCCAGGGAGGAGAACTTCTCCACAGAATCAAGGCATTGAGGAAACAACTGGCGACCGAAATGGGTTTTATCATGCCGGCCGTCCATATCCGGGACAATCTCCAGCTTAAGCCGAATGAATACTCTTTCCTGATGAAAGGGGCGGAACTTGCGCGGGGAGAGTTGATTCTCGATCATCGGCTCGCGATCGTCCCCGAGGAGAACGGTGTGAAAATTGCCGGTATTCCGACCAGAGAACCGGCGTTTGGCCTCCCGGCCGTCTGGATTCCGGAAAGAGAAGCCGAAACCGTCCAAGGCAAAGGGATCGTTGTCGTCGATACGGCAACCGTCGTAACCACACATATTACGGAAATCGTCAAGTCCCATGTTGACGAACTGCTGGGCCGGCAGGAGGTGCAGGCCATCATCGACAGCCTTGCCGCCAGCCACCCAAAAGAGATTGAAGATCTCGTCCCCAAGGTGGTCCCCCTGGGAACGCTTCAAAAAGTGCTGCAGCGGCTTCTGAAAGAGAGGGTCTCGATACGGGATATGTTGATGATCATCGAAACACTGGCCGATTATCTTCCAAGGACAAAAAATATAGATATATTAACAGGTTATGTAAGACAGGCGCTTGGCCGAACCATTACCCGGCAATACCGGGATCGGGATAACACCATTCATGTGATGATGGTTTCTCCGGCTATCGAGGATGTGATCAACCGTTCCATTCAGCATACGGAATATGAGTCCTTTGTCTCTCCTGACCCCGGCGTGGTCAAAACGTTGATCGACAGCGCCCATAAATTGATGGGAAGTTTCACATCCAAAGGGCTCCCTCCTATTGTGCTTACCTCTGCCAATACAAGAATTCACTTGAGAAAAATCATGGAACGTTTCTTCCCGAATATCGTTGTTCTTGCCCATAACGAAATCACGTCGGATACGAATATTACATCACTCGGAATGGTGGAAGTCTGATATGCAAATCAAACGCTATGAAGCGACCAATCTGCACGAGGCGACGGTCAGAATCAAGAATGATCTCGGTCCGGACGCGATCATTCTGTCCACCGGCAAGATATCGGACAGGCCTCACCTGATTGAGGTGCTCGCCGCCAGGGATGAACAAACGGAACCTCCCGTTTTTCCGGAGGGGCGGTCTCACAATAAAGAGCAGCAGCCTGAGCCGCTCTTCTGCCTTGAAAAAGAAATTCATGAACTCAAATCCGGCATCGAGGGGCTGAAACAGGGATTCCCTTGTCGGCGCGACCTCTCCGAGCTCAAGGAAACGATGAACCTCTTGTTGGATACGATCTCAACCCGATATCCCACCCACCTGATGAATATCTATACGGGAATGGTCGCCGGCGGCGTTTCCCGGTTCAAGGCGGCCACGCTGATGGAGACGATGAAGAAAGATTACGCGGACGAGGAGAGAGACACCTACGAAAAAAGCGCCGCCATCGCGGAAAAGCTGATTGCCCGCTCCCTCGTGAAAGATGGTCGGAAAGAGCAGCGAATCAAGGCTTTTATCGGGCCGACCGGTGTGGGCAAGACAACGACGTTGGCCAAACTTGCCGCCCATTACAGCCTTGAGAAAAAAATGAAGGTCGGCATGATCACGACCGACACTTACAGAATCGCGGCCGTCGAGCAGTTGAAGATTTACGCAAAGATCATGGGAATTCCCATCCAGGTCGCCCCGGAAAAAGAGACGTTCTTACGCTCATTGGCGAGTTTTGCTGAAAAAGAGATGATTCTCGTGGATACGCCGGGCCGGAATCACAATGACGATCGGGGTCTCAACGAACTCAAGGCGATTCTCCCTTCAGGCGTGGAAACCGTTTTACTCTTGAGCCCCGCTGCCAGTCGGGAACATCTGCTGGAAACGGCAAACCGTTTCGGAATATTCAACTACGATCGCCTCATCCTCACAAAAGTGGACGAATGCAACCATTTCGGATCCCTGTACGAGGTTCTCGATGAGATCGGGAAACCCGTCTCCCACATCACCACCGGCCAGAACGTTCCGCGGGATATTGAAAAGGCAAGCCCCGAGAGGCTTGCAAGGCTGATTCTTCAAAACAGGCTGAACTAAATTCAATGGAGAGGTTAATGTGGACCAGGCTGCCATGCTCAGACAAATCACCGGACAGAAGACAACGGCGCCCGATGACGCACCGGGAGGAAAAAGGGGTGCACGTCAAAATAAGATAAGCGTCATTTCCATCACCAGCGGCAAGGGAGGGGTCGGTAAAACAAATATCACGGCCAATCTTGCTTATCTGCTTGCGGGTATGAAGAAGAAAACACTGATCCTCGACGCCGATTGCGGTCTGGCCAATATCGATCTGATCCTCGGGTTGACGCCCAAATACAATCTCTACCATGTCCTGAAGGGTGAAAGAACGCTCAGGGAAGCGATCGTGAACGGACCCGGAGGGATCAAGATCCTCGCCTCTTCATCGGGGATCCAGGAGATGTCGAGTTTGACGATGGAACAGAAATTGACCCTCCAGGACGAATTCAACTCCCTGCAGACGCGACCGGATTTCATGCTGATCGACACCAGCGCGGGCATCAGCGACAACGTCCTCTACTTCAATATGGTCGCCGGCGAGACCATTGTGGTGGCGACCCCGGAACCGACCTCCCTGACCGACGCCTATGCCCTGATCAAGATCCTCTATCAGCGACACGCAAAAAAACGGTTCAGCCTGCTGGTGAACATGGTGAAAACGCCGAACGAGGCCAAAGAGGTCTTCCTGAGATTGGCCCAGGCGACCAACCATTTCCTCAATCTGGCGATTGAGGAACTCGGGTATATCTCCTATGACGAAAATCTTCAGCGGGGGGTCAGGCAACAGAAGCTTCTGACTGAGCTGTATCCCGATTCACCATCCGTAAAGTGCCTCCGGGCAGTAGCTGAAAGACTCTGCAGGCCGAGACCGGAACAGGAAAGTAATGGCGCCATAAGTTTTTTCAATTAAGACCATGAATAAAAAAGAGCGTGATACGCTGATCATGAAATATGCCCCTCTTGTGAAGAATGTCGTCGGGCGGTTGACATTCAGGCTGCCTATCGACGCCGCAGATCGGGAAGGACTGGTCAACGTCGGCGTCATCGGGCTCATGGAGGCGCTTGAGAAATTCGACAGCGCCAGGAATGTGCAGTTCGAGACCTACGCGCGCTTCCGGATTCGGGGCGCCGTGTTGGACGAATTGCGGTTGCGGGACTGGGTCCCGCGATCTGTCCGCCATAAGGACGGCAAATTGGAGAAAGCGTTCCATGCCCTGCAAAAAACCCTGGGACGCCCTCCCGATGAAAAGGAGGTGGCCGAATACTTAGGTATCACGCTGGAGCAGTATTTCAAACTGCTTGACGAAACCAAAGGGATCCCGCTGATCAGTCAGGAAGATCTGACCCCCGATTATATGGAGATGCACAGCGTCTCGGAGGTGCTCGAGACGGTTGAACAGGGCAATCCGTTGGACGTGTTTGTCGGCAAAGAGCTCCAGCACCGGCTCAAGCAGGTGATCGAGGCCCTCCCCCCAAAGGAAAAACTCGTTATTTCCCTCTACTATTACGATGAGATGACCATGAAGGAAATCGGCATGATCCTTGATCTTACCGAATCCCGGGTTTGCCAGTTGCATACCCAGGCCATCCTGCATCTTCGCAGTACGATGAAAGAGTGATGTCGTCAAAGGGAAAACAGGTTTCGTCTCATAAAAACTAAAGCGGCGCCATCCATGCGCCGATATAAGGATATATGATGAAGTTTCCGTAAGGGGATCAAGATGGTCAGCGCCATTGAGAGACAGGTTCTCCAATCGCAAATCATAGAGCGGATCCAACAGGTCCAGCAGCAGCATCCTGATATGCAGCAGCAGTATTTCGAAAGTCAGCTCAGTCGGGAGCGGCGCGAATTGACTAAAAAGGTAAATGAATCCGATGAAATTCACCATGCAAAGGTTGGCGAAGAAGAAGGGAAAGATCAACAGAAAGACCATCCGCGGGAACAGGAGTCGGCGGAACAAGCCGTAGCCGGGAAGGCGTCCAGCGAACAGAAACAGAACGATCATATTGATATTAAGGTTTAATCCCTCGATGCCCACCGTAATCGCACCCTCTTCGTCCCCCGGGAAAATCATCGCCCCACAGAAAGCGGCGGAGGTTTCCAAGCCGACGCCGATACCGCCCCTCGCGCTGGGTGAAAGGCTGAACGTCCTTGTTCTGGGCGACAGCCATAATCGCCAGACCCTCCTGCAGATAAAAAATTCCACCCTGCTGGCCGAGACCCCCTTGCCTCTTCAAAGCGGCGAAACATTGACGGTCCATGTCGATCAGCTTTATCCGACCCTTGTGCTGCGGACGATCTCCGCTGAAGAGCCCGAGATTTCCAGAACCAATGAATTTCTGAAGTTTTATCGATCCAATCCCGGCGCGCTGAAGGAGATGATCGCCTCGCTCAAGGCGTTGTTCAGCGAGGGAACGCCAAATCCAATATCGCATTTCCTGTCGAAGCCAGAGGTGCAGAACCTTTATAAAATAATGAACCAACTCATCATTTCCGAAGACAATATCGCCGACCCGCTGTTCCTGAAGGATTACATTGCCGCCCTCGGTCTGACCGGCGAGCGGAGACTGTTGAGGGCCTTGTCGGATCCGTCTGTCCTCCAAGAGAAGAAGAGCGGCGCCTCCCTGAAGGAAATCCTCCTGAAGCTGTCGGCTGAATGGACGACCGTTCAAACGGCTCCCGGCGACAATGAACCCGACGGTTTCCGGATCCGGCAATTTACCGATTTGGCCGATCGCGCCGCGACAGTCATCGAATCGCTGCAGATCGTCAATGTGTTGGCGCAGGAGCAGGATGGTCTCTTTATGCTTCAGCTCCCGGTTCAATTTCCCGACGGGATCAGAATGCAGGAGATCTTCATCGAGGCCGACCGGGAAAATGGTAAACAGGATGCTGAAAAACAGTGCCGCATCGTCCTTTTTCTCGACATGGACTCCATAGGCGAACTTGTGGTTGACATGGGCCTCAGAGAAGGGACTCTCCACTGCACCTTGAAATGTCCGGATCAGAAGGTGTTTGATTTCATGCAACCGCTCCTGCCGGCGCTGGGTCATGCGCTCTCGGGACTCGATTACGCCGTCGGCGTGATCCAATGTGTCCTGGACCGGGACGTCGGGTCTTGGAAACAGGATTTTCTCCAGGATCACAGCCTGTTGACCCGGAACTCCATCGATGTGAGCATATGAAAACCCCCGAAATGATCGTGGCTGCCGCTATAAAATATGACAACAGGAAGGATGCCGCTCCGAAAGTCATCGCCAAGGGCAGGGGCGCGATAGCGGAAAAAATCATCGAACTGGCCCAAAAAAACAACGTCCCGATCAAGAGCGATCCCGCCCTTGTCCAGATATTAAGCAAGCTGGATATCGACGAACAGATCCCCGTAGAACTGTATAAAGCGGTCGCCGAAATTCTTGCCTTCGTCTATTCGGCCAACAACCAATAT
>Ga0066636_10000958_pt1 | contig 17309 bp, 10 predicted proteins | sample CryGeyCG2014_080_2_FD_62736 | JGI IMG/M metagenome (GOLD analysis project Ga0066636, IMG submission 62736) | Groundwater microbial communities from aquifer - Crystal Geyser CG07_land_8/20/14_0.80 | ecosystem: Environmental > Aquatic > Deep subsurface > Groundwater | place: USA: Utah: Grand...
AATGCCGTGGAGACGAAGCTGGGTGATGGAGGGTCCGTACTCCGGAGGAAGGGCGGCGGCACTCCGCGAAAGCGCAACGCGGTCCATCGACGGACGATCGTCGCGTTGGAAGACCACGACGGGTTCGATCGAACGAACGAAGGAGAGACGTCGAACCCTCGATGCCTCGACGGAATCGAGCTCCGCAGTCACGGCATTGAACCAGCACGACTCAACGGCAATGCTGAGGCCAAGCGATCTCAATGAATCGACGTACTGCGGATAGACGGGCAGGTCGAACCAGTCAACGAGGGGCCGCGGCTCCAACCCAAGGGCCAGACGACGCCGCTCCAGGGCTTTCTGTGTGATCCCCTCCGAAGCTTGACGGAGCAGGAGGGGCCGAAGCGGCCCCTGCGACTTCGCTGCGTCGGGACCTTTGTCGTTGAACAGAACCCATGAGCGCCGGGGAAGTGTCTCTCCCTCAACGGGAGTGAGAGCACCAGATAGAAAGAGGACGGCTACCGCTGCGGCGAGGGATGGACGCATGAGACGCCGGCTCAGTTGTTGTCAGAAGTTTCGAGGAGCTTGTCGATGATTTGAATGGCGGTGACACCGTCGGCTTCGGCGTTGAAGTTCGGTATGATTCGGTGGCGAAGAACCGGCCCTGCAACCGCGCGCACGTCGTCGATCGCAGGAATGGGACGTCCATCAAGGACCGCCCGCGTCTTCGCGGCAAGAATCAGGTACTGCGATGCTCTCGGTCCCGCTCCCCAGCTCAACCACTCTTTGATGAACTGCGGAACGGAACCGTTGTCCGTCCGCGGCCGAGTCTTCCCGACGAAATCGACCGCGAATTTTACAACTTCATCGGCAACCGGGACGCGCCGGATGAGATTCTGCAGGTGGATGATCTCGGCCGCGTTTAAAACGTGCTTCGGTTCGGGCTCGTAGAGGCTCGTCGTTGTCTTCACGATCTGGACCTCTTCGTCCGCAGACGGATAGTCGAGCCACAGGTTGAACATGAACCTGTCGAGCTGCGCTTCGGGAAGCGGGTACGTTCCCTCCTGCTCGATCGGGTTCTGGGTTGCGAGAACGAAGAACGGCTCCTCGAGCACGTAGGTCTGACCCGAGGCTGTGACGCGGTGCTCCTGCATCGCCTCGAGAAGTGCGGATTGGGTCTTCGGCGGCGTGCGGTTGATCTCGTCGGCGAGGACAATGTTCGCAAAGACCGGACCCTTCACGAAACGGAACGCCTTCTCCCCTGTTGAAACGTTCTCCTCGATAATCTCGGTGCCGGTGATGTCGCTCGGCATCAGGTCCGGGGTGAACTGGATCCGGTTGAACTTCAGGTCAAGAACGTCGGCGAGCGTTTTGATGAGGAGTGTCTTCGCAAGTCCGGGGACGCCAATGAGGAGGCAGTGGCCCCGCGAGAGAAGGGCGATGATGAGATGTCCAATCACCTCATCCTGTCCGACGATCACCTTGGCGATCTCCGTCCGGATCCGCTTGTACGCCTCCTTCAGTGCTGCAATCGAATCGCGGTCGGAGAGGGCCTGAACCGATTTCCCCCGTTTCATCTCCATCCCTACAGACGTTCTTCCCAGTAGATCCGTTTCTTCAGCTCGGCGATCCACTTTGTGAATTCCTGGTTTCGCTTCTGGGTCAGCGCGTACTGTTCGACGTACTTGTAGTCGTCGGCCAGGTTCATCGCATGCTCGGGGATCTTCTTCTTCAGAAGAAGGATGTGGTATCCCGTCTTCGACCCCACCACGAGCTTCACCGGCGCCGAGATCTCCCCAGGTTTCAGCGTGTCGACAACCGACTGCATCTCCGGACTGAGCTGCGTCAGAGGCACCACGCCGAGGTCGCCCCCGAGGTCTTTCGTTTCCTCATCCTCACTGTACTTCTGCGCCATTGCGGCGAAAGACGCCCCGGCCATGACCCCCTTTCGGATCCGGTTAAAAAGCACGACGGTGGAATCGTTGTCCTCCTCTGTCCGCTGCACCTTGATCAGGATTTGGCGGGCATGGACCTGCTCGCCTCGCCGGCCGACAAGCTGGATGATGTGGTAACCGAACTCGGTGAGGACGGGTTTGCTGATCTCGTTCTCTTTCATGGAGAAGGCGACTTCCTCAAATGCCTTCACGAGCTCGCCCCGCCTGACCCAACCGAGGTCGCCTCCGTTTGCTGCTGAGCCGGGATCCTCGGACAGCCGCTTTGCCAGCTCCGCGAAGTCGGCTCCCGCTTTGAGACTGTCCTCAATCGCTTGGACCTTCACGAGGGCGGCGGTTAGCGCCTTCGAAGAAAGCTTCGGAATCATGAAGATATGGGAGATTTCGATCGAAGCCGGAACCTTCGGGAGGCTGTCTCTGTACGCGGCGTAAAAGGCTTCAACGTCGCGCCGCGAAATCTGGACGCTGCCAAGCTTCGTCTGCTGAACCTTGCCGATGAGGATTTGCTTCTTCACGTCGTCGCGGAACTCGCGCTTCATCCGGCTGATCGGCATGCCGTAGGTCTCTTCGACCTTCGCCTCGGAGCTGTACTGCTGGATGAGAGCCTGGATTTGTGCATCGAGGCGCTGGGTGATCTCCTCGTCCGACACCGTGACGCTGTCGAGGATGGACTGCGCAAGGAGGAGCTTTTCGTTCACAAGCGCGTCGAGGACCTGGCGCTTCAGTCCCGCGGCCGCGGGGTCGATGCGGTTCTGAAATACATAGAGCTGCACCTGGTAGTCGAGGTCCGACTGCGTGATGATTTCGTTCCCCACGACCGCGACGATCCGGTCCGCGACGTTCTGCATCTGCGCATGAACGGCCATCGCACTGAACAGGATGAGAAGAACGACGAGCGCGGTCCGCTTCACCGTCACAACGAGGAAAGATGTCACCGGCCTATTCCTTCGGCTTCTTGCTTGAATCGCTCGCAGAGAGGAAGGTCTCCGCATGGTACTGCTTCTTCACCGACTCGAGGAACTTGTTGAACATGTCCTGGCGCTTCTCGAAGAGGATGCGCTCCTCGAGGTCCTTCTTCACAAGGTCAAATCCCGCCGGCTGTCCGGCCCGCAGGAATTCTTCGAGCTGAATCACGTAGATACCGAACTGCGTCGGACGCGGGACGGAGACCTCTCCCCTGGACATGTTCGTCACGTCCTTCCACAGCTCCGCGGGGAAGAACGTCGACTTCTTGAACTGCTGTCCCTCGACGTGCGCGACGATCCTCGCGCTGTTGGAAGAGTCCTGCGCGAACCGTTCGTACACACCCTTCCAGTCGCCACTCTTCGCCACATTGTTCCGGAACGCAAGGGCGAGTCCCCTGTCTTTGAAGATCGCAAAGTTGAGCTTTGCTGCGTCCTCCTGAAGTGCGAACTCACCCGCGTGGAGGTTGTAGTACGCGCGCATCGCCGAATCGGAGACGCTCCCCTGCGTCTTGTCGATGATCTCCTTCTGGATGAGCGCGTTGATCGCCATGCGCTTCCGCAGATCGACGACGGCCCGCTCGATCTCCTCGGAGGTGTCAAGCTTGCGCTTCTTCGCCTCTTCAAAGAGCGCCTGCGCTTCGACCCACCGGTTGACGTAGTCTGCTTCCTGAAGTCCGCCGCCCCGGTTGGAGGCAAGGTCCTTCTTCACCGTCTCTTCCGTGAGAACTTCATTCCCCACCTTCGCGAGGGTCTTTCCTCCAGTCCCTTTCTTTGAACAGCCGACGAACAGAAGAGCCGGGAGAAGGAGCATCGCGCTCCAGGCGCCGAAACGGAGTACCTTCATGAACCTCAGTCCTTTTTCAGTTGTGCAAACGTTTTCGCAAGCGCATCGGCGTACACCGTGACGGGGTACTTCGCCCTCAGCTCCTGGATCCATTCTTCATCAAGCTTCTTGGCGCGGTATTCCTGGAACTGGCTCGCGACTTCGGAGACCGCCTCGTCGTAGTTCTTCGGGTGAACGGGCTGCTTTTCGATGAGTTTGAGGACGGAATGCATGTAACCATTCACCAAAATCGGAGCGGAGACATCGCCGACGCTCATCGTCCACGCCGTCTTCGAGAGGGTGTCCTCAGACGCAGGCTTCAAGCCCGAGATGCCGAATTTTGTCTTTGCATCGGGCTTGACGGAGTATCGAAACACAAGCGTGTCGAACGGGACACCGGCTTTGTATTTCTCGACCACAAGGCGCGCAGCCGAGTCGGTCGTCACCGAGACTTCCTGGTAGCTCACCTGATCCGGGAAGCTGTAAGAGCCCCTGCGATCCGCGTAGAATGCCCTGAGTGCCGAGTCCGAAGGTGCGATGCGCGACCAGATGTGTTCCTGCTGCACCCTGAAGAGCAGGATCCCGTCTTCATACTCCTTGAGGAGGGCACGAAACTCTGGGAACTCGGTCTCGAGATCGCGCGTGCGGTAGTTGACAATGCTCGTCTCTGAGAGGCGATCGAGAATCGTCCGGAGGTTCTCGGCGGTGAGCCGAAGCGGACGAAACTCCTGGTTCTCGGGGAGATCTTCGAGGATCGACCGCACATCAGTCGTCGCCCCGCTGTAGGCGAAGACGGGAGTCGCCTCCTGCGCTGCGGTCGGGGCGGTGTGCCACACACTGTCGCCCGGCGTCTTCGTGCTGTCGACAACAGAGAGCAGGACGCGGACACCCGCCGAATCGACGCTGAAGGCATAGCGCCTCTTCAGCGTGTCGACATACGCCTTGTACTCATCGGGGAAGCGGTAGCGCTGGTAAATGCGCCGGAGTTCCTCTTTCATTGCGCTGTAGGAAGGGATCGGATCGATCTCGGTCACCTTGATGATGTGATAGCCGAATCGGGTCCGGACGATCCCCGAGACCTGGCCCGGCTTCAGGTCGAAGGCTGTCTCATCGAACTCCTGCACCATCCGCCGCCGCTCGAAGGTTCCGAGGTCTCCGCCCTGCCCGGCGCTTCCGGGGTCTTCCGAGTTGCGCTTCGCCAACTCCGCGAAATCGACTCCATTCTTGATACTGTCGGCGATGGCGGTGATCTTTCGCCATGCCTTCAGCGTGTCATCGGGTGACGGGTTGGGGCTCAGGAAACGGAGAAGAATATGGCTCGCATGGATCGACTTCACATTGGGGCGACGGTCGGTCACTTCCAGGACGTGGTATCCGAACTGCGTGCGTACCGGGACCTGCGTGAACTCCCCCTTCTTCAGCGCGTAGACGGCGTTTTCGAACGGGGTCACCATCATGCCGCTCGAGAAGTAGTAAAGATCCCCGCCGTTCGTCTTCGCCCCCGGGTCTTCGCTCATGGAATCGGCCACAGCGGCGAACGGCATTCCCTGTTTGAGCATGCGGATTGCTTCCATCGCCTTCGCGTACGCGGCGGCCGTGTCCGCGGGAGATGCGTCAGGGCTTACACGGAAGAAGATATGGCTCGCGCGTATCTCAACCTTCCTCCGCTCGTACATTTCTTTGAGGGCCGGCTCGGTGATCTGCTTGTCAAGGAGGAACGACATGGCAAGGCTCCGACGGTAGCCCTTCATCTCCGCACGGATATCGCTGCTGTCGGCGTATCCTTTCTCTCTCCCCTCACCAACCTTGAGACGGTAGTTCACAAGGAGGGTAAGGAACTTCTCCTTCTCCTCGGGCGTCGCCTTCTGTGCGGCTTCCTCGCCTCCGTTGTTCTTCAGGAAGCTCTGCTCGTACTCTGCTACCGTGAGCTTTGAATCGCCTATCTTCGCAAGAATGATGTCAGCGGCCGTCTCCTTTTTCGCCTTCCGCGGGGATTGCCGCTTCGCCTCCTTTACAGCCTTCCCCTTCTTCCGGGGATCCGCCCCTTTCCCTTTCTCCTGGACTGCTCCACTCGATGCGGCCGCATCAAAGGGGCTCAAGAAGGCTGGCATGCCGAGCGACAGACAGAGCGCTGCGGCCCCGGCCGACAACGCCGCCTTTGAGAAGATTCCTTTCATCCTCATGCTCCTCAAGTTCCTGGCTCCTTTCGAAAAAAAGGACAATGCTATCGTGTAAGGTTAACAAAACAGGCTCTGAAATGCAACCAACGAATTCACGCCGCAATGCGGGAGAGAAGATCGCCGAGGGCAGTGAGTTTGTCTGCGCGGCCGTCGTTCTTCAGTGTGCCGGCGATCGAAAGGCGGTCCCTGTCCTGCCTTAGCCGGAATCCATGGAGCGGACCCGACTGGATCGCGACGAGGATTTGACGGAAGATCTCTCCATTGTAGTACTTCTCATCCTCCTTATCCGGCATTGAGAGCTCAAGCGCGTCGCCATCCACCGTCACCCGGACCAGGCCGAGCCTGCGGGCAAGGAGCCGGACGTGCACCGTCTCGATGAGATGCTCCACCTCACCGGGGAGTTTCCCGAACCGGTCGAAGAGTTCGTCTCTGATCTCGCCGATTGCGGCCACATCCGACGCCGCGTAGAGACGTCTGTAAATGTCGAGGCGTTCGGTCATGTCGTCGACGTACCACTCCGGGATGAGGGCATCGACATCCGTCTCGATGACGACGTCTCCTGCCGGGGACGGAATGCGAGCGACGGTCGTCATCAAGTCCGGGAACTCCTCGGACTTCAGCTCTTCCACCGCCTCGTCGAGGATCTTCTCGTACAGCTCAAAGCCGAGCCCCTCAATGAAGCCGCTCTGCTCCGCACCGAGGAGGTTGCCAGCACCGCGGATCTCAAGATCTCGCATCGCGATGGCGAACCCCGCACCGAACTCGGTGAACTCCTCGAGCGTCTGGAGACGCCGGAGCGCCGTGCGCGTGATCGACGAGAAGGGGGGCGTGAGAAGATAGGCGTACGCCTGGAGGTTCGAGCGCCCAACCCGGCCCCGGAGCTGATATAGCTCGGAGAGTCCGAACCGGTCTGCGCGGTTGACGACGATCGTATTGACGTTCGGCATGTCGAGACCAGACTCGATGATCTTCGTCACGACGAGGACATCGATCTTGCGCTCGAGGAACTTCACCATCACGCGCTCAAGCTCGTGGGCATGCATCTGTCCGTGCGCGATCGCCCAGGTCACCTCCGGGATGTGCACCGAGAGGATGTTCCCGAGCTCGTCGAGGGCATGGATCCTGTCGCCGACGAGGAAGGCCTGTCCGCCCCGATGCTTCTCGCGCAGAATCGCCCCGCGGATCAACAGGGTCTCGAACTGCATGACTTTCGTGTCCACGGGGAGCCGGTTCCGCGGCGGTGTGCCGAGGATGGAGAGGTCGCGCGCCCCCATGAGAGCAAGATGGAGCGTTCGCGGGATCGGGGTCGCGGAGAGGGTGAGTGTATCGACGGTCGCTTTGAGCGCACGGATCTTCTCCTTTGCGCTCACACCGAACCGCTGCTCCTCGTCGATGATGAGGAGACCGATGTCCCTGAACTCGACATCGCTTGAGAGGATCCGGTGCGTGCCGATAAGGATGTCGACTTTCCCCTCCTTGAGGCGCGCGAGTGTCTCCTCTTGCTCCCTCCGCGTCCGGAACCGGGAGAGGACGTCGAGACTCACGCCGTACTTCCCGACCCGGTCGAGAAAGGTCTGGTAATGCTGCATGGCGAGGATCGTCGTGGGGACGAGGACGGCGACCTGCTTCCCGTCCATGACCGCCTTGAAGGCAGCGCGGATGGCGATCTCAGTCTTCCCGAAACCGGCATCCCCGCAGACGAGACGGTCTGCGGGGATCTCCGCCTCCATATCGTGTTTCACATCGAGCGTCGTCCGGGCCTGGTCGGGAGTGTCTTCGTAGATAAACGACGCCTCCATCTCCTTCTGCCACGGGGAGTCGGGGGAGAACGCAAACCCCTTCTCGCTCTTCCGGCGTGCATAGAGAAGGAGAAGGTCCCGGGCGATGTCCTTGATCCGCTTTTTTGTCCGGTTTTTCAGCTTTTCCCACTCGGAGCTGCCGAGGGTGCTGAGGGTCGAGACGACGCCGTCCCGGGATGAGTATTTCTGTATCCTGTTGAGATAATTGAGGTTAACGTAGAGGACTCCCCCCTCCGCGTAGAGAAGCTTCACCGTCTCCTGTTCGGCTCCGCGAACCCGGATCTTCTGGAGTCCGGAGAACTTCCCGATCCCGTAGTCGACATGGACAACAAAATCGCCTCGATGGAGCGCCTTGATTTCACGGATCGACAGGCCGCGCGATGGCCCGCGGCAACGGACCGCTCGTGCCGGCCGACGGTTAAAGACCTCATGCTCCGTGTAGAGTGCGATCCGCTCAGACGGGATCGAGAAGCCGTGGTGGAGGAATGGGATGATGATCTCAACCGGCGGGGGCTCCTCTCCGTCGCCGTCCTCGGGTATCGATTCGATCAGCTCTTTGAGTCGGTCCCCGAGCGCCTGCTCCTCGCAGAGGACCGCGACCTGGACACCGGAACCGTCCAGGGACGCGAGATGGCGGCGGAACTGCTGGACCGAGCCGTTGAACGCAGGCTGTGGGAGGCCGCGGAAGCGGATGACATCCGGACGAGATTCGCCGGAAAGCGTGCGGAGAAGGATGCACGGATGGGCCGCAATCCTTTCGTGCAGGCTGGCGTCGAGGCTGCCCATGCCCGCGCCTTTTGGCGAGGCGAGCACCTCATCGCTCAGGGCGACAACGGCGTCGGAGGCGATGTAATCGAGGAGCACGGCACCCCACCCGCCGGACGGCGTTTCGTCGCCGGCCTCGATGACCGGGACGATGTCGACATGGTCGAGGACCCGGATGGAACGCTGTGAGAGGACATCGAACTCACGGATCGATTCGGCCGTGTCGCCTTCGAACTCCATGCGGATCGGGTTATCGCCGGCGGAGGGAAAGACATCGACGATGCCTCCGCGGACAGCCGCGTCGCCGTACGACTCGACGAAGCGCTTTCGCTCGAAGCCGCGGGACGCGAGCCAATCGATGAGACCTTCGAACGCCCGGTGCTCACCGAGCCTGACGGAGAGGATCAACGCGCCGAATGCGGCGGGCCCGGGGAGAGGCACACGGAGCGACTCCAGCGCCGCGACGATGATCCAACGGGACTCGTCCCGCGCAGTCTTTAGCGCTTCAACCTGATTCGTAGTTAATTGCGAATGTCCGTCGGTCTTTGCGACAGCGGATTCCGATGCAAAGAGACGGACCTCTGCCTGCGGCCCGAGGTGGATGAGGTCGTCGCACAACTCCTCCGCTGCTTCTTCCGACGCCGCGACGACAAGAAGTCTCCGCGCCGCCCCTTCGGCGGCCCGCGCGAGGATGAGGCTCCACATCGACCCCGGGGCTTCCGCAACATCAATGCACGCCCCCGCGGCGAGCCCTGCAAGACGGCTTCGGAGCTCCGCGAACGGCGCTCCGCTCCATGCACGCTCTTTCACCTCCTCAAGCGTCATGCATTCACCGGATTCGGCCGAAAAAGTCGACCCCGCGTCAACCGACGGACTCCTTTATTCGATTGCACCGCGCACAAATCCGCCGCTTTTCTCAAGCCTCCGGCGCGCTTCTTCCACCCCGATGCCCGCCTTCACCATCACAAGCGCCGTCTTCACGTGACCCCCCGCCTCCTTCAGCACACGCTCCGCCTCGTCGTAACCGCAGCCCGTGATCGTCATGAGGACCCGCTTCGACCGCTCAACGAGCTTCCGGTTCGTCATCTGGAGGTCCACCATCATGTTCTCGTAGACCTTCCCGAGCCTGATCATCGAAGCCGTCGTGATCATGTTGAGGACAAGTTTCTCCGCCGTGCCGGACTTCATCCGTGTCGATCCCATGATCACCTCAGGCCCGACGACCGGACAGATGGCGACGTCGACATCGATGTTGAACTCCGATCTTGGATTCGTCGTTACGTAGAGCGTCCGTGCGCCGAGTCGGCGTGCACGCTTCACTGCACCGATCACGTACGGCGTGCGGCGGCTCGCGGCAAGTCCGCACACGACATCCTTCGGTCCGACCTTCTTCAGATCGATGTCGTGAGCCCCGTCCTCCTCGCGGTCCTCTGCCCCTTCCACCGAGCGGAACATTGCCCTGCGTCCCCCCGCGATGAGCCCCTGCACCATCTCCGGATCCGTACCGTACGTCGGCGGACATTCAACCGCATCAAGGATGCCAAGCCGGCCGCTCGTCCCAGCGCCAACGTAGATGAGACGTCCCCCCTTTTTGAATGCGTCGACGACGATCTCGACCGCCTGTGCGATGTAGGGAATCTCTTTCTCGACAGCCCGGGCGACCTTCTTGTCCTCCTCGTTCATGATCCGCAGGATTCCCTCGACCGATTCCGCGTCAATGGACATGCTTGCCGGATTTCGCTGTTCGGTTGTAAGCTCCTTGAGCTGCTCGAAAAGTGCTTTCTGGTCAGCACTCATGCGTTGACCTTTTTGCCAGGATTGATGATGAGTATCTTCTTATCATTTGCGCTCAACATTTCGGACCCCCTGAAAGTGAGCGCGATTTCATTCACTGCAATGCGCGGGGCGATGCGCCTGGCCTGATTGATTTCATCCGTCACGTCTCCACCCTTCAAGACGATGAGCGATCCTGGGGGGATCACGAGCTTTCCGTCGGCGTCCTTCTCCTCCCCTTCCGTGACCGGTGCAAGCAGATGCTTCGTCCAGCGGAGAATATCGCAGAGCGGAGCAAATGCCCGCGTGATGACACCGTCTGCCTCGCCGCCGTCTGTGTTCTTCATCTCCTCGAGGCGCGACCGGATGACCGTCACGTTCTCAAGCCGGAGATTCTCAGCCATCGCGCGGACGGCTTTCGTTTTCTTCTCAATCGAATCAACCAGAACGAACCTGACATCTGGGAGCGCTATGGCCAGAGGCACTCCAGGCAACCCCCCTCCTGTTCCTGCATCTACGATGCAATTCAATTTACGAAAACTGATGAAGAAAAGGGGCGCGAGCGAGTGCAGAATGTGGTGCTCCCATATGAGTCCTGCATCCCGACGTGAGAGGAGGTTGATTCTCTGGTTCCAGTCAAGGAGAAGCTCAGAAAACCGCTCCAGCGAGCGCCACTGCCAATCGTCAAGACGGAGCCCGTTCTTCGTCAGAACTGATCGGATCTGGAGATCCCGCGGAATTCGGTCTTCTGAGGTCTGGACGGAATGTTCCACGTGAAACGTCATCTCCGCAGATAGACCATAAGGACTGAGACATCGGCCGGAGAGACGCCCGAAATGCGGGAAGCCTGTCCGATCGACCGGGCCCGCACACGCATGAGTTTCTCGCGTCCTTCAGCCGAAATGGATCTTACGCGCGTGTAGTCAAAACTTTCGGGTATCTCCATCGATTCGTACGCCTCGAACTTCTCAACCTGTTCAAGCTGGCGCCGTATGTAGCCATCATATTTGAGCTCGATTTCGACCTGCCTCATTGCGTCAGGTTTCTCCAGTAGTCTCCCGGCAACCGGCAGTGACCGGATTGCCTCAACTTGCAGTAGATTCTTGAGAGCGACCTCGCTCCGCTTCAAAATCTGCGCGATTCTCTCAGCCTGTGTGACCGTTGACGTCCCCACCTTCTCAAGAAAACCGTTGACATCGGAAGGGGAAATAGAGGTTGATTCAAAGCAGTGGATGCTTTCCGCGATGACCCTTTCCTTCTCTACGAGCCGGTCATATGCATGTTGCGGAATGAGGCCGAATTTGTGCCCGTGCGGCATCAGGCGGCGGTCAGCATTGTCCTGGCGGAGGAGAAGCCGATGCTCCGCACGAGAGGTGAACATGCGATATGGCTCATCTGTCCCTTTGTCGACCAGATCGTCGACAAGTACACCGATATATGCCTCGCATCTCTTCAAAATGAACGGATCCTTCCGCTTCACCTTCAGGGCTGCATTGATCCCTGCCACAATCCCCTGCGCGGCCGCCTCTTCGTAACCTGATGTGCCGTTGATTTGACCGGCAAAAAAGAGTCCTTCAACCAGCTTCGTCTCGAGCGTCAATTTGACCTGATCGGGTGGAAAAAAGTCATACTCTACTGCATAGCCTGCCCTGACCATCCGGACATGCTCAAGCCCCTCGATCGTCCGAAGTCCCTCCAGCTGGACATCGGCCGGGAGGCTTGACGCAAAGCCGTTCACGTAGACGACGTTTGTGTCATATCCTTCGGGCTCAAGAAAGATCTGGTGCCTCTCTTTTTCGGCAAATCGAACAATTTTGTCCTCAATGGAGGGGCAATAGCGTGGACCTCGCCCCTTGATAAGCCCCGTAAACATCGGAGAGAGGGCAAAACCTTTCCTCAGGGCGTCGTGGGTCCTCGGATTCGTGTACGTCAGGTACATAGGAATCTGGCGCCTGTACACCTCACCTGCCTGGAATGAGAACGGCTCGGGCGGGTCATCCGGAGGTTGGTGTTCGACTCTTGAGAGGTCAATCGACTCGAAGTCGATCCTTGGGGGAGTTCCGGTCTTCAGTCTACCGCTTCTGAGACCGAGCGACTCGAGAGTCTGTGTGAGTCCGATGGCAGCAGGCTCACCGAACCTCCCCCCGACCATCCTATCGGTTCCTGTGAACATCACGCCGTTGAGGAATGTCCCTGCCGCGACGATCAGTGCCCGGCATTTGACTTCTTTCCCGCCATGGAGCCTGATCCCTTCGATGCGGCCATTGCTGACGCCGATCACACTGAGAGTCGATTCGACCAGGTCGATTCCTTCCTGCGACTCAATTCTCCTAAGCGCCTCGGCAGAGTACTCAGCCCGATCGTTCTGTGTTCGGGGCGACCAGACCGCAGGGCCCTTCGAGCGGTTCAGCATACGGAAGTGGATGGAGGTTGCGTCGGCGATCTTCCCGATCTCGCCGCCAAGTGCATCGACTTCCCGGACGAGATGTCCTTTTGCCGTTCCTCCCACCGCCGGGTTGCATGACATCCTTCCGATGGCGTGCTTATCCATTGTCACCATCAGGACAGAGCACTCCATGCGGGCACCGGCAAGCGCCGCCTCTATTCCGGCGTGACCTCCACCGACAACTATGATATCGTATCTATCACGAACCACGTCACTCATATCCAGTCCCCCAGCCCCCGGCTGAGCAGGCCGAGTCAAAGAACGACACACGACGGCAGTCGAAGCAACACTGTTCTACTGCACACATGCTATCCATAGAACCGCGTCGATTCACGGCATTCTTCGCGACAATCTGTCGTTCCCATTTCTCTTGCGTGCGGTTATGCGAGCCCAATGTTTCACGTGAAACATCACTTGCCGACGCAGAACTTCGAGAAGATATTTGCGAGAATGTCATCTGTTGTCACCACACCGATGATCTCGCCGAGACTGTCGATTGAGTTCCTGAGATCAACGCAAATGAACTCGCCGCCTCTCTCTTCTTCAAGACTGCGGAGGCTCATCTGAAGTGCAGACATCGCTCTTTCCACCGCGTCTTTGTGCCTCGCAGAGACGAGCAGGGGGTGGCTTTCGGATGACTGCGTATCGCCCACCGACATCTTGAGGAGCTTCTCATTCAGACTGTCAAGTCCGTCTCCTTTCAGTGCAGAGACGCTGACGGATTCCAGTCGATCAAGGAAGCTGCTTCCTTCATCCGACCATTCCTCTGAGACGGGAAGGTCCGATTTGTTGCGGATAAGCAGGAGCCGTTGAATCGTCCCGTCCTCCGTCATTCTCCGCAGCAGCTCCACTTCTCCGTCGATGGGAGGGCGCGACGCATCGATAACAAGGAGGACGATGTCAGCGGTCCGGATCTGCCTGTACGCGCGACGGATCCCTTCCACTTCGATGTCATCGACGCTCTCGCGGAGGCCGGCCGTGTCAACGACCCGGAAGAGGATGCCGCCGATGTTGAGCTCAACTTCAATCGTGTCGCGTGTTGTCCCCGGCGCGCTGCTCACAATTGCTCTCTCTTCTCTCGTGAGGGCATTGAGGAGGCTCGACTTCCCGACGTTCGGACTTCCGACGATTGCAACCCTGACCCCGTCGTGGATTAGCCGACCCGCCGCGTAAGAGGAGAGAAGACCGTCCAGCCTTGCGATCGCGGATGCAAACTTCTTCTTCATCTCGCGCCGGTCGATGAACTCAAGGTCTTCATCGGAGAAGTCAAGTTCCACCTCCAGAAGTCCGCAGAGCTCGACGAGGTCGTCCCTGATCCCCTTGACCTCACGCGAGAGATCACCTTCAAGCTGACGGAGCGACGCCGCATGCGATCTCTCTGTCCGGGACGCGATGAGGTCGGCGACCGCCTCTGCCTGTGCGAGGTCGAGTCTGCCGTTGAGGAACGCACGGAACGTGAACTCCCCCGGCTTTGCGAGCCGCGCTCCCCGACTGATGAGCTCTTCGAGTGCGCGCCGGGCAACATAGTAGCCGCCGTGGGTGGAGAACTCGACGACATCTTCACCTGTATAGGAGTGCGGGGAGCGGTAGACCGAGGCGACGACCGTATCTATCGCCGTGCCGGATGCGGAGAGGAGTGTGCCGACGTGGAGTGTGTGCGACGGGACCGATTCGAGGCCGGACTTTCCCCGGAACGCCATGGCGGCGAGAGGAAGGGCGCGGTTTCCGCTGAGACGCACAACGGCGAGTGCCCCCTCGCCGGGAGGAGTCGAAATAGCGGCAATTGTATCCTTGATGTCGCGCATAACTGCATTACACAAATCTACGTATGCCCGCCTCGAAATGCAACGGATCTTCAACGCACGTCCCGATGCCGCAATATACTACGAGCAATCGTAATAATTTGCGATAGCTCACCCGCGAGGGGAGCGTTTTATCTTTCAACGAAATCGCGTAACATGGATTGTCGCGCGTTGAACCAGCGAAACGGAGGCGCTCAATTCTCCCTGATCATCTTCCTCATTGGGATGGCTTCGCTCCTCATCGGTGTCACATTTGCGGCTATTGAAATACGCCGATCCTTCTCCAACATCCTCGCTGAAGTCAAATCGGAAGAATAGTCTTTCCCGGAGGGTACCATGCGACGCTGCATCTTTCTCCTGGTCACCATGTTCCTCGTCCCCCACGCCTTCTCCCAGATGAATGTCCCGTGGGACGATTACGGGAGGAACATCCTCACGGGGGGAGCGGGGATAAGCTGGATCAACAGCCAGCCCTACTACCTCGTCAACTTTTCTCCGGAATTGGCCTTCGGCAAATTCGGGGCCGGCCTCGACGTGAACCTCCGCTTCAGCCAGGACGGGAAGATCCGATCCGAGGACTTCAAGAATGCGTACGATTATTTCCGCATGATCCGGTACATCCGGTACGGCATGAAAAGAGAGCCGGTCTACGTCCGGCTCGGGAGCCTTTCCATGGCGACGCTCGGCTACGGTCTCATCATGCAGTGGTACACAAACAGGCCAAGCTATGAGTACAGGAAGATCGGGGCCGAGTTCGCTCTTGACTTCGGAATGGCAGGCGTGGAAGGGCTCTACAGCGATTTTGACCGGCCCGGAGTGGCAGGTGCACGCGGGTTTATCCGCCCCTTGAAGATCGGCAGTGCCGGCGACATCCCCCTCCTCGGCGGACTCGAAACCGGGCTCACCGTTGCGGCGGATTTCCACAGCGACGCAGGCATCATCAGCCCACCACCGGCGTTGCGGGACACGGGACGAATTACCATCATCGGTGCGGACATCGGATTCCCCATCCTCAACATGCCGTGGCTCAATTCTTCAATCTACCTCCAGGGGGCGAAGATCGTCAACTTTGGAAGCGGTACCGCTGTGGGAATCGACTTCAACGTCGATCTTTCGGGATTTGCACGCACAGGCGTCAAGATCGAGCGCCGCTTCAACGGTGAGCATTTCATCCCCTCCTACTTCGGCCCTTTCTATGAACTCGAGCGCTTCCAGCCGCCACCGCACTTCAAAAGCAAGGCATCGCTGCTTGTCGCTGATTCACTCTCGTCCCGCGGCATCTACGGCGAGCTCCGCGGGAATATCATCGGCGCGATCGAATTCGTCGGCGCGCTTCAGACCTTCGATGATCGGCCGGGAGAGAGCCAGCTTCACCTCGGCGCGCGGCTCCCTCAATCCGTCCCGTCGGTCTATGCAGAGGCGGCGTACGACAAGACTCACTTCGCGAACTTTCGCGAAGCGTTCACGCTTCCCGGATCTCTCCTGACGGCAATCGTCGGATACAAACCGTACCCGTTCCTCCTTCTCTCCGTGCTCTACGAGTGGACATTCACCGAGGAGAACGGGAAGCTGAAGAGGCAGGAGCGCATCGAGCCGAGGATTTCGTTCATCTACACCTTCGAGTGACGCAGCGCGAAGGGTAGATCTATACGGCCGCTGCAGACTTGGATTTTTCTCGATCCGGTCGTATCTTTTCTAAATTCCTTCATGTTTCCAACTGAGATCCTGCTCGCTCCAGATCCCAATTTGCAATGTCTGAAAACGCAGCCGAAGGAAAAACGCAACCAACGCTCCCGGCCTCTCCGTGGAAGGACGACCCCGAGACGCTTCTCCGGGCCCTTTCGTCGTCTCGGGCCGGACTCACCGGCGCGGAGGCGAAACAACGGCTGGGCACCTGGGGACACAACGAGCTGACCAAGGGGCCCAAGGTCCGTTGGATCGATCTCCTCGTCGAGCAGTTCAAGAACTTCCTTATCATCATCCTCGTACTCGCCGCAGTGCTTTCCTTTGTCACCGGCGACACGGTTGAAGCGCTCGCCATCATCGCAATTGTGATTCTCGCCGGAGTCCTCGGGTTCGTCCAGGAATACCGCGCCGACAAGGCGATCGAGAAGCTCCGCGAGATGGCCGCCCCGACAGCAACTATCTTTCGCGACGGTGAGGAAACAATCGTCCCTTCGAAGGAACTCGTCCCGGGTGACATCATCACACTCAAGACGGGCGACCGGATCGGAGCCGACGGCCGAATCATCGAGTCGATGGCAATCCGTGTCGACGAGGCTTCTCTCACGGGCGAATCGCACCCTGGCGGGAAGTCCCCCGCGACGCCGGAAGGAGAGGCGGTGCCTCTCGCCAACCGCACCAACATGGTTTTCTCCGGCACAATTGTCGTCCACGGGAGGGGTAAGGCTCTCGTCACGGCAACGGGGATGCGGACGGAATTCGGGAAAATCACCGGGCTCCTGCAGGAGACAAAGGCGGAGCGGACACCGCTGCAGGTCAGCCTCGATCAGATGGGGCGGTGGCTCGGTGTCTTCTCAATTGCCCTGTCGGTTGTCATCGCATCCTTCGGGATCCTCAAAGGATACGATGTCCTGCGAATGCTCGTCTGGGGGGTCGCTCTCGCTGTCGCTGTGATCCCCGAGGCGCTACCTGCAGTCGTCACGATCAGTCTGGCTCTCGGCGTCTCACGCCTTGCAAAGCAAAATGCCCTCATCAGGAAGCTCAATGCTGTCGAGACGCTCGGCTCGACGAGCGTCATCTGCAGCGACAAGACGGGAACCCTTACGCAGGGGGAGATGACCGTGCAGGAGATCGCGCTTCCC
>Ga0066636_10000965_pt1 | contig 17291 bp, 14 predicted proteins | sample CryGeyCG2014_080_2_FD_62736 | JGI IMG/M metagenome (GOLD analysis project Ga0066636, IMG submission 62736) | Groundwater microbial communities from aquifer - Crystal Geyser CG07_land_8/20/14_0.80 | ecosystem: Environmental > Aquatic > Deep subsurface > Groundwater | place: USA: Utah: Grand...
ATGAAAATAATTTTCCATCGGCCTCCGGTATGTAAATTTGCTTTTTTTGAACTCATGCTTCCTATTCCAGCAGCAAAAAGCAATGAAAAGATAACGGTTGCAAAGGTATGAGTGGGGAACCCAATCAGTTTTGTGAATATTTGGATAAAGGTAAGTTCGATAATAATAAATCCGGCTCCGAGACACGAAAAATAAATCAGATAGGCAGACATCCCCTTCCATCTGGTGCGACCAAGTGATGAAGACAATAGAGGTATGATGATAAAAACCAACGAAAACAGGATGGATATAGTCCCGACTACAAAAATACTGATCCAGTCATACGGAAGAAATCGACGAAGCTGATTGTTCAAGAAATAAGCGGTCCCCCCATCAAGGTATTTGGATTTTTCAGCTTCAAGACGCTTGTTTGATTTTCGAATCATATTAAACTGGGGCTTATCATCTGTAACCGGATTCATAGTGTAATCAGCAGTTTTCGCAAGGTCTTTAGGGAAAGGTTGTCTAAGAAAGACGGCGGGAATTAAATTTTTATCCAATTCCAATGGATGATAGGCGGCATGATATGCAGGCATCGGCGGCCTTGGGATCGTTTGGATGACGGGCATTTTATTCCTGGTGAGCCAAATGGAAAAGCCCTTATCAGGATGAGGGTTGTCGGCTGAAATTTCGAAACGGAAAATTCTGTTTTGACAGTTGCTAATGGGCGGAATTTGAAAATCGACAACAGTATTGTTCCTGATTGTTCCTTTTGGTATTGTATTAAAATTGATAGTTTTTCCTTCAGAATCAAATAATTTCATCGTAACCGGATAATCGAGTTGCCCCTGATCGTGGGTTCCTATCATTATTGAAATTCCCTTGATTTCGTCGACACCTGAAGTAAAGGTTGCCTGATAGGGATTTTTTTCGTATATTTTTTCTGATGGGATTATGTGCGTCGGCATATTCTGAAGCTGCCCTGTTTTCTCCCGATTCATATAATTTTGAATCCGATCCACTTCCTCTTTTGTCCATGGTTTCATCTTTATTAGAAGCGTCGGAAGGTTATCCGGAATCCATCTTTCCAGGACGAGCACGTGTTTCGGAAAATCGGTTCTTCCGAGTCTTTCCCATCCCAATGCCGCCGTAATGATCATTTTTGGATATAAATGGTGATTGATTTGTAAAATTCCATCTTCCTTCAAATGCTCGAAATACTCCATATAGGCTTCAGCAGTCTGCAGGTATACCGAACTTAAAACCCCCGAACCGTGAGCAAGACTTGAGCTAGTATGGTTGCTGTACATTTGAATGATATCATATTTTTTACCTGACGATCGCAAGAAGGTTCTCCCCTCCCCGGCATAATAGTTGACTTTCGGGTGAACAAACACATTGCCGGAAAATTGCGCATATCGGGTTTTTACCGCATCTACCATCGTTTTTACCAGGTCAATGGCATCCACGTGGTCAGCGCCGAATATCAAAGCGCTTTTTGTTTCACTCCCGACGGCCGCTCCGATGATTAAGACATCAGCATTCTTTCCCTGATAGAAGTGATGTACCGCCGAACTGATGCCAAAATAATAATTATCCGGCTGATCTGCGATTCTTTTTAAATAGGTATCATAATTGCCGTCGAATTGCTGAAGCCAGGATCCTTGTTGCCCCCCATCCAACGAAAAATGTTTCGCCCTTGGAGAGACATTAAAAACATCCAGCTTCGATACCGGATCCCACCGAACATATTCCCTCAATCCCTGTGTTATCCACTCGTCCACCCCGCGCTTGTTGCCATGACCCCTGAAATCCAAATAGCTGTCTAATGTCAAAGGGAACAGAACTATGGCTGTTACGACCGGTATAATATAATAAAGATTTCTGATTTTCAGTGTCGTAAAGAGGGACGCCGAAATAATAAGCAATCCGAAAATGAAAAAAAGCAATCCGCCCGGTCCGTAATGGGGAATCAGGGGCACCAGCAACAAACACCCTGTTCCGGCACCTGAAAGGTCAAAAAAATATAGCCCGTGGCTTTCAGAAGAATAATTTGAAAAAATGATAGAAATGATAATTCCACCAATAAAAAAAGGGGCTGTTAACGTCAGATACATTCCGGTCCAGGACAAGATCTGAATCATCAAAGATGCCCCTTCAAAATCCAGGTTGAACGGAAGCCAATTGAATGCAGGGAGCAGAAATACAACGAGAAATGCAAATAAAACGGTCAATGTCGGCAACAAACGGATTTGATCTTTTATTTTATTTTTGAAAATAAAAACATAAATTCCGCCGAGTCCAAGAGCAAACATGGAGGTAGTAATCACCATATACCCCATAACCGGATTTAGTATCACATCGAGAACCCGAATAAGACATAGTTCGAGCAACAACGTCGATAACGTGATCAGGCCGAGTCCGAATTTTATTCGAATCAACTGCTGCGAAAAAATCATAGAAATCCTCTCAATCTCTATAATGTTGCCGGTTAAGACAAGATCTTTTTCATTACCACGTATTTTAATTCCCGGTTGTTTCGAAATTTTAATGTTGCAATTTTATCTTTTTTATAACCTTCATGCTTGAAATAGGATAATGAATCTAATGTCGCATGCAATTGGATGGAGGTGATATTGTGCCGAATCGCTGATTCTTCAAGAGCATTGAGCACTTTTGATCGCGTTTCATCGGCAAGGACCGGCGTGAAAATATGAAGAAAATTGATAATTCCCTTCTTGAAATCAATCTGACCAAATCCAACGATCATCTCTTGAATTTCGGCGACAAACACCTCTCTATCGGCAAATTGAGTATAGTCTCTTATTGCAATTGATTCCATCCATGTTTCAAGCAAATCTTCATTATAAAAAGGGGTTTCGGATAATTTTTCGATCGAAGAGGAAATAACGCTAAAAAGGTTTATATTATCGTTTATGGTTGGACGACGTATGATGATTTTATCTTTGTCTTTAACCGGATCCGGTTTATGAATTTCCGATTTTCCTTCAAATCCGGATTTGAATAATTTCGAAAGGTCTTGTGCAAGAATAAGCGACATTGTTCTTGCTGAATCCGGAACCAAATGGGATTCATCCGTAGGAAGATCCTTGGTTCTTGGATCAGAATCATAATCGATAAATGACACATTCAAGCGAGCCGCAATTTGTTCTGGGGCCAGCTCACTCGGCAAAAGATCTTCTATTTTCCTCATTTCTTCTCCAATCGGAAGACGTATAAAAATCACATCCCAACCCAGCATCTTCGCCTCTTTAATAATCTGGATCGTTTTTTCCTTTTGCACGAAATAGTAATCCGGATTTGCAACGATTTTATTAAATAAGCCCGCGTAATAGCCGATATCAGGCGGTAGAATCGTTCCATCATTATAACCTCTTTTTGCATTGACAAAACCCTCGGGGAAGAGAGTCCTTGAAAACCAACCGAAGCTCAGCGTATACCCATGATGCATATAATGTTGAAAATGGCGGTATAAACTTGCACCTCCCCGCCCGTATGTGAATAATTTTTCCAACAGGTAGTTGGCGATTCGATGGTCAAAAAAGTCCTGGGACTTAATTTTTGATAAAGGCTTTCCGGGAGAAGTATTGAAATGATAAAAGCTCGCCGGGCTGAAGTTGATGATCAAAACCCCTGCTTTTTCGGCTCTATGATTTTCAATAATGAATTCCGTTATTTTTCTAACCGAACCTGCCGAAAGCCCTGAATTGACAGCCACAGTGTCGTCGCCGTTCAATTCATTAAATTTCCGAGTAAACAGTCGATCGCCGAATCCATAATCGACCCGGCTGTCGCCGACAACGTAAACGACTCGTTCGGCATTTGCTCTTTGAATTTTCCATTGAAGCTCAAACGGCGTTTTTCCAGGTATGATTGAAGGCATTCCACCGGTATATCGGAAGCCGTATTCGATTCCCCCGATGACCAGGATGTTGAATATTAATGCGCTTACTATCGCACGCATGATGTCAAACGAGGATTGAAGCTCCACGCTGCAAGAAGCGCAGAGTCTTCGACCGTAAGGAACATTATCATTTTTTAGATTCGCTCGCTATAGCGGTTCAAGGGATCAAGGGTTCTAGGGATAAAGTGTTTGGTGTTAACATTCGCGTTACTATCTTCTTAAAATTGAAAATAAATAAAATCAGTACGTTCTCCACTAAAATAATATAGTGAAAACAATATAACGCTAATGGTCCCGAAACGAAAACCGCCATTATTTTCGATCAGATCAAATATATCGTATCGCCGAGTGAGACTATGGAAAAGGAAAACAACTAGAATTACCAAATAGTCCGCACCCAAATTTTTATAAAAAGAAAATTTGCCGTGGAAAAGACCAATCATCATGGTTATTCCCTGCTCTGCGGTTTCGGCTCGAAACGGAATCCACGCCAGGGAGACCATAATATAGGTAAAAAGGATCCCCGCCATCATTAAAAGCCGTTGGACCCAAACGGTTTCAAAACAAATTTTCTCTAGCTGGTTTTTTAAAAGTCGTTCGATACACAAATAAAAACCGTGCAGGGCGCCCCAGGCGATGAATAAGAAACTCGCTCCATGCCAGAGGCCTCCCAAAAGCATTGTAATCATGAGATTCACATAGGTTCTTCGAGTCCCTTTGCGGTTACCGCCCATAGAAATATAAAGGTAATCCCTGAGCCATGTGGAAAGAGAGATGTGCCATCTTCTCCAAAAGTCGGAAAAACCGGCTGCAGTGTAAGGAGAATTGAAATTGCGGGGAATATGGAATCCCATGATCTTTGCTAGTCCGATGGCAATCAGAGAATAACCGCTAAAATCGCCGTAGATCTGGACTCCGAAAAGCATGGCGGCAGCCCAGTTTTCAAGTATTCCGTTAATTTCCCAGTTTGCAAAAAGGAAGTTTACACGATCTGAGACATTATCCGCTACGACGACTTTGAGAAAAAGGCCGGATAGGATCAAACCTATGCCGCCGACCCAGTTTTCTTTTCGAATGACTGGATTTTTCATAAGCTGAGGAAGAAAATCCCTGGCCCGAATTATCGGGCCGGCGACCAGTTGCGGGAAAAATGCCACAAAAAAAGCGATGTCAATAAGACTTTTTTTTGCATTAATTTCTCCTCGATAAACATCAATAGTGTAGCTTAGAGTTTGAAATGTATAAAAGGAAATGCCTACCGGCAGTGACACTTGAAAAAACGGAGGTGTCCAATTGATTCCAACCAATTTAAATAAAGTTTCTGCCGTATCGACAAAAAAATTAAAATACTTGAAAAACCCAAGAAGACCGAGGTTGGTTGTCAAGCTTATGGCCAAAAACGGTTTTTTTCGCCGCGGGTTAGCCTCTATTCCTAAGGCAGTCAAATAATCGATAATCGTAGAAACCATCAGCAATAATAAGAACGCCGGGTTCCACATCCCGTAAAAGAAATAACTGTAGATCAGAGTGCCGATCTTTACCATCTTCGGCTGACGATCTTTAAAGGCAAAATAAAATATAAGGAAGATAAAAAGCGTTGTGAAAAAAAATAGTGAGTTAAAAACCATTTAGGATTTATCTATTTTTAGGATGCAGTAAAATGAAAAAGATAGTGGAAGAAAGGATGGAAAATGATATGTGTGAATAAGATCAAATCGTTTTTGTGCGGCACGAATGATTCCATTCTGATTCGAAACGTGTTCATCTTCAAGTTTTGCATTGGGCAAAAGCCGGTAAGCAAGATTTAAGATCATATCCGTGAACAGATTTTTTACCGGAAAGCCAAGAATGATGGTTGCATTTTTATTTGTAACCCGTTTCATTTCATCGAATGCATTATCCAGATCTCGAACATGTTCAATGACGCTTACCGAAACGATGCAATCAAAGCTGTCTGAAACAAACGGTAGGTTCGTTATGGATCCTTCACAAAGATGTGTCCGAATCCGTTCCTTGCCGGTCATGTCTTTGACAAGGTGCATTTTTCGGTGAATATCGATCGCATATAAATTCCTGCATTTGGTTTCAAGCTCCTTCATAAATATTCCGGATCCGCAACCGATATCCAATAAGTTTTCATAATGATTTATTCCAAGCATGGAAGAAATAATTTCCAGGCGCCTTACATAGAATCCTCTGGAAAACGGAAGATAATAAAACTTTAGAGGATCGGCGATTTCCGTATGATGAATATTCTCTCGTTTCGGCAGCAGCATTTGATGCTTTCAATTCAGATGGCTGTTGATTTTAAATAACCTCACCGGTAATGCCTTGATTGAAAAAATTTTAACGAGGTTCGCATTTTCCATGATTTCGGGGTAAGCTCTTTGAAAAAAACGCAGCTCCTCCTTATTATTGCCATCCCAAAGAAATAAATGGGTTATGGGAAATCGATCGAATGTATTCGTGTAATTAAACCAATTATTCCCTACATAAAGGCAGCTATGTCGGTTTTCGATGGTTGCCAAGGGCGACCATAGACCGGCGATATATGCATGATCCAACATGCTTCCAATCTCCCGCGAAGTTTCGATAACCGTGTATTTCGGATCGTTGAACCATCGCAGATAATAAGAACCGTTGATGTAAACGCTGTATGCGATAATGGCAATAACGGCGGATCGAGTGCATCGTTGAACAATCTTATTCCAACGGAACGGACCGGCATTACGTTTCATCCATTCAAAAATGGAAAAAATAAGGATTAAAAAAACCGTTATACCGATGGTCGGATAAATTATTCTTAAAATCGTGTTAAATCCGATGCATTTTTTAATAAAAAAGGGGATCCAAAAGATATATGCCGCAGACAAAAAAAGGATCCGAAAGGTCGACTCCTTATTGAATCTGAACTCCTTTTTTACTAAGTTCCAAAAACGACAAAGAGCAAATGATGCCAATACGCACATCGGAGGAATTATCGCCACAAAATATCTGAGAGGTTTATAATTTAAAGCGTTTAAAGCAATATACCCTCCGATCAGCCAAAAAAATAAAAAAAGCTCCAACGGATCGGTCTTTTTCCAATCTCGAATTATCCCATAGATGAAAATCGGTACGTAGATCCAAACGATCAAGAATTCAACAGGGGTATTCGCCATGTATTTGGCAAAAGTAAATGAATCCAGGTTCTTCCATATCCTTCCGAAATGCGAGGGCCATGCAAGTCGAACCCAACTCTCGCCGACTCTTGTAAATTCCTCCTTAAAGGGCATATAAAATAAAATGTACCAGCATGCATATGACAGAATCACCCCGGCAAAATAAAAAGCAATCGGATAAAAAAGGTTTTTAATCTCCTTTTCTTTTTGATATTGCTGAATTGCTGAAAAAGCTAAAGAAGCAAAAGCGGCAAGAATAAAATATAAAGAGGAAGCTTTTGTAATGTAACAGGCAAAGGATGTGATCCCGGCAAGGAAAAGAAACCAACCCTGTTTCAATCCTTTTTGCCAAAAGAAAAGGGTTGCCGTCATCGGAAGAACAATGAACGTATCGTTTAAACCAAGCCTGTTATACATAATAAAAACATAATTCAACCCAAGGATAAGAGTGGATATCGACGCAATCCCGATCCCGCTATTTTTTTTTAAAACGGCAAACAAAATTAAAAAGCTCATGATAATGGATACCATATTCACAAGGCGCAGTTGAATTAAACCGACGCCAAAAACTGAAAATGACAAATACTCTAAAGCAGTCAAAATCGGGTTGAAAATAACAGGGTTGAACTCATCCGTAATCCAATGACCGAAAAGAACCTTGTTCCTTGCATTGAAGGCATGCGCCGCTTCGTCTCCGAACAAACCGCCGCTTGACTCCAGGTAAACGGGGGGATCTGCTCCAGGGTAAAACAAGCGCATGGATGTGATGATCAGAAAGAGAGCCGCAACGAACCAGTATTTTTTCAACAGGAGAAGATAACTTATTTGGATGTTGTTATTTTTCATCGCGATGCAAACAATTCATTTTCCCGTATATTGCCCCAGCTCGTTTAGATATTTCCAAAACAGCTCATTGCTTGTTTCAGACCACCTGTGGTTTTCAGGAGGCAGATCTTTTAGAAGGAGTACCTTATAATTGTTTTCCTTATAAATTTTTTCTGTTTCCTGGCAGATTTCAATCAAATTTTTATAATCCCCTTTGGTGTATGCCAGTAAAACTCCGAATTTCGGTCCGGGTTGAGTCGGCATTAAATACCTTAAATCCTCATAAAGGGATCCCTGTCCATGTGATAAAATCGAGTTGTAACGCTCCGGCTTTCGATTGGCGATGTGAAAGCAAAAGGCGGCCCCTGCCGATAATCCGGACAAAAATATCCGTTTTTCGGAGATCGAGTACTTCTCGACGACGAGATCGATCATTTTTTCGACTCCATCAAGCTCTTTGTCGAAAGGAGACCATCCCTTGCACATGCAATTGTGAAATTTATATTCATAAGCCGGCTCAGGCACAAGGAGAGCGATATTATTGTTCTTGCAAAATTCTATTAAGCCAGTTTCTTCAACCGGGCTCCCGGTGTAATTTCGAAGTCCTGGAAACTGTTTGAAGCATTCTGAACGGACACCGTGAAAATACACCAGGAGCGGGACACGAAATCCGCTATTAACAATAGGATAAAATAGGCGGTATTCTCGTTGTTTTCCAAAGCTGTCCACTACTTTATGTGGAGTATTTAAAACCGTTTGGCCCGGCTTTTTTTGGCATCCGGAAAACCAGAACGTAAAAAAAGTTAAACAGCAGACCACTACATAACAAGAAATTTTTTTCTTTTTCATCTCAACTCTTTTTTAGAACAATTTGATTTCAGTCAATTATTAATCAAACGATCTATTCAGCCAAAGGGCCCAATCCTTTTCATCAGGGGCGACGAAAAATGGAGATATATCGGCCATATACTTCTTGACCGCCTTTTGGCCCAACCAGGACGCCACGAGAGTCTCGGTATTGGACCCTCGTGGCTCTCCAAAACGCGTTGTGTTGGGCATTCCCCCACACGACACTTCCCCGGTTGACATACCATCCGTTTATAACTTGAAGCTGCGGTTCGCAAGGAACCTCTGCGGCGTTTGCATTTAAGAAACCGGTTGCAGAAATAAAATAAACTGCATAGAAAATCATTAAAGAAATCCGTTTAACGCCTGACCGCATAAACGATACCCCCAATACAGGCATACACCAATACCATGGCGAAGGATAACAACGACAAGGCGATTGAACTTGCCGAACTGACTCCAAGCTGTGTCAAAAAAAAGATGAATGCATTTTCTCTTACTCCGATTCCATTGATTGAAACCGGAAACATCAGAATGACGTGAACCAGCGGAATGATGATCATGAAATAATAAAACGGAGACCTGATTTGCAAAGCATAAGAGATAATGAAGAAATAAAGGATAACATTAAACTGCAATAAAAAAGCCAAAATCAACGCCTGAACGAGACTCCTTTTATTTTCTTTATAGATGTGAAGCGTTTGGACCATCCGGTTGAACTTTATTGTCAATTTTTCAAATAAGGTTGGATTTTCTGTAATGATTTCTTTTCCGTATTGCTTTCGAGCGATGACAATCATCACCATTAGAATAAAAAGAAAAATGCCTCCGGTAAACCATACCAAAGGAATGTTGCCGAATCTGGAAAATCCTAAAGATAAACCAATAAATGAATAGCTGATCAACGCGAAGACTCCGGTAAGCCGCTCGACGATGATGACGGTAAAGGATTGGGCCGCCGAACGCGATATTTTCGATACGTCATATGTTCTTATGATGTCCCCGCCGATGGTTGTCGGCATGAAATTATTGAAAAAAGTCCCGACCAGATACGATTTTGTCAGCTCCTTAATGGAAATAAAGACATGCTGGGCTTTCAGCAGAATTTGCCATCGCAGAGCGCTGATATAAAATCCCACCGCGATCAATACAAAAGCTAAAATCAGAAGGAAAAGATCGGCCGACCTTACCGCGTCCCATATCGCGTGGATATCCGTAGAGCCGAATGCATAGATTATCAAGCCCATGCTGACAACCATTTTTATGATCAACATGATATATCTTTTGATCATTTTCTTAAGCGTTTATCTTTTTTTTATAACTTTGGCCGGTATTCCGACAGCAACACAATAAGGGGGTAGATTTCCGCTGACAACGGCACCTGCGCCTACAATCACTCCCTTACCGATCGAAGATCCGTCCAAAACCTTAACTCCCGCACCCAGCCAGACGTCATCTTGGATGACTACTCCTCCCTTTGAAATCGACGGCTGTAAAATAATGGGGACTTCGGTATTGTCGAAGTGATGGCTTCCTCCTGCAACGATATAACAGTATGCCGCGATCAAGGCGTAATTTCCGATCGTAAGGGATGTTTCGGAGTGTATCAAACAGTTGGTCCCGATATTCGCGTCATTGCCGATTCGAATGTTCCCTTCCTTGCAGCTGATGATGGTATTGCGGCTGATAAATACGTTATCGCCGATAATGATACCGGTATTGTTTTCTCCCTTGGCATCGATGACGCAATGATCATCTATGACCACATTACTTCCGATAACAATTTTCTTAGGATGCCTGATGGTGATATCTCTTCCAAAAATGACATTGCTTCCGATTCTTTGAAACAACAGCGGGTAGAAATATTTTCTCAAAGCCAAGCCAGCCGCTCCGGGGATCGATCCGAAAATAGAAGTAATGATTTCATATTTTATCAGAAATGAAAGTCGGTCATCCCCTAAAACAAATGACTGATACTTTTTAAATGGCGAAACTGACGGATTCACAATCCGACTTCGAAGTTCTGTTTGTTTCCATTCATCGAGATTTCGCGTCATATCAGATTCTTTTGCCTATACCACTCAATCGTTTCCTGGAGCCCTTCAATTAGGCTCGTTTTAGGTCGATAACCGATTTCATTTGTCGCTTTTGCAATATTAAAGGACTGATCCTTTAAGAAAAATTCGAGTCTTCTTTTCGATATCGGCGGAATTTTATCGAAAGGTTCATAGAGTTTTTCAAAAAAAAATGCCGCTGTTTTTGCAAGAGCGACCGGGAAATGAATATTGGGAATTGTCACATTTAAACATAACGCGACGGTATCCGTCAATTTTCGAAGCGTTAACGTTTCATTTCCAGCAATGATATAGGTACCGTTGACTCCACGTGGCTCAAAGGCACATCGAAGAAGTCCCTGAACCACATCGGCTACATGTACCGGATGAACCAACGTTTGGCCGTCTCCGATGATGACGAACCGTTTTTTTTTAATGGCCATAAACAATTTAAACGTTCGCCTATCGTTGGGTCCATATGTCCAGCTAGGCCTTATGATCGATATCGGTATACCGAATTCAGCGCCAAAGGATCGTATCAGGGTTTCCGCCTCATACTTTGACTTTCCATAATGATTGTCAGGATGGCAAGGCGTTTCTTCATTTGCGGGGATTTCTCTCAAATGCCCCATGACGCCCACACTGCTGCAATACACAAACCTTTCCAGCTTTGCGTTTCGCGCCGCTTGAAGCAAATTGAAGGTGCCGAACACATTATTTTTCCAGTAGATATCATACTGTTCTCTGGGAGCGTTGATGATGGAAGCCAGATGAAACACAATTCTTGCTCCATCCATAAAGGACTCAACGGATGAAAGATCGGTAATATCGCCGGCGACTACCTGGACCGAATCAGGCCTTTCGACTTCATTATATGCCTTTGGATCTCTGACCAGGAGCCGCAGCTTATGTCCTCCCCGAACCAATTCGTTGCAAAGGCATTGTCCGATAAAACCGGTAGCCCCGGTAAGGAGGATCATTTATCCGTTACCTCTCAGTTGCTTTTTTGCTTCGAGAACGAAGGCATATCCTCTTGTAAATGACAAAAATATATCGATTCGGCTGACAGCCCGTAATATCGGATAGATTTTTTGGTACAGCGCAAATGAAGATGAGTGTCTTTTAAAGTCCTCTTCACTCGACGGCGATATGCCCCCTTTGATCCCTTTCGATTTTTCCCCCTTGTTCAAAAAAAACATATAACCGAAGTTGATTAACAATTCGATGCCCTCGGTAAAAAACCTCGAAAAAAAGGAAAATTTCGTCATTTGAAACTTGGACCGTGCCAGCATATCCTCAAGATTTTCGACGGAGTATCCTTCTCGTTTATGTCCGTAATGTTCAAGCGTTATTCCCGCTTTTTGAGCGATTTTGTTCAGAATCAATGACCTATAACTGCTTGGAACCGAGATATACAGGGTTCCGTCTTTTTTAAGAATTCGATGCAGATCCCTCAAGAATGCCTCGTCATCTTCGATATGCTCCATTGTATCAATGGCGATGATCAAATCAAATGAACCAGTTGAAAAGGGGAATGCGTCTTCCTTAAAATATACGATATTCTCTTTGATAAGTTCTTTCGTGACGAATACGTTTTTCCGATCGATGTCCGTGCTCACCCAAAATCCACCTGTTTTTCTTAAAAAATATCCTGTTATTCCTTTTTCGCATCCAATCTCAAGGCACCGTTTATGTTCTGTATTTTCGATAAAATCAAGGATGGTGTGCACCTTCTCCTTTTTTTTCAAAGAGCTTTCAAAAACTTGAAGCTGCCATGGCTTGAAGAGAGGGTTTGAGATTTCAAGCGTCCGAGAATTCAAGCGTTTACTCCTTTATTTGACGGTAAATACAATACGATGATGCTGATGATTCCAAGAGAATATTCAAAGAGCTGCGTAATCAGGTGAACGCTGAATCCGGATATGATGGCAATTTGAGAATCCAGATGTCCGAGCAGATTAAAAGTCAATGTCCAGGCCGATTCCCAAGTCCCGATGCCCGCTATTCCTTGCAACGGCATCAGGGCAGAAAACTCGGCGCCTAAAATGCCGATAAACACTTTCCAAAAATTTAAATCGGCAAAAGAGTAATTCAGATGCGCCAGGACGCTGTGCAACAGGAAATATAGGGATCCGTATTTGAACATTCTCACGAAAAATGAACTTATAATGATTTTGATATATTTTCCTTTCTGGGCTTGTAAGGCTTCGATATCGTCGGTGATTAAGTCAATTTTTTCCATCATTATGTTGATTTTTAAATGGTTTCGATTCCGAACGTGAAAAAGGTTATCGATACTCTTCACGGCAAATCGAATGATCCGGTGCAGCCATAATAAAACCGCCGCTAATAATAGAAATATAACAATCGAAAAAACGATAAAAGAGGCGGATAAAAACACCGTGGAATCATTGCCGCCAAGCGCAAGCGCGACAAAAAATATCGGTAAAAGAACGATCAAATCAAAAATAAACGCGAGTAAAAATGATGATGCCGCAATCTCAAAAGGAAAACCGAATCGCCTGTTGATGAGATATACATACGAAAGAGAGCCCAGTTTTGCGGGAAGAAGATCGACAAATAAATTTCTTATCAGGGTAACCAACATTAGATGATAAAATCGAATTTTATTCGAAGAAATCAACAGATGATATCGATAGGTTCGGGAAATAACTCCGAGAAACGCCATTGATAAATAGATGGACAATGAAGGAAGATGGAGATTCCTGAAAGTCTTTGACAGGGTTTTGGCATCGATCTGAGAAAGAAGATATCCGCCCAGCAACACGGAAATGAAAACGCTTAACCCGAAATATACAAACCGCCTGTTCATTTAAATCGGGTTAACCCTGTTGTTGCAAAAGCCGAGGATGTCCCAGATCCGAGGCGCCCAAGGGCGAAGCCGTAGTATTTTACTGCGAGCCCTTGGCAACGAAGGAGATGGGGCATCTTCAGCTTTCCCTCAGGGTAAAAAACATGACAAATTTTTCTTTGTTTATAAGTCACTAAAAGTTTATTCGCGAGCCATGCCTAAACATATTCAAATACCCTGTTATCATTCTTTTTTTCTATACCTTGTCATGTTTTTTATGCAACTGCAGGGTTAATGCCAGTCCGGATACATATCCTGCGCCGAATGGTTCGTTATCTGTTTTGATTCTCCAGTTGCGACATGAATGATTCTGATTTCCCAATTCCCTTTTTGTTTGTGAGAGGTATTGGCATAGACGATCCACTTTCCATCAGGGGACCAGGAAGGATAATAATCGAAATTCATAGAATCCGTAGTCAGGCGTCTCTTGCCTGATCCATCAGGATTAATGATCCAAATATCTCCTTTGTTATCCGCTTTTTGGGAGACATACGCTATATATTTTCCGTCTTTGGACCAATGCGGACGACAAGCGCCGCTTTCTGTATCCAGCGCTTCAACATTACTACCATCCCTATCCATTATGTAAACACCCCATCCGATCAATTTATTTGCGGTGAACGCAATCTTTTTCCCATCCGGAGACCAGTTCGGCAAGCCGCATTTATACCATGCATGGGTTATGGTCTGTTCATTTTTACGTTCAAGGTCCATGGCATAAATTTGTTCGCCATTTTTGCGTTTTGACTGATAGGCGATAAATTTACCGTCCGGAGACCATGAAGGATACCGGTTTTCAAAGAGGCCGCCTGTGATTCTCATCTGGTTTTTTCCGTCCTGATCCATCGTATAAATTTGAAAAGATCCGTTCCGATTGGACTCAAAAGCGATCCTGGCTCCGTCCATGGACCATACCGGATATCCGTCGAATGCATTATTGGAAGTCAGTTGAACGATTTCTTCTCCTTTCGGATTCATAACATAAATTTCTTCATCGCCGTCCCTGTTGGATTGAAAAATGATTCTCCCAAAGAGTTCCGAAAAACCTGTGCTTTTTTCCGTCTCGCAAATTGGTTTCTTTTCAGGTTCGGCTCTGACTTTCAATTTATTAATATTAAAATACAAAATCCATGCACTGATAAGAGACAAAACGATCAGTGTGAAGCCAAATCCTATTTTTTTCATTTTACCGTTTGATTTCGGTTTCATTGGATGATGCCATTTTCTCAGGAATGATTTTTTAATCCGTTCGATAAACTCAACAATCGTTCAATTTACCTACAATTTGTTACAAAATCGAATTTCCTAGAATCCTCGCAATACCTGGGCTAGATGACGATACCAGTTTTTTGCCATGAGTTCATATCCTTCTTGCGTAGGGTGAATATCGGAAAGAAGGTTCATATGTTCTGAAAAAAGCCGATAATTATCAACCAGGATCAGGTCATGTTGACCGGCTATGGTTTCGATTGCCGGATTGATTTCATCTTTTACTCGTTGAACCGATTGTGCATTAAAGGTGGACGGCGGATTGGCGGGAATCGGCAGAACCGTCGAAATCAAAATTTTCGGCGTTTTTCCTTTTTTGTTCGAATACTGCCGGATTAGTGAAATAATTTCATTCATATTTTTTATGAACTGATCGGTCTTTGTATAATCTCGATCCACTCTGACATCGTTTGTCCCAAGCATCAAAAGAACGGCATCCGGATGGTCCTTTTCCAGAATATCGTTGCGTTTCATGAAATTCAGATACTCACCGGAAGTATGCCCGTTTATCCCCCTGTTCACGACGACAACAGTCATCCTTGCTTTTTCAAACTCCTTTTGCAACGCATCCGTATATCCGCTTGCGGTGAAGCTGTCCCCCGCACACAAAACAATGATTGTCTTTTGCTTTATGATAAAAAAACATACTGACCCGGCTGCAAAAAAGACCGATAACGCAATCGCTCCATAGAGCATTTTCGTTTTCGTGCTTTGTCGAAAAACCGCCATGGAATGTTTGTCTAAAGGCTTTCTTTGAAAAATCCCTTCAGATGCGATCCCGGAATTCCAAGAAAATGCCGGCGTTCGAGACGATCGCAAGAAGAACAGGTCCTGAAATAAGAATACATGCCGTTCTTCATGCGGTTTCTATAATCCATCATTTTCGAGTCGTTCCATATCGCCTTAAGGCTCTGTCTGGATACATCCCCAACGACATTTTCTCCAAAAAAATCCTGCGGGCAGGTCACAACTGTGCCGTCCCAGAGAACCGTGAGTGAATACCAGGGGAACGTGCATACAGATTTCTTTGTTGAAATCGTCCTGATTCGATCCGACCCGATCCCGCCGGCCCAGTTATGCGGCTTTTTGATGATCCATTTGACCGGGCCGATTCGTTTGAGCGCATTCCAGCCCATGTGATTTTCCAACTTCTTTTCATCAAAAAAATCGATGAGTTCGATGGCCACCTGCGGTCTCTTTTTTTTTAAATTTTTTTTAATCTCAAAAAAGCCGCGGATATTTTCAACCGTCTGTTCGTAGCACGCGCCGACTCGAATCCGTTCATACGATTTCTTGTCATATCCGTCGATGGAAAACGAAATGAAATCGAGGCCAGACATGATGATCTCATGCGACTTCCTCTGTGTCAGCAATGTCGCATTGGTGTGCAATTGAGTATAAATTCGATGCATCCTGCAGTATTCGATCATTTTCGGCAGATCCTCATGCATCAGCGGTTCTCCTCGATGATGGAGGTTCACGCTGTGGACGAACGCTTTGGATTCGTCGATAATTTTTTTGAAAAGAGGATAATCCATATATCCCCTCTTTTCGATTTCCTTCGATTTATTGAGGCACATGACGCAGCTTAAATTGCAATAATTGGTCGATTCGATCCAAAGACGAAACGGCATGTAAGGCAATATTTCTTTCTTTTGCCAAAAACACTTGGCCATTCGACCCATGGTGAGATAACGTTTAATCCGATTCATAAATAAACCCTGTTGTTGCAAAAAACATGACAAATATTTTTTTGTTTTAGAAGTCACCAAAAGTTTATTCGCGAACCATGCCTGAACATATTCAAATGCCCTGTTATCATACTTTTTTTCTATACCTTGTCATGTTTTTTATGCAACTGCAGGGTAAATGCAGCTTGATTCGATAGGTCAAGATTTCAAAGACAAGGAAATCCGATTCAATTCATTCTCCCATGTTGGATCGTTCCACGGGAAGAGACCTCGAATCGAATGGATCACATGCGGCAGGCGATTTTTGTTTTCCCCCAGATTCGTTCTTCGAAAAACCAGGTCATCCAAATGCACCACGGATTCTTCGCAAATAATCGATCTTAAATCATCAAGCCACTGGTTTTGACCCGGCAAAGGTATCCAGTCAAAAGGAAATGCTCCTCTTTTGCTAGTACTTTTTATAGGCGGCGCTGAAGCATTTCTACGGGCTCTTTTTTTTTCTTCAGGAAAAACCATATCAAGTGTTTTTTCCGCCACCAATCGAGAAGTGGTGAATTTGATCCCCGAGATGCTGAACAAACCTTTCGGTCCGCCGTGCATTTCATGGTTTAAAATGACTTCTCGTTTCGTGAGGTTGTGATATTTATCGGCGGGCAAAACGCCGCAATA
>Ga0066636_10000973_pt1 | contig 17239 bp, 17 predicted proteins | sample CryGeyCG2014_080_2_FD_62736 | JGI IMG/M metagenome (GOLD analysis project Ga0066636, IMG submission 62736) | Groundwater microbial communities from aquifer - Crystal Geyser CG07_land_8/20/14_0.80 | ecosystem: Environmental > Aquatic > Deep subsurface > Groundwater | place: USA: Utah: Grand...
CGGCCGGACAAGCACTGAAAGGCTGTCATGATTCCACTCGACTACTATCTCATTCTCAGCGCGCTCCTCTTCACCTTCGGCGTCATCGGCGTCGTCATCCGCCGGAACGTGATCATCGTCTTCATGTCCATCGAGCTTATGCTGAACTCGGTGAACCTCACGCTCGTCGGTTACTCGGCATACCTCGGCGACCCGACAGGGCAGATGCTTGTTTTCTTCGTGATCGCCGTGGCCGCCGCCGAAGCGGCGGTCGGACTCGGCATCGTCATCGCCCTATTCCGGCTGCGACGAACGGTGAACGTCGATGAGATCAACATCCTGAAGTGGTAGCGCCTAACGGGTCGTCCTTCTTCGTCGCGAAAGGCAGAGAATGTATCCTGTCATCGGCACCGTGCTTCTCTTTCCCCTCGTGGGATTCGTTGTCAATGGGCTCCTCGGCTCACGGCTGAAGTCCGAGAAAATCGTCGGCTGGATCGGGAGCGGTGCGGTGGGGCTCTCGTTCCTTGCAGCCGTCGTCACGCTCCTCCAGATGCTTTCCGTCCCCGCCGACCTCAGGGCCCAGACCGTCAACCTCTTCACGTGGATCACGGCCGCGACCGGAACGGAGGGCTCCCTCAACGTTTCCGCCGCCCTCCTCGTCGACCAGCTTTCGATTGTGATGGTCCTCGTCGTGACCGGGGTGGGCTTCCTCATCCACGTCTACTCCATCGGGTACATGCACGTTGACCGTGGGTTCTGGCGCTTCTTCTCGTACATGAATCTCTTCATCTTCGCGATGCTTGTCCTTGTCCTCGCAGACAACTTCCTCCTCCTTTTCCTCGGATGGGAAGGGGTGGGCCTCTGCTCCTACCTCCTCATCGGGTTCTGGTACGACCGGAAGTTTGAGAAGTCGACGACAAGCGATGCGGCAAAGAAGGCATTCATCGTCAACCGGATCGGCGATTTCGGTTTCCTCCTGGGAATGTTCCTCGTCTTCACGACGTTCGGCACTCTGAAGTTTGTCTCGGTTAGCCGTCAGGCGATGGCGTTCGCGCCCGCCGATCCGCGCATCTTCTGGATCACGCTCCTCCTTTTTGTCGGCGCCACCGGGAAGTCCGCGCAGATCCCGCTTCACGTTTGGCTTCCCGATGCCATGGCGGGCCCGACCCCCGTGAGCGCCCTCATCCATGCCGCGACGATGGTGACGGCGGGTGTGTACATGGTCGCACGCACCTCCGTCCTCTACGCACTCTCGCCAGCGACGATGACCATTGTCGCTATTGTGGGTGGAGCGACGGCGCTCCTCGCAGCGACAATCGGGCTCGTTCAGAACGACATCAAGAAGGTCCTTGCCTACTCAACCATCAGCCAGCTCGGGTACATGTTCGTTGCCGTGGGCGTGGGTGCGTACGCCGCCGGCATGTTTCACCTCATGACGCACGCGTTTTTTAAGGCGGTCCTCTTCCTCGGTGCGGGAGCGGTGATCCATGGGATGCATGATGAGCAGGACATCCAAAAGATGGGTGGACTGAAGAAGTACCTGCCGACCACATACTGGACCTTCCTCGTTGCGGCGCTCGCGATCTCCGGCATTCCCCCCCTCTCCGGGTTCTTCAGCAAGGACGAGATCCTCACGAAAGCCCTCTTCAACGGCTCCACGCTTTTGTGGCTTGTCGGCTTTCTCACGGCGGGACTTACGGCATTCTACATTTTCCGGCTCTTCTGCCTGATATTCGAGGGGAAGCCGCGGTACTCCGCCGAGATTCATCCGCACGAAGCACCCCCGGCGATGCGTATACCTCTCATCATTCTCGCGTTTCTCTCGATAGGCGGCGGATGGGTTGGCATCCCGGCCGCGCTCGGCGGCGGAAACTGGTTCGGGCGCTGGCTCGAGCCTGTGTTCCAGCCCGCGGCAAGCGTGAGCCTTCTCGTTCCTGACGAAAGCCGCGTCATCGAGCACCTCCTCATGGGGTTGACATTCCTTCTTGCGGTCGGCGCCATCTTCGGCGCGTACGTCCTCTACATAAAGAGGGAGGAACTGGTGAAGTCGCTCCGTCATCGCTTCGCCGGTCCGTACAAGGTCCTCCTGAACAAGTACTACGTTGACGAAGCGTACGATGCGGCGGTGGTGACACCGATCGTGAAAGGGTCGCAGAAGCTTCTCTGGAAGTGGTTTGACGTCGGGATCGTCGATGGGGCTGTGAACGGTGTGGCGAGGCTTTTCTGGCTCTTCAGCAACGTCGCGCGGCGCGTCCAGACCGGCGTCGCCCAGAGCTATGCCGTGGTCTTCATGCTCGGGATCTTGTTCGCCATCTGGTGGCTCGTCTTTTAGGAACTCTGAAGGTGTGCTCCATGTCTCTTGATGCCCATCTGCTCACGCTGATCGTCTTTCTTCCGCTCGCGGGAGCGCTCCTCCTTCTCCTCGTCCCCTCTCGCTCTGTGGTTGGCGTGAAGTGGGCGGGCGTGTTCACGTCGCTCCTTGCTTTTTCCCTCTCCGTCTACCTCTTTGTGAGGTTCGACGGCGCATCGGCGGGGATGCAGTTCGTCGAGAGGACCCCCTGGATCGCCGCCCTGAATGCCGACTACGCTCTCGGCGTCGACGGGATCTCACTTCTCCTCGTCGTCCTGACGACATTCCTCACACCGCTCGCCCTCATCGCATCATGGGAATCAATCCGGGAGAGAGTGAAGGGGTTCGTCTTCTCGATGCTCCTCCTCGAGACCGGTATCCTCGGCGTTTTCCTCTCACTCGACATGTTCCTTTTCTACGTCTTCTGGGAGAGCATGCTTGTGCCGATGTATTTCGTCATCGGTGTGTGGGGCGGGAAGGACCGGATCTACGCGGCGGTGAAGTTCTTCCTCTACACGATGGCCGGGAGCGTTCTGATGCTTGTCGCGATCATCTGGTTGGGTGTGTACGCGATGCAGCACTCGCCGGCGCACAAGTTCACAACCGACCTCCTCGAGCTCTACACGATCGCCCCCGGCATCCCGTTCGCCGTCCAAACGTGGATGTTCCTCGCGTTCGGGGTCAGCTTTGCAGTCAAAGTCCCGGTCTTCCCGTTCCACACGTGGCTCCCCGACGCACATGTCCAGGCGCCGACGGCGGGTTCCGTGATCCTTGCTGGGGTCCTCCTGAAGATGGGAACGTATGGAATCGTCCGCTTCTGCCTTCCTCTCTTTCCGCAGGCGACATTCCACTTCCTACCGTGGGCGGCTCTGCTCGCGGTGGTCGGGATCATCTATGGAGCACTCGTCTCGATGGTTCAGACCGATGTGAAGAAGCTTGTCGCCTACTCCTCGGTGAGCCACCTCGGCTTTGTGGTCCTCGGCATCTTTGCACTCACTGAAGAAGGGTTGCAGGGAGGCATCCTCCAGATGGTGAACCACGGGCTCTCCACAGGGGCGCTCTTCCTCCTTGTCGGCATGATCTACGACCGCCGCCACACGCGCGAGATCTCGGACTTCGGCGGTCTTGCACGGCAGATGCCGGTCTACGCGGCGTTCATGATGATCGTTGTCCTTTCCTCCCTCGGCCTGCCGGGATTGAACGGGTTTGTCGGTGAGTTCATGATCCTCCTTGGCTCCTTCAAGTCGCCGGCCCTCGGGAACATTTGGTTCGCCGTTTTCGCAGCGACAGGGGTGATTCTTGCCGCTGTCTACCTCCTCTGGATGTACCAGCGAGTGTTCTTTGGGAAACTCGAGAACCCGGCGAATCAGTCGCTGAAGGATCTGAACGCTCGTGAGGTTGGTGTACTACTTGCAACGGTTGTGTTCATTGTCTGGATTGGTGTGTATCCGTCAACGTTTCTTGAGAAGTCCGGAGCGACAAGCAAATCGCTTATCCAGTTCATGACAAATGCGAGGACAGGCTCGGTACCTGGCCTGGCATGGACCCCCGCCGAGCGGCGGGGGGCGCCGGACTCCGGGGGAGAAGCGCTGAAGTGACCGTTCGGCGCCTTTCACTCCTTATGGCTCTCATCGCTGGTGGACCCTCCCTGGGGGCCGTCGTGAAAGCGGGGGAGCTGTCGACGGTTCCGGCGATTCCGCTCTACGCATCGGTTCCGTTCCTGCTCCTGCTCGTCGCGATCGCGGTCGTTCCGTTCATCAACCGCCGGTGGTGGGAGAGGAACTACCAGTGGGTTTCGTTTGGGCTCGGGGCGATCGTCATCCTCTACTATCTGATCGGCCTTGGAAACTCCACACGGCCTCTTCGGACCCTGGGAGAGTACGTCAGCTTCATCTCGCTGATCGGCTCGCTCTTCATTGCGACAGGCGGCATCCACGTCCGGCTGAGAGGGAAGTCGACACCGCTCGCGAACACGCTCTATCTCGGTGCGGGAGCTCTCGCGGCGAATGTGCTGGGCACCACCGGTGCATCCATGCTTTTCATCCGTCCGTATCTCCGGGTGAACAGGTACCGTCTGCGGCCGTTCCACGTTGTGTTCTTTATTTTTCTCGTGAGCAACATCGGCGGTGCGCTCACGCCGATCGGTGACCCGCCCCTCTTCATGGGATACCTGAAAGGAGTTCCATTCTTCTGGGTGATCGGGAAGATGTGGGTCATCTGGCTCTTCTCCCTCGTCGCGCTCCTGGCAATATTCTTTCTCATCGATCTCCGCTCGTTCTCGCAGATCAGGGAGGAATCAAGGGAGAAGGCGGAGAAGGAGGGGGAGCGGGCGAAAATCGGAGGGATTCACAACTTCATCTTCATCGGGGTCATCATCGCCGCGGTGTTTGTGCAGGAGCTGCCCTTCATCCGTGAAGGGATCATGTGGGGAGCGGCACTTGGCTCGTACTACACGACGAGGCGGGAACTGCACGCAAAGAACGAGTTCAACTTCATCCCGATGAAGGAGGTGGCGATTCTCTTCGCGGGTATCTTCGCGACGATGATCCCTGCGCTTGACTGGCTGGAGTTGAACTCGGCGTCGATCGGAATAACTCATCCCGGTGGTTTCTACTGGGGATCGGGCATGCTCTCAGCGTTTCTTGACAACACGCCGACCTATCTCAATTTCCTGACGGCGGCGTTCGGGCTGTTCCGGCTCGATGTGGACAATCCGCACGATATGGTATTGTTTCTCTCGCAGCACTGGAAGTTCATCCAGGCTATTTCTGTCGGTGCCGTCTTCTTTGGCGCGATGACGTACATCGGGAACGGACCGAATTTCATGGTGAAATCCATCGCGGACCAGGCGGGTGCAAAATCGGTTAGCTTCTTCGGCTACATGGTGAAGTATTCGATCCCGATTCTTCTTCCGCTCTTCTTCCTCGTGTGGCTTGTCTTCTTCCGTTAGGATCATGAAGCGTGAGCGTCCACTATGCGTAAAGGTCTTTAATGAGCGTCACTGGATCTGATCTTCTTGGGATTCTCGCCGTTGGCATTGTGAGCGTGACGGCGCTTATCGCAATGCTCGCGGGCGTGTTCTTGAAGAACTCGGCCCGCCTTGTGATGTGGCTCGGGCTCGCCGGCATGGCGGGGGCGTTTGCCGCGGCATGGGGGACATATCCTTCCGCGGGAACAGCGTTCGGCGGAATGATCCTTGCTGGAGGGTACGCAAGCTTCTTCGGCATGCTCATCCTCTGCGCCGGGATCCTCACCTTCCTCCTCGCGTCGGATTACCTGAGGAAGGAGGGGGTCGAATACCCGGAGTTCTATGTCATGGTCCTCTTCGCCGTCTCGGGGATGATGCTGATGTCCGCCGCCGCGGACCTGATCATCGTGTTCCTTGGCCTCGAAATCATGTCTGTTTCTCTCTACGTGCTTGCCGGATTCATGCGGCGGCGCGAGAAATCCATCGAAGCTTCGCTGAAGTACTTCCTCCTCGGGGCTTTCGCGACCGGCTTCCTTCTCTACGGCATCGCCCTGATCTACGGCACCATGGGGACCACAGACCTCGCCGGGATCGCGTTGAGATTTGCATCTGCGCCGCCGCCATCCCTCTTCTGGGTCGGGGCGGGATTGCTCCTTGGCGGTTTTGCGTTCAAGGTGGGGGCGGTCCCGTTCCATATGTGGGTTCCAGACGTGTACGAAGGTTCGCCCACGCCGGTCTCCGGCATCATGTCCACGGGGGGAAAAGCGGCTGCGTTCGCGGCGTTCCTCCTCGTCTTCGTGAAGTCCCTCGGAGGAGGCGGCGCGAAAGTGCAAACGCTCCTCGCGATCTTTGCCGCTCTCTCGATGGTGACTGGCGCAGTCATCGCAATTGCCCAGAAGAATCTCAAACGGATGCTCGCGTACTCAAGCATCGCCCACGCCGGATACATGCTGACAGGACTCGCGGCGGCGAACCAGCTTGGGGAATCAGGTGTCTTATACTACCTCGTGGCGTATACCTTCATGAATATCGGCACGTTCGGCGTTATCTCGCTCATTGAGCAGGCGGAGGAGAAGCGGCTGGAGTTCAGTGACTACGCCGGACTCGGGCTCCGCCAGCCGTTCCTCGGTATAGTCATGTCGATCTTCCTTTTTTCGCTTGCAGGAATCCCGCCACTCGCCGGTTTCTTTGGAAAATACTACGTCTTTGCCGCTGCGGTGGACGCGCACATGACCTGGCTGGCCATCGTCGGGGTTCTTGCAAGCGTCGTCTCAGTGTATTACTATTTGCGTGTGGTCGTCTTCATGTACTTTCATGAGGGCCCGGAAGGGGCGGAGGTGATTTCGGTACCGCTCCTCGGGAGTGTTGCGCTCCTCCTGAGTGCAGCGGGAGTTGTGGGGATCGGTGTGTTTCCATCCTCGATTCTATCGTTGACAGGCTGGTTCTTCTGAACCTCTGAAGCAGGGGGGACCTATGGAGAGGATCGTTACGACGGAAGAGATGCGTTCGTGTGACCGCGAGGCGATCGAGGCCTATGGCATCCCCGGACTCGTCCTTATGGAGAACGCCGGGAGGGCGGTTGCGCAGGCGATTTCCGAATCACTGGACGGGGTCCGAGGAAAAGCCTTCCTCGTCTTCTCCGGCAAGGGAAACAACGGCGGCGACGGATTCGCCGCGGCGCGGCACCTTGTAAACATGGGTGCGGATGTCGAGGTTGCCTGCCTCGCCAAACCGGATGAACTCAGTGATGACGCGCGACGGAACTACGAGGTCCTCGAGCAGATGTCGCAGCATTCTACGCGCCTTCGCCTGCTTCCAGCCTATGCACGTAAACCCCTGGCGTTCCGGGTCGACGTCAGTGGCATTGTCGACGCGATATTCGGGACCGGCTTCAAGGGGGAAATGGCGGGTTGGGCTCGTGGGTGGGTGGAGCACATCAACTCAGAGCAGCTGTTCGTTTCTCAGAAGCCATTGATTGTTTCCATTGACATCCCCTCCGGCGTCGATGCAGACACGGGTCGTATCGAAGGGCCGGCGGTCCGTGCTGACCTTACTGTCACGCTCGGGTTGAAGAAACGCGGTCTCCTTATGAACGAAGGGAGAGTGCTTGCCGGATGCGTTGTCGTCGGCGACATAGGTATCCCTTCGACAGTCTACGAACGGCTCGATTCCACATTTCTCCTGGAAGCGGCGGACGTGAAGCTTCCGAGGCGTCCGTTCAACGCTCATAAACACAGCGTCGGGAAGATCTTCATGCTTGCCGGCTCACGCGGGTTTACCGGGGCTGCTGCAATGGCATCGATGGCCGCGATGAGGAGCGGAGCGGGAGCGGTCATCCTGGGGATTCCGGCCAGCCTCAACCCCATCCTCGAAGAGAAGGTGACGGAAGTGATGACCGTCCCCCTGGCGGAGACCAACGCAGGAACCCTTGCCTTGAAAGCCGCGGATGAAGCAGCGCGGTACGTCGAGTGGGCTGATGTTCTTCTCATCGGACCGGGGCTCTCGAGGGACGAGGAAACGGTCGAACTCATCCACCGGATCGTTCGCAAGGCTGCTCGCCCGGTCATTCTCGACGCCGACGGGCTCAACGCGTTCGAAGGCAAAGCAGACCTCCTTGCCAGTCACGCAGACGTGCCGTTCGTCATTACACCGCACGCGGGCGAGCTCTCGCGCCTCCTCACGCTCCCCGTAGGTGAGATCGAAACGCAGCGAATAGAGGTTGCGCGCGATGCGGCGTCGCGCTTGAAGTCGGTTGTGCTTCTCAAGGGGGCCCCGAGCGTCGTGGGCACGCCGTCCGGGAAGGTGTACGCCAACAGCACCGGCAATCCCGGGATGGCGACCTCGGGGGCGGGAGATGTCCTCTCCGGACTCATCGCGGCGCTTCTCGCGCAGGGAGCGAAGACAGAGGAGGCCACGTTCACGGGGATGATGGTACACGGCGCGGCAGGCGACCGTGCCGCCTCGAGGAAAGGGATGCTCGGGATGATTGCCGGCGATGTCCTGGAGGAGCTACCCGAGACCCTGAAGGACTTCGGGACCCTCTTGAGGGCGGCAGAGGCCCGACTCGCACGAAGCAAGGCCGTGTCACGCTCCTTCCGCAGTGGTGAACTCAGAGGAGAACAGAATGGTTGATCGGGTGAAAGGACGTGTCAATAGAAACTTCTGGCTGAATCAGCTCCCCGCGTTCGCGTGGGCGGCGATGATTTTCCTCCTCTCGTCGTTCCCCACCTACCGTTTTCCCCGAGTGGAAATCCCGGGTGCCGATAAGATGATGCACGTCGGCCTCTTCTTCGGTTTGGCGTTTTTCACCGAGCGGGCCCTCAGGCTTCAAAATCGCGTCCTCCCCTGGGCGGAGCGCAGCATCCTCCTCGCCGTCGTCCTCTCGTTTCTCTATGGTCTCCTCGACGAAACGCATCAGATGTTCGTCCCGACGAGGGCGCCGGATATTGTGGACGCCGCAGCCGATCTCGGGGGAGGGCTTCTCTTCGCCCTCGTTGCGTTTGCCTTCAGGAGTTCGAGAAAGCAGACTGCGTCATGAGTGGAACCATGGCTCCTCGTGGGAGATTGAGGGACCTCTTCATCGTCGGCGGACTCCTCGTCCTCATGTTCGCCCTTCACTTTCTCCCCCGCCTGTTCGGTTTTCGCAGCGTTGGCGAGATCTCGTCCGTCTCGCGTGGCGCAGGCACTCTCTCCGAGGGACCCGCTGCGGTGGGCGGTGTCGGCGTCACTTCCATCACGCAGGCTGTTGAAGAGACACGCTTCAGGGTCGCGGCCGAGGAGATGCCCACCGTGGTGGGCGGCGATTCGGCTCTGGCTGCTTACCTCGTTTACCCGGACCTTGCGAAGCGCATGAGCGTCGAGGGGGTGGTCTTCGTCCTTGCGTACATCGACACGGCCGGGAGCGTCGTCAAGACATCGGTCCTGCGCGGTATTGGAGGAGGCTGCGACGAGGCCGCGTGCGACGCGGTTTCTGCCCTTCGTTTTGTCCCGGGACGGGAACACGGCAGCCGTGTGGCTGTGAAAGAGATGATACCCGTCCGCTTCTCACTGAGCGGCAGGAAATCATGACGGCGTTTCGATGATACTCGTCCTCATTATCACGCTCATTTTGAGCGCATTTTTTTCCGCCACGGAGATCGTCTTCATCACTGCAAACCGCCTCCGCATCCAGGTTGGCGCCCGGCGCGGTCTCGTCGGAGGCAAAACCGCCGAGGAGTTCGTCCTTCGGCCGGAAAGGTTCCTCGCGGCCACGCTTGTTGGAAACAACCTCGCTAACGTTTTGTTCTCCTCGGTCGCGGCGCTCTTCCTCAAGGAGCTCACAGGGATGGGCGACGCCGCGATTATGATCGTCGTTACGGCCGTTCTCCTCACTTTTGGTGAGATCATCCCGAAGTCACTCGGGCGCTCCGCCGCAGACGGCGTCATCCGTTATTTCGCTGCAGTGCTCCGATGGTTCTCGTTCATTCTCTACCCGGTCATTGCGGCGCTGCAGCGGATGTCCGAGGGGATCGTGAGGCTCCTCGGCGGCAGCGCGGGTGAAGTGAGCCATTTCTTTCACAGGACGGAGATCGACGTCCTCATCCGTCAGGAGGTGGAACGAGGCTCCCTCGACGACAGGCAGGGCGAGATCATCTCGAAAATTGTGACGTTATCCGACCGCCCGATCCGCGAAGTGATGGTCCCCCGGACGGAGATCGTCGGAGTGGACGTTCGATCGCGGATCAGGGAGGTATACAGAACGTTCGTCACCTCCGGGTATTCGCAGTTGCCGGTCTACGACGGTTCGATCGACAAGATCGTGGGCATCGTCGGTGTGCGTGACCTGTTTGCGCGCCCGCGGAGTCTGAAGAGCGTTGTGCGCGATGTCCTCTTCGTGCCTGCCACAAAGCGGGCGGGTGAGCTTCTACGCGAGTTCAGGGAGAAGGGTTCAACGTTTGCTGTGGTTGTCGATGAGTTTGGAGGGACGGCAGGGATTGTAACGAGTGAGGATCTTGTCGAAGAGGTGGTGGGGGAGATCCACGACGAATATGACGTCGAAGAGAGTGTGTGCCGTGAAGTGGAACCGTCGGTCTACCTGCTCAGCGGTCGCGTCGAGCTCGACCGTGTGCGGGAGGAGTTGGGGATTGCCCTCCCGGAAGGGGACTATGAGACGGTCGGAGGGTTCATTGTCGCATCAGTTGGAAGGATCCCGCGCGCCGGCGAGGAGCTTCAGCTTGAGGGATACAAGGTCGTCGTCCTCAAGGGATCGCGGACCAAGGTGGATCTGGTGAAGCTCTTCCGGCTGGAAACTGCGGTGGCGGCGAAAGGGGCTCGTTGATTTTGCCGGGACGAACTCGTATGATGGAATGTGTGGGATTTTCGGTCCAACATACTGACGGCTGCGCGCGGTGCGGGTATCTGCATACAGGACACGGAGTTGTAGAGACACCGGCGTTCATGCCGATCGGGACCCAGGGGAGCGTCAAGGCGGTTGAGCAGCGAGAGCTCGAGGGCATTGACGCTCGAATCATCCTTGCGAACACCTACCACCTCTACCTGCGCCCTGGACTTGAAGTCCTCGAAAAAGCGGGTGGACTCCACAGGTTCATGGGATGGCGCAATGCCATCCTTGCCGACAGCGGAGGATACCAGGTGTTCAGCCTCTCCGATCTCCGGTCGATCACGGAGGACGGGGTGACATTCCACTCGCACATTGACGGAAGCAAGCACCAATTCACGCCGGAGTCAGTGGTGAACGCCGGACGAATCATGGGCCCGGATATCATGATGGTGCTCGACGAATGCCTCGACTATCCGGCTGACAGAGAACGTGCGCTCTTCTCCGTCGACATGACATCACGCTGGGCAGAGCGAAGCCGTGAGGAGTTCGCGAAAACCGCCGCTCGGTATGGACACGAGCAGTATCTCTTCGGCATTGTCCAGGGGAGCGTGTACGGGGATCTTCGGGAGAGAAGCGCGGAGCGTCTGGTTGAACTCGACTTCGACGGCTACGCGATCGGGGGTCTCTCGGTGGGGGAACCTTTGGAGGAGATGTACCGGATGACGGACGTTGTCAACGCGATCTTGCCGGAGGGAAAGCCAAGGTACCTTATGGGGGTCGGGACCCCGGAGAACCTCCTTGAATCGGTCGAGCGAGGGGTTGATCTCTTCGACTGCGTTCTTCCGACGAGGAACGGCCGCAACGGACAGGCATTTTCCAGAAATGGTCGGCTCACCCTTCGGAATGCCGTCTACAAGACCGACTTCACTCCGATCGATCCTGAATGCTCATGCTACGCGTGCAGGAACTTCACACGGGCGTACATCAGGCATCTCATCCAGGCCAAAGAGGTACTCGCGCTCCAGCTTGTATCGCTCCACAACCTTACGTTCTATCTCTGGCTCATGGAGGAGACACGAAAGGCGATTCGCGAGGGAACGTTTGCCGCCTGGAAGTCGGAGACGTTCGCTCGACTTGGCCGGCGGGGGAATCGGGACGTCAATGACAGCGCCACAGCACCTACATCAACCACAGGAAGGAGAACTACGTGTACAGTCCAATGAGCTTTGTCATCGCGATGACGCCCCAGCAGGGGCAGGGTGGGAATGCCGGCGGCGGCCTGGTGAGCACACTCATCATGTTCGGCCTCATCTTTCTCATCTTTTGGCTTCTCATCATCCGCCCGCAGCAGAAGAAGCAGAAGGACCGCCAGAAACTGCTTGATTCGGTGAGGAAGGGGGACAAGGTTGTCACGGTCGGGGGGATTCACGGGACCGTTGTCGGTGTCGAGGATAAGACGCTCCTCATTCAGATCGCAGACAACGTGAAGGTGAAGTGCGAGCGGAGCGCGGTGAGCCAGGTGCTCCGCGAGTCGAGTGAGCCAATCAACTGAAAGGATGACATATGCGGCGCTCCACCGATGTGAAATCGCATGTACCGGCGCCGCCGCATGACGGTGGAAAGCGCAGGCGCATTGTGTTTCACTCTATCGAAGAAGCTATCGAGGGGGTCCGGGCCGGGAGGCCGGTGATCGTGGTCGACGACGAGTCCCGTGAGAACGAAGGGGACTTCATCGTCGCCGCGGCGAAGATCACCCCGGAGATCGTGAACTTCATGCTCGCGAAGGGACGGGGGGTCTTCTGTGCGGCAATGTCCGCTCAACGTGCCGACGAGCTGGGCCTCAACCTCATGGTTGAGAGCAACACCTCACTCCACGAGACGGCCTTCACTGTCTCGGTCGATTATGTTCACGGGACCACGACCGGTGTCTCCGCCGCTGACCGCGCTGCGACAGTCCGGGCGCTGGTCGATGCCGGCACGAAGCCGGAGGACCTGGCACGCCCGGGCCACGTGTTCCCACTCCGGGCGGCGGAAGGAGGCGTCCTCCGAAGAGCGGGTCACACGGAGGCGGCAGTCGATCTGTGTAGTCTTGCCGGACTCCCGTCTGTCGGCGTCCTCTGTGAGATCATGAATGCCGACGGGACGATGGCCCGTGGTCCGGAGCTGAAGCGATTTGCAAGGAAGTTCGGATTGAAGATCGTCACCGTCCGGGATCTCATCGAGTATCGGATGACGCGCGAGAAACTTGTCGAGCGCGTGGCGACCGCGAGTCTTCCGACACGGCACGGCGAGTTCATACTCCACCTCTACCGGAGCCGGACCGACAGCAAGGACCATGTGGCGCTTGTGAAGGGAGAGATCCTCCCCGGCGAGGCGATCCTCGTCCGCGTCCATTCGGAATGCCTCACCGGGGATGTCTTCGGGTCGCTCCGCTGCGACTGCAATGACCAGCTTCTCGCCGCTATGGAGCGGATCGAGGAAGAGGGGAAGGGAGTCGTTGTCTACATGCGGCAGGAGGGAAGAGGCATCGGGCTCGCGAACAAGATTCGCGCTTACCATCTGCAGGAGCAGGGGAAGGACACGGTCGAGGCGAACGAGGCGCTCGGATTCCGTCCCGACCTTCGGGACTACGGCATCGGGGCCCAGATCCTTCGTGACCTCGGTGTGGGGAAGATGCGCCTCATGACCAACAATCCGAAGAAGATCGTGGGGCTGAGCGGCTACGGGCTTGAGGTCGTCGAGCGGGTCCCGCTGGAGATTCATCCGAACCCGGTGAACGAGAAGTACCTGAAGACGAAGCGCGACAAGCTGGGGCATCTGATTCTCCTCGATGCAAAGTAGAGGACGCCGGACAGGTGACTTGCATCTCTGGGTAGAAATCAGTAACATTTTACACGTAATCAGGATATGAATAGCCACCGTTCGCTGAAGTCGGGCGAGTGATGGCTATCTTGTTTTTTTTGGAACAGCACATGTCCATACCGCTCTCGCTCGCGCTCTCTGCGGCACTCGTCGTTGCCGGCTGCACGCTCCCTACAAAAGCCCATGATGAGATGCCGTCGCGGGAGAGTCCGCTCGGCGAACTCCGGGGCATGAGCTTCGTGAGCTGGGACCGCGACGGCTATGGATCTGCCGATGCGCTTCACTCACTCGAGCGGATCAAGGGAATCGGGGCGACATGGATTGCCGTCACGCCGACATGGTACGTCAGCGGCCTGACTGCATCGTCAATATCGCCTGATTATGTCAGGTCGCCGAGCGACGAAGCGGTGCTGAGTGCCATCCGGTCGGCGCAGAGGCTGGGGCTAAGGGTGTTTCTGAAACCGCACGTCGATGTTGCCGACGGACGGTGGAGGGGACTCATCGCGCCCGAAGATATCGAGGGGTGGTTCCGCTCGTACCGATTGTTCCTTGAACACTACGCGGCGATCGCCAGGGACGCAAGAGTCGAGCTGTTAACCGTGGGTGTTGAATTGAAAAGCCTCTCCGGGCTCCCGTTCAGGCAGCAGTGGGTTTCACTTATCGATGATGTAAGACGAACGTTCGGCGGGAAGCTGACCTATGCGGCGAACTTCGACGAGTATCGTGCGGTCTCATTCTGGAGGGAACTTGATCTCGTCGGCATCGACGGCTTCTTCCCCTTGAGCAGCGCTGCCGGAGGCAAAGAGACAGAGATCGTGTTCGGCTGGCAGTCGTGGCTTGCGGATATATCTGGATGGCTCCTGGTGGATTCCGGCGTGGCGGGGAAGCCGGTCATGTTCTCCGAAATCGGTTATGCGAGCCAGCCCGGATGTGCCGTGGAGCCGTGGAGGAAAGAACCCGCCGGACGGGTCGATGAGGAGGAGCAGGCACATGCCTACGCGGCTGCGCTGAAGGTCCTCAAACGGCAGCAATGGCTCGCCGGCATGTTCTGGTGGAACTGGCCCGCCGAGGGTGCCGCGGAGATATACCGGAATGACTACACACCCGAGGGGAAGAAGGCAGAAGCGGTTCTTCTCACGGCGTGGAGGGCACGGCCTGTGCTGTTCGCTGCTGGAGCCGGGAGAATAGAAATGTCTGACAAGAATCAGGGAGACTGATGTATGGCGGCACGGAATGACAATGGCGTCGTCTATTTGACAAGGGAGCGTTTTCGCGAGCTCGAACGCGAGCTTCACGAACTCAAGACAAAGGGGCGGACTGAAATGGCGCATAAGATTGCCGATGCGCGGAGCTACGGCGATCTATCGGAGAACGCAGAATACGATGCCGCAAAGGAGGCGCAGGGACATCTCGAGCTCCGTATCTCCAAGCTCGAGCAGACACTGTCACGCGCCCGGATCATACAGGAGAGCGACCTTCCGAACGACAAGATCTACATCCTCTCCAACGTCGTGCTCAAGAACCTCAAGAGTGGGGAGGAGGTGACGTACAAGATGGTATCCGCCGAGGAGGCAGACTTCGAGCTCGGGAAGCTCGCAATCACCTCACCCATCGGCAAGGCCCTCATGGGGAAGAAGGAAGGGGAAGAGGTGAAGGTCAATGTCCCTGCCGGGGTGTTCGAATACAAAATTGTGAAGGTCTCCCATTGAAGAACCTCGAGCTGAAAGTCCGTGTTCCGTCGCTTGACGCCGTGGTCGTTCCCGGGGATAGCGTCGGCCGAAGGGAGGAGCTGACCCAGGTCGATACGTATTTTGAAGTGCCGCGCGGACGGCTCAAGCTTCGGGAGATCTTCAGCCGGGGGTCAGGTGCCCCGCACACCGCGCAGCTTATCTCGTACGAACGGAACGAGGGGGGAGGCGAGCGCTGGAGTTCCTACACCATTTTTCCGGTGAGCGATCCGAAGACGCTGAGGTCAATGCTCTCCGACACCCTCGGCGTGGCGGGCGAGGTCCGGAAGCACCGCCTCGTTCTGCTCATAGACAACGTGCGCATCCATCTCGATTCTGTCGAAGGGCTTGGTTCCTTCGTCGAAGTGGAGGCTGTGGACGCCGGCGATGCGGCCGATGCGTGGCGGCGGTACGAGAGAGTAGTGAGTCTCCTCGGTCTCGGCCGGTTTCCCGAGGTGAAATGCTCCTACCTCGACCTGATCGCGCGCACACACTGACAATTCTCTTGTCTCATCTGTTGGATTCCCTCTGCTTGCTCTCTGCGGGAAGCCGAAGTTCGAAGGCGCCGCACGCGAACCGTGAGGGTGTGTTAAACCAAAGACTCTCCCCCGGTGTCAATTTCCTATTAGCCTGCCCGACGCGAATCTCCTCGTCAAGCTTTCGGGCGACTGATTGGGTTTCCGAGGGGGAGAGCATCGCCCGGGCTCCGGCAACTGGCAGAGAAAGGAAACTCGAGAGGCTACGTGAGAATCCTTCATTCGTGCGGCTCGCGTTCGTGGGGCGGACTGGAGATGCAAGCACTCACGGTGGCGTTGGAATTGTCCCGCCGAGGACACGACGTCACCTTTCTTTGCCCGCGTGATTCCACGCCTGCTCGGATGGCAACAAGGGACGGCGTGGCCGTTCGGACCGTGCCGGACGGGAAATGGCATTACGCAAGAGCTCTGAAGGAGACAACGACCCTCCTTGGGTCCGAGAACTGGGATGTGGTCCACACGCACCTCTCTCATGACCTGTGGACCCTTGTGCCTGCGATGGGACTCTCGAGGAGTGGTGCGAGACTCTTTCTTACGAAGCACATGGCAAGCGGCGTGAGGAAGAGGGACCCGCTTCACGTGATCCTCTATCGCCGTGTTGACCGTGTCTTTGCAGTATCGCGCTACATCATGGAGAGCGTGCTTGCCACATGTCCCGTTTCCCGCGAAGACGTGCGGCTGCTGCCGAACGGAGTGTCGCTCGATCGGTTCAGTCCGTCGAGGCACAGCCGCCAGGCTGTGCGAAAGGAGCTTGGCATCTGCCAGGATGAGCATGTCGTGGGGATGATCGGTAGGATGACTCCGGGGAAGGGACACGCAGAGTTCCTCGAGGCCGCCCGGCTCCTCGCATCCTCCGGCCGCCGGATCATCTTTCTCGTTGTTGGCGCGGCGAGCCGCGGCGAGGAAGCGTACGAGCGGAAGATCCGTGCCCTCGCGCGGTCGCTCGGACTGGAGGGCGGACTCATCTTCACAGGGTTCAGGGAAGACACTCCGGCGCTCCTTTCGGCAATGGACGTTCTTGCGTTCCCGTCGCATGAGGAGTCGTTCGGCATCACACTCCTCGAGGCCATGGCGATGCATGTTCCCGTCGTGGCGGCCAGATCGGCTGGTGTTCTTGATGTCGTCGTTGATGGCGAAACGGGCCTTTTCTTTACCCCGGGAGACTCAAAAGGCCTTGCCGACGCGATCGCGTGTCTTGTCTCCGACGGCGAGCTCTGCCGCAGGCTGGCGAACCAAGCGAGGCGAAGGGTAGAGGATACCTTCAGCATTGACTCTGTCGTGACGGCGCTGCTGGACGAGTACGAGGCAGCCATCCGGCCGGCTGTTGCGCCCGTCACGACCGTCTGATCCCGCCTTCACCAGCCTTCGGCGCTTCGGCGGTTTCCTTTGTAGAAGCTCAATAGAAATGTCAGGGTATATCTCCCAATAGAACTGTCAGGGTGAAGTGTTACCCGAAGGAAAGACGGAACGAGCGTAGCGAGTGGAGTCTTTCCTTCG
>Ga0066636_10000976_pt1 | contig 17224 bp, 13 predicted proteins | sample CryGeyCG2014_080_2_FD_62736 | JGI IMG/M metagenome (GOLD analysis project Ga0066636, IMG submission 62736) | Groundwater microbial communities from aquifer - Crystal Geyser CG07_land_8/20/14_0.80 | ecosystem: Environmental > Aquatic > Deep subsurface > Groundwater | place: USA: Utah: Grand...
GTATTATGGAAACAGGAAAACAAAGTGGCGGCTTCGTCTTTTTTCAGAGGAAATTTGTTAATTCCCGGGTAATTGAGCCTTGGCATTTCTTTTTCGGTGGAGATTCGGGTATTGACGATGGATTGCTGGTTTTCGCTTTTAGCTATGGTTTTGAGATAATAGACGCTCTTGCCTTCTTGTTTGAAAGTGAAAGTTATCGGCAAAGAAGAATTGGCTGGAACGGTCATTTCCTGCTCTTTGGTGGTGACTTTGTCTTTTTCATTGAGCGCGTCCCAGTAATACAGTTCCCAGGTTAAATTTACTTTCCGGTCGTCATCGAAAGAATTTTCCAGCTGGTGGACAATGGTGATATCCTGGTCGCCTTCGATTTGGGGCCAGTTGCCGATTTGAGCGTAGGGCTCGCCATTAACAGTGGTATGGGAGCGGCTGAAGGAAAGATAATCTTTGACGGTGGATTCGATTTCAAACTCGCTGGCGCCCACCACCACTTCATTGGAGAAAGGCAGGCCGCCCAGGTTGAATTTCCGGCCGACCGAGAAGAAAAAATCGGCGCGGTATTGACCGGCGGCGACGCCGGCGGGAACGGGCCATTCGAAGCTGAACGGTTTTTCTTCTTTAGCGTTTAAGGCGATATCCTTTTGAGCGATGAATTCATCTATGATGTAATGATACTCGGTGAGATATTTTTCCGCGCCGTCTTGGCCTTTAGCCTGGTTTATCTGGCTTATGCGGACAAAAACATGTCCGTCGAAAACCGGATATTCGTTTTCGTTGATAAGCTGGCCGCTGAATTTGACTTTTTCACCGGCTGGATATTTGTCTTTTTCGGCGCCCAGGCTCACCTGGACGCTTTGGAAATGGTAATAGTCAAAGCAGTCCGGGCCGGCATTTTCTTTGACTGGCGTTCCCCAGCCCAGATCCGGAGGATCAGTTTGAGTTTGAGCGCTGGCGCTCAAAGGATTGCCAAGAAAAAAGCCTATCGCGCCCAAAACGGCAAAAGCGCTTATTGATTTCAATATTATTTTTTCTTGCATATGGTTTTTTGTGTTTATATTATTTATAAAGCTGTTTATCTGCTGTTATTATACAATATTTTTTTCCAAAGTCCAAGAGCCGCCAGAGAGAAAGCTGCCATTAGTAAAGAAAAAAATTGGCCCAGTGTCAAAAAGCTGAAAAGAAGCCCGATTTGTTCGTCCGGCTGGCGGAAAAATTCAATTCCAAAGCGGAAAAAGGCATAACCTAGAACATATAATATAAAACCTGGAACATATAGCAATCTATTTTTATATTTTATGCCGTTTCTCAATATCCAGAGAATTAAAAATAAAATTATTCCTTCAAAAAAAGCTTCATATAATTGCGACGGATGACGCAGCAATGTTTCTCCCGGAAAATACATTCCCCAGCTTTTTTGCGTGATTCGGCCGAAAAGTTCTCCGTTTAAAAAATTCCCCAGCCGGCCGAAAAAATAACCGGCCGGAACTGCCGGAACGATAAAATCAGCCCAAGAGAAAAAATTGAGCTTATTTTTCCGGGAAAAAAATAAAGCCGCCAGCAGCGCCCCCATCAATCCTCCGTGATAACTCATGCCGTAAATTCCCGTCCATTGGCCTTGCTGATCAAAAGGAGAAATAATTGCTAAAGGATTTTCCCAATAAAAAGGCAAATTATAAAAAAGAACATAGCCCAGCCGGCCGCCGATAATTGCGCCCAAAAAAGCATTCCATAAAAATTCCCGGATATTCTCTTTGCTCCAATCGCCTTCCTTCTTTTTAATTCGCCATAAAAGCAAGCCGTAAACTGCCACAAAACCCACAAGATACATCAAGGCATACCAGCTAATCTGAAAAAATCCAAAGTGAAACACCAGCGGATTTATCCGCAAAGGCAATTCTTGATAAAATTGCAGCCAATTTTCCATATGAGCTTATTATAGATTATTACGAAGGCTGGTTCAAATTTGGCAGAGAAAAGTTGAAGATGTTTTTAGCGTCATTTGTTTTAAAAAAAATAATTTGATATTATTGAGTTAATTCAACGCTTATGCTCAATAAAAAAATATCCGTAATCATTCCCTGCTTCAATGAAGGCCGGACTATCGGTCAAAACATCCGCCAAATCAATCAATATTTGAAGGAAACTATCGCGGTTTACGAAATTATCGCCGTCAATGATGGCAGCCGGGATAATACTTTAGAAGAATTGCAAAGAACGCAAAAAGAACTTCCGCTTAAGATAATCAGTCATCCGCAAAATGAAGGCAAGGGTAAAGTCGTGCGGGACGGAATTTTGTCGAGCCGCCATGAGATTGTCATGTTTTTGGACGCCGATCTGGCTATTCCCATAGAAGAACTGGAGAAATTTTTAGTCGCCATAGATCAAGGTTATGATTTGGTTGTCGCTTCCCGCTTCGTCCCCGGATTGAAAGTGCTCTGCCGGGTGCTCTGGTATCGAAAAATAATGGAAAGAGTTTTCCGCCTTTTAAGAATGATTATTCTCAATAATTGGAAAGTACAGGACACCCAATGCGGTTTTAAGGTTTTCCGCGCTTCGGTGGCCCGGAAAATCTTTCCGATGGCTACCGTCAAAAGATTCGCTTTTGACGCGGAAATCATTTTTATCGCCAAAAAGTTCGGCTATTCCATCAAAGAGCTTCCCGTAATTTTGCAAAACCCGGAAAGGAGCCACATCCGGCTTTTTCGCGATCCGCTGAATATGTTTTTTTCCCTGCTGGAAATCCGTTGGAACGATTTAACTCGAAAATACAAATGGAAACAAAATGCCTGACCTGGAGAAAAAAGTAATTGTTTCCGCCGATGACTTCGGCCGGAGTCCCGAAGCTAACGCGAATATCCTGGAATTGCTTTCGCTAAAAAAACTGCAAAGAATTTCCGTGATGGTAAACGGGAAGTTTTCTCCGGAAGAAATTAATTCATTAATCAATTCTCAAATTAAAATTGACCTCCATTTGAATTTTCTTAGCTTGCTTGAAAATAACCAAACTTGGAGAAAAAGAACCGGCGTTTCGAGCCGGTTATTGTTTTTTTTCAGAGATTACTTAACAGGAAAAATAAACGTTCCCAAGGCAGCCCAAACTTGGATGGAGCAATTGGAAAAATTTCACACAATTTTTGGCCGCTATCCCGATGGCTTGAATTCTCATGAGAACGTCCACTTTTTCCCTCCTTATTTTAAAATAATTTTAACGCTCGCTCAAAAATCAAAAACAACTTACCTGCGCTTTGGCAAAAAAGATTTTATTGAAGCTACGAATATTGTTTCTTTAATTATTTTCTTTTTAAAAAAAATCAACCGCCGGCGATTTTTAGCTTCCGGGCTTGCTTCTGCGGATTTTTGGGTGAGCCTGGACTGGCTGGAAAAAGACGCGCTTCAAAAAATAAAAAATCTCCCCTCTGGAGAGATTGAATTAATTGTTCATCCGGAAAGAGCCGCTGAATTGGAATTCCTGAAAACCCGGCGGCTTTGAATTTTTAACTATTTATAGCGCAAAGCGTCTAAAGGATTAATTTTACTCGCCCGCAAAGCCGGAACAAATCCGGTCAGAAATCCGACAATAGTCGCGAAAGCGATAATAACTCCCACAAACCACAGCGGACTGAAAAAAAGGACTACCGATTGACCTCCCATTTTTTGCGCGATAAAATTAATCAGCAAATTAAATATTTTTCCTCCCGCCAAACCCAAAATCACTCCGCCCAGCCCGCCTAAAAATCCCATGATGGAGGCTTCCATCAAAAACATCCAGGAAATGCTCCAGTTGGAAGCTCCGATGGCTTTCATAATTCCGATTTCTTCCGTTCTTTCCAGAAGAGCGATGGTCATCGTGTTAAACATACCGATAGCGCTCACCACCAGAGCGATAATGCCGAAAATCATCAGCACCAATTGAACCACGCGGAAAACCTGGTTAGCTTGTTCCACTGTGTCAGAGAGAGAAGAAACCAGAAAACCCTGGCTGGAAATTTCATCTCTAATCTGCCCCAATACCTCATTAGTGGCGCATTTAACTTTTAATTGAGCAAAATTATCGATTTTAAAATCTGCCAGCGTTCCGGCATTGATATAAATCACATTTTCATCGCCTTCAATCACGCCGATTATTTTATACTTTTCTTCCGATAACACTTTCTTGGATTCGCTTTGCAGCTTCCCCTCCGAGCCTTCCTGATCGGAAAGAAAAAAAGTAAAAGTTATTTCCTGGTTGATGATTTCGTCCATATTTTTGTTGAAAACCTGGACAATGGAAGAAGAAACTACCACGCCTTTAGGATTTGCATCGCTTAATATTTCCCCTTTGATGGCTCGCGATCCGCCTAAGCGCAAAAAGGAAGGTTTGATGCCCAAAACCATCAAATCAGCCATTAAATCAGCCACTTTGCCTTGGGCCGAAATATAAAAAGCCGGACTGATTTCCACCACGCCTTCGATAGTTTCAATTTTCTCCAGAGCGGCTCTGTTCAGATTCATTGATTCCGACTTGGATTCGGTCACATCCAAAGTGAGCAGCGCTTCGGAAGTGGTGATTTTTTCCAGAAGAGTTTTTTGGAGTCCGTAACCGAAAGAAACTAAAAATAGAATAGCTCCGATGCCGACTCCCATTCCCAAAATCGTCAGAAACGTGCGAGAAGTTCTGGCTCGAAACATGCGCGTGGATAATTTTAGCAAATCCCAAAAATTCATGTTTAAAATTTAAATTAGACCGAATATTTAAGCAACATAATGACTTCAATTTCCCGCACGATTCTTTCGGCGGTATTTTTATACAAGCCCATGCCGCCCGCTTCCGGCGGAGCGTCTAAAATTTTACGCAGCCCGTTATAATCGGTTTTATTCTCCAGTCTTAATTCAAGCAGGGAAACAAAAATCAATTTGCCTTTCTCCGAAAAATTGAGACCAAAATATTTAATCAAATATTCCGCCAGCGAGACCGCCGCTTCATCCGGATTTCCTCCGATTTGCTGCACTTGATCCAAAATACTTTTAATCCTCAAGGCCAGCGATTTGGATCGGCGCTTGTTCCAATTCGCGCCGCCTTCTTCAAAGGGTAAATCCAAATTTTTTTCAAAAGTCGCCAGATCAATGTTCTTAAAAAGTAACTCTTTGAGAAAATTTTCCGCCGAACTTGCTTGCTCCTCCGATAATTCCGAAAGGACATGGGAAAGCAATTGTTTAGCTTTGAAGGGAATCAATAAAGCTCCCACCTGTTGGGGATTCAATCCTTTAAACATTTTCATCAGCATCTTAAAATCATCCGTAACATTGATCCAGTTTCCGCTTTCTTCAATAATTTCCCGGGCTAATTTCACGGCTTCCACGGGCCTTTTTTCTTTATTCACCTCTTCATTGACAATTCGGCCATCGCGCATATTGATAACGCGGTCGGCATAATATAAATGCTCGCCATTATGCGTAACCATAATGATAGTTTTTTTGTCTATTTCATTCAGCTCTTTGATCAGCCCCAAAAAGTTTTGAGCCGACTTGCTGTCCAAATTTCCCACCGGCTCGTCCGCCAAAATAATCTGGGGATTATTGACTAAGGCGCGCGCGATCGCCACTCTTTGTTTTTGGCCGCCGGAAAGCTGGCTGGGAAATTTATAGGCCTGTTCGGCGATGCCAAAACGTTGCAACAGCAGCATTCCCTTTTCCTTCCTTTTCTTGAGATTTTCACCCTGAAAAATCTGCGGCAAGCAAACATTATCAATGATGTTCAGCGACGAAATCAGATAAAAAGCCTGAAAAATTATCCCTTCCCCGGAGCGATGGAATTCCACCAATTCGCCGTTTTTCATTTGAGCGATATCTTTTCCATTCACGACCACTTCTCCATGAGTTGGAATTTGCAGTCCGGCTATCGTATAAAGCAAAGTGGATTTTCCGCAACCGGAAGGACCATGGATAATCACATACTCCTGGGGGAAAATTTCAGTCGTTATGTTTTCCAGAGCGCGCACTTCGTTCGATTGCCCTTCGTTATAAATAACGCTTAAATCTTTGACTTGAATGATTGACTCCGCCATTTTGTCTTTTTATCCCGCCCTAACTTTACACTGCGCCAAACTTGCCTGCCGGCAGGCAGGGACGCAAAATATCATAGGGTGCAAAGTTAGGGCGGGATTTATTTTTTTATTGGTTAGCTGAATTATACCACGAATAAGGGATGCTAACCTCCGGGTGAGCCTCGGGCTTTATTTTCGCGATAAGCCGCGAGGCGGAAACCGGCGCCCTGCCCGCCTTTAAGGAGACGCGAATTGAATTTAGCTATAAGTTTTTATCGGTTCGAGGCAGAAAAAGGCGCAAAGAATTAAAGATCGGAAAAAAATCGGTGATAAAATTAAAAGCCGCCGCGCCTTCCGGTCCGATAATTCTGAAAAACACCAAAGCCAGTCCTCCGGCATTCACCGCGCCCCAGATCCAGAAATTTTGTTTCGCCACTTTTTTGACCAATCGCCCGATTCGCAAAGCTTCCGGAATTTTATTCAGATTGTCTTTCATCAGAGCGATGTCGGCCGCTTCAATGGCCGCGTCCGCTCCGATAGTTCCCATGGCGATCCCGATATCCGCCAAAGTCAAAGAGGCGGCATCGTTTACGCCGTCTCCCACCATCGCCATTTTTCCTTTGGAACCGATATATTTTTTAACATACGCCAATTTATCTTCCGGCAGCAAATTGGCGTGATAAGTTTCCACGCCCGTTTCCCCGACCACCCGCTTGGCTACATTTTCGTTATCGCCCGTGAGCATAACAAATTTATTGACACCCAGAGATTTTAAATCCATCAGCGCTTCTTTAGCTTCCGGACGAATTTCATCCGCCAACCGGAAATAACCGGCCAATTGGCCGTTATAGCCCACCAGAACCAGGCTGCTTCCGCCGGCTTGCGCCTGGATTATTTTTTCCCGATCATTTGGCAAAATTTCAATCCCTTTTTCTTCCAAAAAAGACGATCGGCCGCAAATTATTTCTCGCGCGCCATATAAAGCCCGGCTGCCTTTTCCGGAAAATTCTTCAAATTTATCCGGTCTGCCGACGGCTATTTTCCGGTCCTTGGCGTAATTTACAATCGCCTTAGCGGAAGGGTGATTAGAAAAAAAATCCAGTCCAGCAGCCAGACTAATTAATTCCTTTTCAGCAACTTGATTATCCGGAAAAAAATTAAACTCTTCAGTTTTCATTTTTCCTTTGGTGAGAGTTCCGGTTTTGTCAAAAATCATCGTCTTAACTTCCGTCAATCCTTCCAGGAAAGCGCCGCCTTTGACAATAATTCCCCGCTTGGCCGCCAAGCCGATAGCCGTGGAAAAAGCCATCGGCACGGCGACCGCGATATCATCCGCGCAAGTCACCAATAAAACGCTAAGCACCAGGGTTAAATCGCGAGAAAAAGAAAAGAGCGCGATGGCCGCGAGGATGATCACCACCACATAAACGCTGGCAAATTTATCCGCCATCGTTTGGATGCCGACTTTCTCTTTTTGCGATTGCTCGACTAACTTGATAATTTTTTCAAAAGTCGTGTCTTTGCCGGTTTTTTCCGTTTTGACCACCAGCGATCCGGAAACATTCAAGGTGGAATTGAAAACCCGGCTGCCGGCTTTTTTTTCTACCGGAATTGATTCTCCAGTCAAAGAAGACTGATCCACTAAAGCCTCTCCGTTGACAATAATTCCGTCTACCGGAATTCTTTCTCCCATTTCCACGATGACCAAATCGCCCGCTTCGATTTTAGCGTAAGAAACTTCTATTATTTTATCGCCTCTTTTGACTTTGGTTTTAGCCGGCTTAAGTTTAAGCAGGCTTTTAATCGCTCCGCGAGATTTGTTTTCCGCGTAAGTGGCCAAAACTCTGGCCGAAGCCAGCATCAAACTGATAAAAGCGGCCGAGGCCCATGCTTTATTGAAAATGGAAACGGCGAGCGCTACCGAAGCTAAAAGATCAATCGTTATTTTTTTATTTTTTAGAGATTGAAAGGCGCTGATTAATACCGGAAAGACGGCAAAGCTGGCAAAAAAAATTAAAAGGACTTGATCCAAACCCGAGGGTAAAAAACCGGCGTAGTGGCCGATTAAAATCAGAACCAAAATTCCCACTAAAAATTTGTCTAAATTAATTTTATTCATTCTCCACATTAATTTTAATTATATGCCGCTAAAACAGCTAAAGAATATGGATTTTCAAGAAATTCTTGTTTGAGAATTTGAATTTTCTCCAAAAATTTTTCAAGGCTGCCGTCGAAGGTGGAAAAATTTTTGGTTAGAAAATTCGGGGTTCGAGTTAATTTCGAGAAAATTTATATTCTTCAGTAATCTAATATCTTTTTTATTATACCATTTTACCTTTGGCCGCATAAGTTCCCGCCGCGTAGCCGGTGCTCCAGCAAATTTGCAGATTATAACCGCCCGTTGGCCCGTCCAAATCTAAAATTTCTCCGGCGAAAAATAAATTGGAAACCAGCTTTGAACGCAAAGTTTTAGAATCAACTTCTTTCAAATCCACTCCGCCGTTAGTCACAATCGCGTGATCAAATCCCAAAAGGCAAGTGACCGTAAGCTTTAAATTTTTTAATATCCTGGCTAATTCTTTTCTCTCTTCCCGGCGCCAGGAATTTATTTTTCGGTCCGGCGCGATCCGGCTTAGCTTAATAATGGGATTGATTAATTTTTGCGGCAAAAGTTCCGGCAGATAATTGCGGAAATTTTTGTTGCTGAAAAGCCGGCAATCTCTTTTTAGCCGTTCATCCAATTTTTCCAAATCCAACGCCGGCTTAAGATCAATATTCAGCCCCACTTTTCCCTTTTTTAATAATTCTCCCGCCTCTTTGCTTAAATCCAAAATAACCGGACCGCTCACGCCCCAATGGGTAAAGAGCATCTCGCCAAAGCGAATCGCCTGTTTTCGGCCGTTTTGCCACAAATTCACGCCGACATTTTTTAAACTCAAACCTTGCGCTTCTCGCGGCCAGGTTTCCTCTGTTCGCAACGGCACCAAAGCCGGCGCGGGATTAATTACGCTATGCCCTAATTGTTTTGCCCATTGATAACCGTCTCCGGTCGAACCGGTCGCCGGATAAGATTTTCCGCCAGTGCATAAAATATAATTGCGCGCTGCAATATTTCCTTTTTTCAGATTAACACTTTTAATTCTGCCTTTTCCCCGCTCAAAACTTTCTATTTCCGCCCGACAGAAGATTTTGACTTTATTGGCTTTTAAATATCTTTCCAAAACAGATAAAACATCCCGCGCCCGATTGGAAACCGGAAAAACCCGCCCGCCTCTTTCTATTTTGGTTTTCAATCCTCTTTTTTCCAGAAATTCAATCATTTTTTCCGGACCAAACGCCGCCAAAGAAGAGAAAAGAAATTTTCCCTGCCTGCCGGCAGGCAGGCCTTTTTTACCACTTAATTTTTTAATAAATTCCGCATCGTTAAATTCGGCTTGCGTAATATTGCAACGGCCTTTGCCCGTAATCAAAAGCTTGCGGCCCAAAGAATCATTTTTTTCCAGCAAGACCACTCTGGCGCCTAATTCACCGGCTCTTCCGGCCGCCAGCATTCCGGCCGGTCCGCCGCCAATCACTACCACATCAAATTGTTCGGCTATTTTTTCCACTATTTTTCCAGCAGAGTAATGCTTTTAATGACAATATCTTCCAGCGGATGGCTGTTGGCGTTAACTTTGGCGTTTTCGATTTTATCCACAACATCCATCCCTTCCGCCACTTCCCCGAAATTCGTGTGCTTGCCGTCCAGCCACGGTGTCGATTCGGCCGTGACAATAAAAAATTGGGAGCCGTTGGTATCGGGTCCGGAATTAGCCATAGCCAAAGAACCCCGCGTTAATTTACGCGCGTTGATTTCATCGGCAAATTGATAGCCCGGCCCGCCTTGCCCGTCGTTTGACCAATCGCCATCTTTGGAATTCGGATCGCCGCCTTGGATCATAAAGCCCTTGATCACCCGGTGAAACTTGGTTTCGTCATAAAATCGCTTATCGGCCAGCTGCAAAAAATTATTGACCGTAAGCGGAGCTTCGGCGTTATACAATTTAATTTTTATTTTTCCCCAATTAGTTTCCACCAAAACGGCGGAATATTTTTTCGCATAATCGCCCTCGACTTCTCCCAGAGCTTCATTTAACCTGGTGTTTTCCTGGTCCATAGAATTTTGAATATTTTGTTTAGCTTGCTCTTTCGTTTCCAATAAATTGGAAATATAACCGGAATTGGGTTTTTTTTCCGCTTCGGTTGTTTTTTATCTTAAAATCGCGTCATCACTGGAAAAAGTTCCGCAACCAGCCAATAATAGACTACTGATAACCACTACCCAAATTTTGGATCCCATACGCTTAAATTATTTTTAATGATTATGCTCTTTATATAATAATTCCTAGGAGCTACAATAGCAAGGAATATATTAATTGATTAAAAAAATCAGCCTTAACGGAAGACTCAGGAACGAATTCCGCCAAATGAGCGTAAAAAAACTCCGCAATCTTTTTTGCGGAGCAAAAATTAGGAGTTTTAGCGAATGAGGCGCGAATTCGTCTGAGATTGCAGTTAGGCTGAGAGTTCTTTTGCAACTTTTCTTTCGGCAAAGAAAAGTCGAAAAGAATTAATTACAAATTTTCTTGCAACAATTCACATCTTGGAAAATCAACTTTGCCGCAAAGCTTTTCTTCTCTCAACAACGGTTAAATATTGTTTGCGCAATCTAACGCTTTGCGGCGTGATTTCCAGATATTCGTCTTCCGCCATAATTTCCAGGCCTTTTTCAATCGTGAGCGCCGAGGCCGGCGTCAATTGAATGGCTTCGTCGCTGCCGGAAGCGCGCATATTGCTCAACTGCTTGCCTTTAATCGGATTGACACTCATGTCCTCTCCTTTGGAAGAATTGCCTATAACCATGCCTTCGTAAACTTCCGTTCCCGGTTCGATATACAAAATTCCGCGATTTTGCAGATTCCACAAAGAAAAACCCAGCGCTTTGCCGGTGGCCATCGAAATCATCGAACCTGTGTCGCGTTTTTTGATTTCTCCCGCGTAATCCTTATAGCCGATAAACCGGGAGCATAAAATGCCTTTTCCGCGCGTATCAATAATGAATTCACTGCGATAGCCTAAGAGCCCCCGCGTGGGAATTTCAAAAATCATTCTAACCTGACTCCCGCTGGTTTTCATATCTTTCATCAGGCCTTTTCTTTTGCCTATTTTTTCCATTACCGCTCCGGAATAATCTTGAGGCATATCAATCAGCGCTTCTTCAAACGGTTCCAATTTTTTCCCCTCTTTTTCTTTAATAATGACTTGCGGCTGGGAAACCTGAATTTCATAGCCTTCCCGCCGCATATTTTCCAGTAAGATAGCGACGTGCAGCTCTCCCCGGCCGTAAACTTTATAGGATTCATTAAGAAAATCAATGCGCAGTCCCACATTTATTTCCAATTCTTTTTCCAACCTTTCCCGCAATTGTTTGTTGGTCACGAATTTTCCTTCGCGGCCGGCAAAAGGAGACTTATTCACCATAAAATTCAAAGAAATGGTCGGTTCGTCAATGGTAATCGCCGGCAAAACCGCTTGTTCCCTGTTTTCACACAGAGTTTCGCCAATATCGATATCCGGAAAACCGGCCACCATCACGATATCTCCGGCCGAGGCTTCCGCTACCGCCACTCTTTCCAAACCTTTAAAAGTAAATATTTTTGTCGCTTTTCCGATTTTAATTTCTCCGTTAATTTTTTTCAGCACTAAATTTACTCCTGTTTTAATGGTTCCTTCACGCACTCGGCCTACGGCCAGCCGTCCTAAAAAATTATCATAACCCAGATTGAAAGGTTGAAAACGCAAAGACGCTTTTGTTTCAGCCAAAGCGGAAGGAATTTTTAGTAAAATAGTATCTAACAAGGGTGAAATATCCTTGGATTCATCGGTTAAATGAATTTTAGCGATACCTTGTTTACCGATGGTATAGACCACCACAAAATCCAGCTGCTCATCAGTCGCTCCCAAATCCAAAAAAAGTTCAAAAACTTGTTCTTGCGTTAAATCCGGATTAGCCGCCGGCTTGTCGATTTTATTAATCACCACAATCGGCTTTAGCCCCAATTCCAGAGATTTTTTCAATACAAAACGGGTTTGCGGCATCGGACCTTCTTGCGCGTCCACGACGAGAAGCACGCTGTCAATAGAGCGCAACACCCGTTCCACTTCCGAACCGAAATCGGCGTGCCCCGGCGTATCGACAATATTGATTTTCGTTCCACGATAAAAAACCGAAGCGTTTTTGGAATAAATCGTAATGCCGCGCTCTTTTTCCAAAGTGTTGGAATCCATGCTGGCTCCGTCCTTATCCACCATTCCGGTTTGCCGCATAATGGCGTCCGTTAAAGTGGTTTTGCCGTGATCCACATGGGCGATGATGGCGATGTTCCTAATTTCCATAAAATAAAAACTGCTTTGAAGCAGTCCTTTTAAACTGTTAACTCTTAGATACTAACACAAAAATATCTACAAAGCAAGAAATTACTTATCTTCAGCCTAAAAAAATATTTTGTAAAGAATAATCTAATTATTCCCAGAAACCGGCAAATTCATCTTTCACTTTTTCAAATTCCTCCATTTTATCCGCGCTTAAAGGGGCGCCTTTGGGCAGCTCCAGCTTCAACGGATTGACGGGAGAACCGTTTAATTTCATGCCGTAATCCAAATGCGGTCCGGTGGACCAGCCGGTCGAACCGACATATCCGATCACTTGGCCCTGATTCACGCTAACGCCGCTTCGAACACCTTTGGCAAAAGCGCTCAAATGCCCGTAGTGGGTCGCATAGCCGTTGTTATGACGCAGGCGTATCATTCTTCCCCAACCGCCTTCCCAACCGGCACTTACGACCGTTCCGCGCGCCGTTGCCACTACCGGCGTCCCGATCGCCGCCGCGTAATCAATTTGATAATGGGCGGAAACCGTGCGGGTAATCGGATGATAGCGCGCGCCGGTAAATCCGGAAGAAATATAGCGATAACTTAAAGGCGCTTTTAAAAATTGCCGTTCCAAAACACGCCCTTCGACGTCGTAATAGCCCCCCTGGCCGTCATTATCGAAATAATAAGCGTAATGAGTCGTTCCGTCATTAATAAATTTAGCACCCAAAATTTTTCCGTCCGGCGCTTCTTTGCCGCCGCGCGCGCGTTTTTCATAAATTACGGTAAATTGATCGCCCTGCCGGATTTCCGTCATAAAATCAATATCAAAAGACAAAATATCGCTTATTGCCAAAACCGTCGGCTCGCTGATGCCCGCTTCCAGCGCGTCCATATAGAAAAAATTATTAATCGTGGCGCTGACGATTTTTCGCGAAACTTCATAAGCGATTTTTTCTTCCCGCGCGCTGAAATCATCTCCGTTCCGCTCGACAATAATCAGGGATTCGGTATTGCGGTCATATTCCAGACATTTCGCTCGTTCTTCTTCCTGATTAAAATAGAAGCGTAAGTTCTGGCCGATTTTGATATGTGTAAAATCATAAACATCTTTGGCCGCTAGAAGCAGCGCCGCCGTGTCATTGGCGTCCCAACCGCCCTGCGCGCTAAAAACCTCGGCTGGAATATCGCCTTCGGCTACAGTATAATTGACAATCTTTTCTTCGGGTTCTTTCAGTATTTCCTGACTGGCCGGAATATCTTCAAGGACGCTTGCATTTTCCCCAAAAAAATCAAACCAGCGGAAAAAACCGTAAAGAATCAAAACGAGAACGAGTCCCAAAAAAAATTTGAGCTTCCTGTTATTTTTCGCCGATTTCAAAGACGGCTGTTTTAATTCCATAAAAAATCATTAGCCCTGCTTTAAGCCGAAAATCGCCTTGCTTTATCCTTACCAACGCAGCACTTCGTGAACGATATCCACGACTTTTTGAGGAGTCGTCAAGGCTTTGACTATATAAAAATGCGTCCTAAATTTCCCCACTCTGGCAAAAGTTTTTTCATCGCTGATATTGCTCAAAACAACAACCGGAATGGACTTAATCGAATCGTCCTTTTTCATTTCCGCCAGAACATCCAGCCCGTTTTTTACCGGCATTTGCAAATCCAGAAGAATGATGTCCGGTTTTTGTTCGCGCATCAGCTTAAGACCCGCCTCTCCGTCAGCCGCGCTGATTACTTCAAATCCTTCCAATTTGAATTTCATCGAGTAAATTTCCCGGATATCGTCTTCGTCGTCTATGATGCAAACTTTCTTGCTTTTTTCAGAAATATTTTCCATAGATTTTTTAATAACTTAATTATTTTCTATAATCCTTCTTCGATAGACCGACTCTTTTTCAGATCAATTATAACACAATCTTTCCTATTAACAGAAAGCTTGCCTGTTAATTTGCGGGCTGTTTAAGCGTAAAAAACTTTATACAAGAACTGGATTAAAAAGTTCGTTGTTATACAAGTTTAATTATGCTATATTTATAGCATAATTACTTGATTCAATAATAATTGGACGACTTATTATTGGATACGGGTTAAAATATATGGAAGCAGAAACCAGCTCGGATTCGTTAACTATCCGCTATCGAACCCTCTTGGCGGCTATCCCCGACATTATTATGGAAGTAAATAACAAAAAAATCTATACTTGGGCTAATCGGCTGGCATCGGCTAAAAAACAGGCGGATTATAAAATTTTTCCCCGATCAGCCAGGACGCGATCACCATAGTTATAAACAAAAAAATCACGAACAAAGTGTATGTTGATTTCCAGTCTTTCTTAATAACCAGGACGGTCGGCACCGACGAGATTAAAGATAACAATCCGACCACGCAGACGGATAATGTTCCGAATTGGCTGATAAAGCAATCGCAATTAATCATCAGTCCCAGCGATCTTATAGCGTATAAACAAACCAAAAAAACAACCACAAAAGGAACCAGCAATTTTATCGATATCTTCTTCCAATACATAACGCTTTATTCGGATTATAATCCGCTGAAGAACTGAAAAATATCAATTTTCAGCGGTTTCGATTATTTCCTGTATTCTACCACAAGTTTTACCATCCCGCTCGAGCCTAAAAAACCAGGGCTGAAACAGGTCTGGAAAAGTTTTAGGTCGCTTGTCCGCTTCCGGCAAAAACAAACGGGAGAGACCTCTTTGCCGGAGCGAAGATGAAGAAAGAAAAACCTCCGCGAAAAACGCGCTTATTTGAAGTTGAAAATTTTATTGGGAAGAATTTACTTTAGCTTCCAGGTCTTTTATTTTTTCTTTCAGATTAATCATGACCATTTCCCTTCCGACCGTAATATCCTGAAACTTCTCCAGTTCTTTATTTTTTTCTTCCAGTTCCCTGGTTCGTTTTTTTACCATCTCCTCCAGATCTTTTTCCTGTTTTTTCATCAGATTTTCTTTTTCGGCGTAATAGTTGATTTTTTCGCTCATCTCCCCGGGCGTCAATCTCATCTCTGCCGCCATTTTGGCATAAACATCGGAAAGGCGCGCCGTTTCTTCTTTGGTAAAAATTTCTTCTCTCGCCAGAGCTTCGCTGGCGGAAGACGCTCCGATATATCTTGCCAGCGTTTTTTCAGAAACATTGCATAATTCAACCAGCTCGCTTAGGGTAATTTTATCCTTATTAATAAGATTGGCTTCCATAAGGCACTGCTGAATCACCTTTTCCGCATCCTCGCTTTTGAGATATCTGTTGAAAACCGTACTGATGGTTTTAATTTTATTCTCTATGACAATGTCGCTTTCTTGTTTTGCCGCGCTATGCAAAAACACGTCTTTCTTCTTCATAATGTCCAAGAAGTCGGCGGCAATTTGTTTTTCCGATTCGCCTTGGCGGAAGAAAAGAGAACCTAAAATATAAAATCCGCCGTTGAAAAGCATAGTCAAAAGCACCGTCAAGGCCAGAGGATTGAGGCTCGTGATTCCGAAAAGTTTTTCCGGATTCAGAAAATGTATTCCCAATGGCCCGTCTGACAATAAAGACTGGCTTAACCATCCGCTCCTGACAAAAGTCGGCATCAGGGAAGTGTATCCCCATAAAATAAATCCGGCCGTAAGCCCCATTATGGTTCCCGCCTTGTTGCCTTTTTTCCAAAAAAGAGCGCCGATTATAGATGGAGCGAACTGAAGCACCGCGGCGAAAGAAACCATTCCGATCTTGACCAAAGTATAAGAAGAACCGGCTACTTCTTCAAACAAATAAGCGATAATTATGATCAGACTTATCACCACCCATCTCAAGCCCAGAAGGTGCCGGCGGAAAAAAGCGGATATTTTTATTTTTTCAAATAACGGAAGTATCAGATGGTTTGAAGTCATGGTAGCCACGGTAAGCGCGGAAATCATAATCATGGAGATCGCGGCGGAAAAGCCGCCGATAAAAACCAGCATCGAAAGCCATAAGTTCCCTTGCTTTAACGGCAATTGCAAGATGAAAATGTCGGCTGTTTTTACGTCATAACCCTTAAGAATTCCGGCCAGCGCTATAGGAAAGACAAAGATTGTGATCGCGATGAAATACACCGGCAGAAGCCAGGTGGCCGTGCGGACGAATTTTTCACTCGTGTTTTCCACCACGGACATATGAAATTGTCTCGGAAGGAACATAATCGCGGAAAAGGACAGGATAGTATAAGCCATAAAAAGAGAGTAGGAAGGCGTGTTTCCGCGTTGAACCGCGGAGAGAGCTTCGTTGCTGGCGATCCGCGAAAAAATATCGCCGAATCCGTCGTATAAAAAGTAGGTAACGAAAAATCCTACCGCTAAAAAAGCGATGATTTTTACGATCGCCTGAATCGCGATCACCATCACCAGGCCGGGATGTTTTTCAGCCTGGTCAAGCTTCCTTAGGCCGAAAACGATGGCAAAAATGATAATAGCCGCCAGAACCAGCGGTTCCACATTGCCCATGGCGCTTTTAACAACTTCGTTGCCGGTAGTTATGTAGGCGTAAGAGGTAAAAATAGCTTTCAGCTGAAGAGATAAATACGGAACAATGCCGATAAAAGCTATTACCGACGCGATAGCGGCCACGCTAGCCGATTTTCCGTAGCGCGCCGATATGAAATCGGCGATGCTGGTAACATTATATTCATTTCTGATCCGTATTAATTTTTTCAATACCGCCCACCAAAAAATAAAAAACAACGTAGGAGCGATATAAACCGTAATGAAAAGGAAGCTGGTCGTAGCCGCCAGGCCGACATTGCCGTAAAATGTC
>Ga0066636_10000977_pt1 | contig 17206 bp, 18 predicted proteins | sample CryGeyCG2014_080_2_FD_62736 | JGI IMG/M metagenome (GOLD analysis project Ga0066636, IMG submission 62736) | Groundwater microbial communities from aquifer - Crystal Geyser CG07_land_8/20/14_0.80 | ecosystem: Environmental > Aquatic > Deep subsurface > Groundwater | place: USA: Utah: Grand...
TCCTTGATCTTGAGCACAAGGACCTGCGGCGCGCCCGTGCGGCAGCATGGAACATCATTCCGACAACTACCGGCGCGGCACGGACCGTCGGGAAAGTCATCCCGGAGCTCAAGGGACAGCTCGACGGTTTCGCCATCCGCGTCCCGGTGCCCGACGGCTCAGTGACCGACTTCGTTGCCGTCGTGAAACGTGAGACAACGGTTGAGGAGGTCAACGGCGCGGTCAAGGCTGCGGCGGATGGACCGCTCAAGGGAATCGTCGAGTACAGCGCCGAGCCACTCGTCTCCTCCGACATAGTCGGGAACGCGCATTCTGTCATCTTCGACTCCAAGCTTACCATGGTGAAGGGGACCCTCGTGAAAGTTGTCGGCTGGTACGACAACGAGTGGGGGTACTCGTGCCGTGTCGTGGACCTTGTGCGGAAGGTTGCCTCACTCTTCTGATTCCCACTATCTCTTGCCGGGTGTCATGGCGAACGGCGACACGCTGCCATCTGTCGCCGCTTGCCATGTCGACTTCGAGGAGTGTCATGAAGCGATCCGCTCTGATCCTGCTCGCGGCGCTCGGGACGTCGATCGTCCTCACAGCCGGCATGGGCTTTAACGACGGGTTGGTGCTTCTCTTCCCTTCAGCGATTGGCATGGAGTTGTACCTGAAGGCTTTCTTCCTCAAGGGACGCATCGCATCGGTGCGCTTTCAACATTCACAGTTCTACACAGAAACCGTGATGAGGTCGTACCATGAAGAAAATGACCATTGACGACATTGCCGTTGCCGGCAAGCGCGTGCTTGTTCGCGTCGATTTCAACGTCCCCCTTGAGAAGGGGAAGATCACTGATGACACCCGAATCGTTGAAACCCTCCCGACCATCCGGAAGCTTCTTGCCGGGAAGGGACGGCTCATCCTCATGAGCCACCTCGGACGGCCGAAAGGCGGGCCGTCCCTAGAGTTCAGCCTTCAGCCGGTGGCGGTGCGGCTCGGCGAGCTCCTTGGTGTGAGTGTGAAATTCGCCTCCGATTGTATCGGGGGCGAAGTCGAAGCGACGGCGGAAGGATTGAAGGACGGGGAGGTCCTCCTGCTGGAAAACCTGCGCTTCCACAAGGAGGAGGAGAAGAATGACGAGACGTTTGCCCGGTCGCTCGCAAAGCTTGGAGATGTCTACGTGAACGACGCATTCGGCAGCGCCCACCGTGCCCATGCCTCGACCGAAGGTGTCACACGCTTCCTCAAGCCGGCTGTCGCGGGATACCTCATGCAGAAAGAGCTTGCGTACCTCGGCGGAGCCCTCGAAAACCCTGCGCGACCGTTTGTGGCAGTCCTCGGCGGCTCGAAGATTTCAGGGAAAATCGACGTGATCCAGAACCTCCTGGGGAAGGTCGACGCGCTTCTCATCGGCGGCGGCATGGCGTTCACGTTTTACAAGGCGGAGGGGCTTGAAATCGGGAGCTCCCTCCTCGAAGAGGACAAGGTCGCGCTCGCCGCTGACCTCAAGAAACAGGCCCAGGTGAAGAAGACGAAGATGCTTCTTCCTGTCGACTGTGTGGTCGCGGACCGCTTCGCTGTCGATGCCGAGCGAAAGGTTGTCCGCGAGGACGAAATCCCCGGCGATTGGATGGCGCTCGACATCGGGCCGGACACCGTGAAGATCTTCAGGGATGAGATACTCAAGGCGAAGACGGTCGTGTGGAACGGGCCCATGGGCGTCTTCGAGATGGAGCCGTTCGCCGCAGGGACGAACGCGGTGGCACAGGCGCTTGCCGATGCGACGAAGTCAGGCGCGACGACGATCATCGGCGGAGGCGATTCTGCCGCGGCGATTGCGAAGGCGGGACTGAAGAACGCCGTCTCGCACGTCTCTACGGGGGGCGGAGCATCGCTCGAATTCCTCGAGGGGAAAATCCTTCCCGGCGTCGCAGCGCTGACGGACAAGGCGTGAGGAAACGATTCCCTCTGCGAGGGCGTTATGGTAGCGGAATTCCGCGCGAAGAAATGAGTCCACCACATGCCGATTGACCTTAATCCGGGCACACGCCGCGGACAGTATTATCGCCCGAGCTTTCTCGGGGGCGGATTCGGTTTCTTTCCCCCCGTGATCAAGGTCCTCCTCCTCATCAACGTAGGAGCGTGGCTTTTCCTCTGGTTCTTCGGGACCTTCGGGATCGACGGATATCCGCTCCGACTCTACGTCTATGAGCTCTTTGGGCTGCGCCCGATCGGTGAAGGGTTCTGGCTGTGGCAGCTTGTCACGTACATGTTCCTCCACGAGGGACTCGGCCACGTCTTTTTCAACATGTTCGCCCTCTGGATGTTCGGGACGCAGCTCGAGAACGACTGGGGTTCACGGAAGTTCCTCACGTACTACATGGTGACGGGGATCGGGGCGGGGTTGAGCAACCTGCTCGTCGCGCCCCTCTTCGCAACGCCGATGATGACTATCGGCGCGTCTGGTGCCGTGTACGGCATCCTCATCGCATTCGGCATGCTCTACCCGGAGCAGCCGATCTACCTCTACTTCCTCTTTCCCATCAAGGCAAAGTACTTCGTCGGCTTCTACGTCCTCCTCGAGCTTTTCTCCGGGGTGACGGGGACAACGGACGGGATTGCCCACTTCGCGCATCTCGGCGGCGCGCTCGTCGGATTCCTCTACATCATGCTTGACCGCCGCGGCTATGCGCTCGATGAGTACCTGGCGCGCCTGAAGGCACGATGGGAAGCGCGTCACCGGTCCCCGCTGAGGTACGTCCGGCGGGACGACGAGGTGGTCGATGCGAAATTCGAGGATGTCGAGGAGCGCCAGAAGAGGGAGAAGGAGCAGCTCCAGCACCGGGTCGATGAGATCCTCGAGAAGATAAGCAAGTCGGGCTATGCAAACCTGACTGAGGAGGAGAAGCAGATTCTCTTTAATGCGAGCAAGAAACTTGATGTGTGAAACGAAGGGCTGGAGATGAATAGCGGAGATGCGGCGGGCATCGGGAGTGCGGTGCGCACGGGTATCCGGCGGCGTTCCCGGCGCGTGATGGTGGGCGGCGTGCCGATTGGCGGCGACGCACCGGTGTCGGTTCAATCGATGACGAAAACGAAGACCGGCGACATCGAGGCGACGGTTGCGCAGGTCCTGGCGCTCGAAGAGGCGGGGTGCGACATCATCCGGATCACGGTGAATGACCGGGAAGCCGCTGACGCCCTTCCCGCGATCGTGCGGCGCGTCCACATTCCTGTTGTGGCCGACATCCATTTCAACCACGTATTCGCCCTCAAGGCCCTCGAAGCCGGAGTCTCGAAAGTAAGGATAAACCCGGGGAATATCGGGAGCCGCGACCGCATCCACGAGGTTCTCCGCGCCGCAAGAGAGCGAGGGGTTCCGATCCGGATCGGAGTGAACTCCGGCTCCCTTGAGGAGGACATTCTGGAGAGACACGGGTACCCGACCGCGGAGGCGCTCTACGAGAGCGCGATGCGACACGTGGAGATCTGCGAGGAGTTCGGCTTCAGCGACATCGTTATCTCCGTCAAATCGACGGACGTCCGTCTCATGATCGACGCCTACCGCCTCGTCGCGGAACGGACCGACTACCCGCTTCACCTTGGTGTGACGGAAGCGGGGACAACGCGTGTAGGCACGGTCAAATCAGCGGTCGGCATCGGAGCGCTTCTCGCCGACAGGATCGGAGACACGATCCGCGTCTCGCTCACCGATGATCCCGTGAAGGAGATCGAGGTCGGGAAGGAGATTCTCCGGTCGCTCGGCCTCGCGACGAGAAACGTTGAGCTCATTACCTGTCCGACCTGCGGCCGGCTGGAGGTCGATCTTTTCAGCATCACGCGCGAGCTTGAAGAGGCCCTCGGACATCTGAAGAAACCCGTGAAGGTCGCCATACTCGGCTGTGCCGTGAACGGCCCCGGGGAGGCGAGCGAAGCCGACATCGGCGTTGCTTGCGGCAAGGGTGTCGGTATCCTGTACCGGAAGGGTGAGGTCCTTCGGCGTGTGAAGGAGGAAGAAATCGTCTCTGCGGTCATCGAAGAGGTGATGAAGTTCCAGCCGGAGACGTGAACCTGCCGCCGGCGGGCCGCTTGAGCAACTTGCCTGTAACGACGTCAAGACTCCCCGCCGCCGTCGGTAGCGGGAGGGTTGTTCTCTTGCATCCCGCCAGGCATGGAGAACCAGTTGAGCAGTCACGAATCGCCCCTGAGAGTATCCATCACCCGTGTGCGTGCCTCCTCGTACGACCTCCCTGTGCCCCGGTACGCTACGGAAGGGTCGTCGGGGATGGATCTCTGCGCAGATTGCGAGAGTCCGATCGTGATCCCGCCGAAGGGGATTGCTGTCGTCCCGACCGGGTTCCGCGTTTCTCTACCTCCCGGCTGTGAAGGGCAGGTGCGTCCGCGAAGCGGCCTTGCGCGAAACCACGGTGTGACAGTCCTCAACGCCCCCGGCACAATCGACTCGGACTACCGCGGCGAGATACAGGTGATCCTCATCAACCACGGTGAGGCACCGTTCCGGATATCGCGAGCGGACAGGGTCGCCCAGCTCGTGATCGCACCGGCGGTTCGCATTGAGTGGATTGAATCGGACACACTTGATGCGACGAAACGCGGTGAGGGAGGGTTCGGCCACACGGGCCCATGATCGCCGCGGTTCAGAAAGAGTCTTCACGATTCGAGAGATGCCGATGAATCCACGGAGGGAAATCAAAGTCGAGCGGTGGCAGGATGCCGCAGTCTTTGCGGTTGGCACTGCGCTTCTCTTCGTGCTGGCCTACACCGTCCGTCAGTATTTCTCCCCCTTTGTGGCTCTTGCGGCGGTCTTCGCCGTTCTCTACCCGCTCCGCCGCTCGCCCCACGTGAAGGGAATCCTTGCGACGGCCGTCGGGCTCTTTCTCATCTGGTTCATCGGTGAGCTCGTGGCCCTCCTCACGCCTTTCATCGTCTCGCTCGTTCTCGCGTACATCTTCTCACCGGTCGTCGATTCGCTCGAGCGCCGCCGTGTTCCGCGCTGGGGAGGTGCGCTCATCGGCGTTGCCGGCTCCGCCGCTGTGATCGTGGCTGCGCTCGTCTTCCTCGGTCCCCTCGTTGCAGGGCAGTTTAAGAGTTTCCTTCTCACGATCGCGCCGGCGGTCTCATCGTTTGTTCAGCAAATGAATTCCGGGGAGCTCATCGCGAGGCTCCAGGCAATGGGAATCCCGGCCGACCCGCTCAGGGAGCAGATCACCCGCGAATTCGGCCCCCGGCTCGAGCAGCTCCTCAGCGGCCTTATGACCGCGGCACTTGGCCTCCTCTCGAACGTCGGTGCGATCGCAACCCAGATCGTGAACGTGATCCTGGTGCCGGTTCTGACGTTCCACATGCTCAAGGATTTCCACAAGGTCAGGAACGCCCTTCTCGACATTCTGCCGGGACGGGCGCGCGTCAAGGTCGTCAGCTACGGGGCGCGGATCGATACGATGCTCGGACTGTACCTGCGCGGCGCCCTCACCGTGGCCTTCATTGTCGGCTCGCTTTCGACTTTCCTTCTTTGGATCGCGGGAATCAACTATCCGTTTGTCCTCGGTCCCCTGGCGGGCATGCTCGACCTCATCCCTTACTTCGGGATCCTCACGATTCTCATCGTCTCCGTCATCGTCGCGCTTCTGAGCGGCGGCAACATCCTCCTCAAAGCCCTCTTTGTGGTCTTCATCTTTGGTGGAATTAACTTCCTTGAGACAACGTTTCTCCAGCCCCGGATCGTCGGGAGGAAAGTCGGCATTCATCCGCTCCTTCTCATTCTCGCCCTCATTGTCTTCGGCTACTTCCTCGGATTTGCCGGACTCCTCATCGCGGTTCCGACTACGGCCATCCTCCTCGCGTTGCTCAAAGATGAACGGCGCCTCCGCAAGGAGCGCGGAGCGGCGGCCGCGGAGATCTCAGAGTGAGCAAGCTCGGCGTTCTGTACCTCGTTCCCGTACCTATTGGTAACTACGACGACATCACACTCAGGGGACTTCGCATTCTCCGCGAATGCGACGTCATCGCCTGCGAGGAATTCCGCGAGGCGCGCCGGCTCCTCTCACATCTTCAGATCATGAAGCCTCTCATCGGAGTGGATGAGCACACAGAGGAGGAAGCAACGAAGGAAGTTCTGCGTGAGCTCGAAAGCGGGAAGCGCGTGGCTCTGATTTCGGACGCCGGAACACCCGTGTTCTCCGACCCGGGCCTTTTCCTTGTACGTGCGGCCATCACGCGGGGTGTGAGTGTTGTTCCTCTTCCGGGTGCCTCCTCGCTCCTTCCCGCACTCATCGCGTCGGGGTTCCGCAGTGATGCGTTCGTGTTTGTCGGCTGGCTTTCGCCGAAGCGGGATGAGCGCCGGAGGGAGCTCGACAAGCTGAAGCACGAGTGGCGAACGCTTGTCATCATGGATACCCCCTATCGGCTCCTTGCGCTTCTGAGGGACGCGACAGACGTTCTCGGTAGGAAGCGCCGTGCGGCCATCGCGTTCGACATCTCGGCGCCGGCTGAAGAGATTGTGCGCGGGAGGCTTGACGAGCTGCGGAAGCGGTTTGAGGCTTCCCCGAGGAAGTCGGAGTTTGTCCTTGTCATCGAAGGGGCGGTGTGAAATAATGGGACTCCCCTCCCTAATGTCGGCGACACTCTTCTGACCGTCCGATCAGCCGACCAGATTCTTTCTCCGTTCAGCGGCACGATTCCGGTCCCTTTTTCGCTTGCGCCGGACGCCTCTCGCTCGTTCACGGTCTGCTATCGCCAGACGACGGCGCCGCGGGCTGACAGCCAGTGGGTCTACCTCCGCGCCGACACACGGGTGTCGCTCTCCATCGCGATGCTGTTCGACACGAGCGGCAGCATGAATCAACGAATCGGCCCTTCGGACGCGACCTTGCGGATCACTGCCGCCCACGGCACTTGAAATAACCGTGATCGGGTATGCCGACCCGCAGCCGCTCACGGGGGAATACCTGGAGCCGGATGAGATCCATTTTCACGATCTGAAAGGTGTGTGTCGCTCGGTAAGTCGGGGTGGCCGACTCGATAACCTGAAACTATCGGGGTTGCGCGCATGGCATTCGGGCCGGTACCTCGACTCGTTGTTCCTGGGTGCGGCGCGCGAGGGCCACGAGGAATACGCAGAAATGAAGCGGGAGGGGAAGATCAGGTACCGGTGCGTCGGTGGGGAAGTCAGCAGGGAGGAGAGCGGCTATGAATCACGCCGCCGAATCCAGATTATCATCACGAGAACCGCGTCAGAGAAGTGACCGACCGAGTCAAGACGCAAAGGGGGAAGACGATGAGCGGAGTCCTCGGCCGGGTTGAACGCACTGCAATCGTCCTGGGCTCGCTTGCTCTCTTTGGCGCATGCCCATGGGAGGGGATCGCGCGCAGCTTGAACTCGGTTTTCTTCACGGATCTGAACACCGGCTGGACGGTGGGTTGGGGCGAAGAAGAGGGTAGTGTGGCGGTGAGGGACGGAGTGCGGTTTCTCGGGCGGAAGCAGTTTGACCGGGGTATGCGTCAGTGGGCGCGGTTTGACTTTCCGGCGGGAATTGCGTAAATTTCACATCTGAGGGTTGCCTATTTTGGAGGTACAGAGCACGTGCAGACGATGCAACGGACATACGTTCCGAAGACCGAGGGAATTCAGCGGAAATGGTACGTTCTGGACGCTGAGGGGAAGACGCTCGGGCGGCTCGCAAGCGAGGCCGCGAAGGTCCTCCGGGGAAAGCATAAGCCGGAGTTCACACCTCACCTCGATCTCGGGGATTTCGTCGTTGTGGTCAATGCCGCAAAGGTGAGCCTCAGTGGAAAGCGCGCCGAGATGAAGCAGTATTTCCACTACACCGGATACCCGGGCGGTGCGCGGGTGAAGTCGTTCAAGGAGCTGATCCGGACCAGGCCCGAGTTTGTCATCCAGCATGCGGTGAAGGGAATGCTCCCGCACAATCGCCTCGGACGGAAGATGCTCAAGAAGCTCAAAGTGTACGGCGGCAATGAGCATCCGCATCAGGCACAGAAACCGGAGCCGTTTCCAGGCAGCTAATTCCCCCAACCTGTCATTGTGTGAGTTGAACAGATGAGAACACAGAACGTTATCACCGTCGGCCGCCGGAAGGCTTCGGTCGCGCGGGTCGTCCTCTCACCCGGTTCGGGATCGCTCACGATCAACGACCGGCCGCTCGACACTTATTTCCCGACTGCAGTCCTCAGGAATGATGTCTTGAAGCCGTTTGCTGTGACGAACATGGCTGAACATTATGACGTTGCGGTGAAGGTCGAAGGAGGCGGCGTCGCCGGTCAGGCAGGTGCCATTCGTCTCGGGATTGCACGCGCGCTCGTTTCGCTTCATGAGGACCTTCGTCCTGCGCTCCGTGCCGCCGGACTTCTCACGCGCGACCCGAGGATGGTCGAGCGGAAGAAGTACGGACAGAAGAAAGCTCGCAAGCGCTTCCAGTTCTCCAAGCGGTAATCCGGCCGCAGTTTTTTCCATACAACGCATGCCTCCGGATTCCCGGTGAAGTGTTCGCCATACTGATGGTGAATAAACCGGGAAGATGAAGGGGGCAGAGGATACAACTTCAACAGCAAGGAGTCCATCATGCCCAGGGTCGAGCTGACAGACCTTCTCTCCGCAGGTGCGCATTTCGGGCACCTCACCCGCCGCTGGAATCCCAAGATGAAGCCGTACATCTTCATGGAACGGAATGGGATTCATATCATTGATGTGAAGAAGACACAGGAGCTTATCGAGGAAGCCTCGAACGCTCTCGGTGCCATCGCCGCCGAAGGAAAGAGCATCCTTTTTGTCGGGACGAAGAAGCAGGCAAAGGAGGTCATCCGCGCCGAAGCAGACCGGGCGGGGATGTTCTACGTCACCGAGCGATGGCTCGGCGGCATGCTCACGAACTTCACGACAATCCGGAAGAGCGTGAAGCGCCTCACTTCCATCGAGAAGATGGAGCAGGACGGGACGTTCGACAAGCTGACGAAGAAGGAGCGCCTCCAGCTCACTCGTGAGAAGGAGAAGCTTGAGAAGATCCTCTACGGCGTGAAGGACATGACGAGGCTCCCGGGGGCCGTCTACGTCGTCGATGTGAAGAAGGAGGAGATTGCGGTGAAGGAGGCGAAGCGCCTCGGGATTCCGGTCTTTGCGATCGTCGACACGAACTGCGACCCTGATCCAATCGACTATGTAATCCCGGCGAACGATGACGCCCTGAAGACCGTCCAGCTCATCACGACCGTCCTGACCGATTCCGTGGTGGAAGGGAAGGAGCGAAGCTCACGTTCCCAGGCGGAGCGGGAAGCTGACCGCGAGAGAGTGGAGAAAGAAACAGAGGCCGGAGGAGGAGCTGCGTAGACGGGCGGGCTTCATAGACACGAGCGAACGAAAAAGGAGCTATCAGAGGGCATGGCAATCAACACCGAACAGATTAGATCCCTTCGTGAATCCACGGGCGCCGGAATGATGGACTGCAAGAAGGCGCTTGAGGAAACAAACGGAAACACGGAGAAGGCAGTCGACTACCTCCGGAAGAAAGGCGCTGCAGTGGCGGCGAAGCGGGCGGACCGCGCTGCAGAGCAGGGTGTCGTCGAAGCGTACATCCATGCAGGTGGCCGCGTCGGGACACTCGTCGAGATCAACTGCGAGAGCGACTTCGTTGCGCGCACAGAGGAGTTCAGGGCGCTCGCGCGCGATATCGCGATGCAGGTTACCGCGATGAACCCCATGGTCGTGTCGCGTGAGCAGCTCGACCAATCGATCCTCGAGCGGGAACTCGACATCTACCGGACCCAGGCCCGGAACGAGGGGAAGCCGGAACCGCTCGTCGAGAAGATCGCCCAGGGAAGGCTTGAGAAGTTTTTCCAGGAAGTGTGTCTCATCGAGCAGACGTTCATCAAAGATTCCGGCAGGACAATCAGAGATCTTGTCAACGAGGCGATGGCGAAAACCGGCGAGCGCGTCAGCATACGGCGCTTCCAGCGGTACTACCTTGGCGAGACGACCTGAGCCGATATCACAGAGGGGCCCCGCGAGCAGCGTAAGGGCCCATGCTTCTTGTCCAACCCATGAGGCAGTGCATGACCGCTGAGCCGGTGTACAAGCGCGTGCTCCTCAAACTGAGCGGCGAGTCGCTCATGGGGGAGCGCCAGTACGGGATTGACCCGCAGGTCGTGGACCGCTACGCCGAGGAGATCAAGTCAATCTTCGAGCTCGGCGTTCAGGTCGGCATCGTTATCGGCGGCGGGAACATCTACCGTGGCGTAAAGGACTCGGCCGACGGGATCGACAAGGTCTCCGGCGACCTCATGGGGATGCTTGCCACCGTCATCAACTCGCTCGCCCTCCAGAACACACTCGAGCACAAAGGCGTCTACACCCGCCTCCTCTGCGCAATACGTATGGAGGAGATCGCGGAGCCGTTCATCCGCCGCCGCGCCATCCGCCACCTTGAGAAGAACCGCGTCGTTATCTTTGCAGCTGGCACGGGCAGCCCCTACTTTACGACCGACACGGCCGCCGCCCTCCGGGCGATCGAGATCGAGGCCGACGCCATCCTCAAGGGGACGCGAGTCGACGGTGTGTACGACTCGGATCCGGAGCAGAACCCCGCCGCGCTGAGGTTCCAGGAAATCACGTACCTCGACGTGCTCGAACGCGACCTGAAGGTCATGGACCTGACCGCCATCACGCTCTGCAAGGAGAACAAGCTCCCGATTGTTGTCTTCAACATGAACGTACCCGGGAACCTGAGGCGGGTCGTCCTCCGACAGGCGGTGGGGACCACTGTCTCAGAGCTCTCCGGCCGTGACATCGCAAAACCTGAGTTGGTCCCACCAAAGAGCAGGTGATCTATGGCTTCATTGACGGCCGTGAAGGACATTCTGAAGGACGCGGATGACCGCATGCACAAGGCCGTTGAGGCTGTTCATCACGAACTCATCAAAATCCGTACCGGCAAGGCGACCACCGCTCTCCTCGATGCGGTGAAGGTCGACTACTACGGCACGATGATGCCGCTTGCGCAGGTCGCAAGTCTAAGCACCCCCGACATCCACCTCATCGCGGTGACACCGTGGGAAAAGGCGATGATCCCGGTGATCGAGAAGGCGATCCTCGGTGCGAACCTCGGACTCAACCCGTCGAACGATGGGACTGTCGTCCGCGTCCCCATCCCTCCGCTCAGCGGGGAGCGACGGCGCGATCTTGTGAAGCTCGTGAAGAAATTCGGCGAGGAAGGGAAGGTTGCGATCCGGAACATCCGGCGCGACGCAAACGAACACCTCAAACGCGCGGAAAAGGAGGAGCATCTCTCCGAGGACGAACGGAAGAAAGGGGAAACGGACGTTCAGAAGAACACCGACCGGTTCATCAAGGATGTGGACAAGATCCTCGAGTTGAAGGAAAAGGAGATCATGGAACTCTGATGCACTCTGAAGTCCCACGTTGAAGCTCGCTCCGGCTGGCTTCTTTTGCTTCGTCTTTCCCCCGCCTTGTTTGACTCTCTTCATTCGCTTTTCTAATTTCCTTCAAGCTGAAAACCCGACTGCAGTCCTTCGACATCCACGGACGGAGGTTCCGATGAAGGAAGCAATGTTCCAGGAACGGCGCAGCGACGGAAGGGTGAAGTGCAACCTTTGCCCCCATTTCTGCGTAATAGGAGAAGGAAAGAAGGGTGCGTGCGCGGTGCGCGAAAACCACGGCGGCGTTCTCTACACGACAGTCTACGCAAAATCGGTGGCCTACCATGTTGACCCTATTGAGAAAAAGCCGATATTCCACTTGCGCCCCGGCTCACGATCCTTCTCACTCGCCACAGTTGGATGCAACTTCCGATGCAAGTTCTGCCAGAACTGGGAAATCTCCCAGGTCTCAAAGGGGCACGGGGGCCTTGTCGTCGGAGAGTCGCTCACACCCGAGGAGCTCGTGGGCATGGCGCTGAGCGAAAGGTGTGCGACAATGGCGTACACGTACACAGAGCCGACGATTTTCTTTGAATACGCATATGAGACAGCCCGGCTCGCCAGGACGCATGACATGAAGAACATCTTCGTCACAAACGGGTACATCACACCGGAAGCGATTGAGATCCTCGCGCCGATCCTCGACGCGGCGAATGTCGACCTCAAGGCGTTCGACGACGGGACCTACAAGCGCATCATGGGGGGACGGCTCCAGCCGGTTCTCGAGGCTATCAGGCTCTACCGCAGGCTCGGCGTATGGGTCGAGGTGACAACACTCATCGTCCCCGGCGTCAATGACACAGAAGAGGAGCTCCGTTCGATTGCGGAGTTCATCGTGAGCAACGGGTCCGAAGTGCCATGGCACATCAGCAGGTTCCATCCCGACTATGAGATGCTGGACCGCGCGTCGACATCGGCGGAGAGCCTCGAGACGGCGGTTCGAATCGGAAGGGAGGTCGGGTTGAAGTATGTATACACGGGGAACGTTCCTGGCGACCCGAACGAGAGCACGCGTTGTCCGATATGCCGGACCCGCCTCATCCATCGGCAGGGGTTCACAGTCCTCGAGAACCGAATCGTCCACGGACACTGCCCGGTGTGCGGGACGACTATTGACGGGGTCGAGATGAGCCCCGTGGAACACCGCGCAATTCACTGATCGAGAGAAGCCTATGGAAACGCAAGCAGCCAGCGCAGGACTCAAGCGCCTCTACAAATCGCGCCGCGACAAGATGATCGACGGAGTCTGCGGTGGTATAGCGGAGTACTTCAACGTTGACGCTACCATCATCAGGATCCTCTTTGTCGCCATGGCGTTCCTCGGCGGGGCGGGTGTCATCCTCTACCTTGTCGAGATGGTCCTTATGCCGGCGAACCCGGAGCACCTCGCCTCGGGTGCCGTCTCGGCTGGGCGGGAGAAGAACCTCACGCTTGTCTGGGGAAGCATCCTTGTGGTCCTCGGGGTGGTGCTGCTACTCAGCAACCTCGGGCTGTTCGCCTTCTACCGTGTGTGGGAGATGTCGTGGGGCATCGTCTTCGCTGCGGCTCTCATTCTCCTCGGGCTCGCCATCATCTCGCGTGAGCGTCGGATTGTATCATCCGGCTCGACGGAGGCTGCGGCCCCCCAGAGTGGCGCGGCGGCCGAGGCTCCAGGTCCGGAGCTGAAGCGCTCCCGTACGAACAGGAAGTTCTTTGGTGTGTGCGGGGGCCTCGGGAGCTACTTCCGTGTCGACCCGACCGTGGTGCGGATCCTCTTTGTCGTCGTCGGTCTTGCTTCGTTCGGGCTTGCACTTCTTGTCTATCTCCTCCTCGCCATCCTGATGCCGAAGGAGGAGATTCAACAGCAGACAGTCTCGTGAAAGGAGACCACTTCATGAAGTCGCGCAGCTCCATCATTGCCTGGGCTTTGATCGCTCTCGGAGTCCTTCTCCTCGTGAATCAGTTTGGGATTGTGACCCTCGGCGCTGGACGGGTACTCTGGGGTGCCCTCCTTGTCGTCGGTGCTGCGCTCGTCATCCAGTCCGCCTGGCGACACCACAGGGGGAAGCTGTTCTGGGGGAACGTTCTGTTCCTCTTCAGCCTCTACTTCCTCCTCAGGGAGTTTGACGTTATCAACCACGCGGGGCGGACGTTCCTTCCCGCGGCATTCCTTGCGTTTGGCTTTTCCTTCCTCCTCCTCTATGCGTACGAACCGCGCGAGATCGCGCGGCTTGTCCTCGGCATCGTCTTTCTTCTTGCAGCAGGGCTCTGGATCGGCGCGTGGGTGGGGTTCACGGATATCGGTACGCTCGCCGGAATGGCATCCATTTACTGGCCGGTCGTCCTCGTCGTGCTCGGGCTGGCGCTTCTCTTCCGCCGGCGGGAAGACGGACAATCGCATCAGGAGGGTGGTGGTACAACGCCGTCGTAAGGTCAGTGCGCCTCGAGCCAGTTGCTGCCGAAACCGGTCTCGACCTCAACCGGCACGTTCAGCGGGAGCGCGCTCTTCATCTCACGCTCGACAACCGCTGAGACCTCATTCACTTCCTCTTTCGGAAGCTCAAAGACGAGCTCGTCGTGCACCTGGAGAATCATGCGCGCGGCGAACTCCCCCCGGGCAAGCTCCCGGTGAATGTTGATCATCGCGAGCTTGATCATGTCCGCCGCCGTTCCCTGGATCGGCATGTTAATCGCCTGCCGCTCGGCGTTCTGCCGCACGTTCTGGTTCCGCGAGTTGATCTCCGGCAGGAAACGCCGCCGGCCGAGGAGTGTGGAGACGCAGCCGTCCCTCTTCGTTCTTGCAACCGTGCTCGCTACGTATGCGCTGACGCCCGGGTAGTGGGAGAAATACGTCGTGATGATCTCCCGGGCCTTCGACTGCGGGATGTCGAGCCGGCTGGCGAGGCCATATGGACCGAGCCCGTACATGATTCCGAAGTTCACCGTCTTCGCCTGCCGGCGCATCTCCTTGGTTACATCCGCTTGAGGGACGCCGAAGATCCTTGAGGCCGTGCTCGCATGGATGTCCTCATTCCTCTCGAATGCCATCCGCAGCCCCGGGTCCTCCGAGACATGGGCCATGATGCGAAGCTCGATCTGTGAATAGTCGGCCGCGAGGATCCCCCAGCCCTCCCTCCCCGCGACGAACGCCTTCCTCACCTCCCTCCCGAGATCCGTCCGGGCGGGGATGTTTTGCAGGTTCGGATCGCTGCTTGAGAGCCTTCCGGTCGATGCGATCGTTTGATTGAAGGATGTGTGGACGCGGCCCGTCCGCGTGTTTACCAGCTTCGGGAGCGCGTCCACGTACGTCGATTTCAATTTCGAGAGCTGCCGGTACTCGAGGAGCTTCTCAATGATAGGGTGGGCGCGGCGGAGGGTCTCGAGGACGCTGATGTCGGTTGAGAAACCGGTCTTCGTCCGCCGGATCGTCGGCAGCTTAAGCCGGTCGAAGAGCACCGACGCGAGCTGCTGCGTGGAGTTGATGTTGAAGGGTCCCCCGGCAAGCCCATGGATGGCGCTCACGAGTGTGCGGATCTGCGTTTCCAGGTCCTTCGCCATCTCGCCGAGGAAAGCGCGGTCGAGAGCGACTCCCGTAAATTCCATGTCGGCGAGGACGGGGATGAGAGGGAACTCGACCCTCTCGCACAGTTCCATCATCCTCTCCCGCTTGAGGTCGTGCGAGAGCTTCTCCATGAGCTCGCATGTCAGGTCGGCATCCTCCGCAGAGTAGTCGGCGAGGCGCTCGAGTTCGACATCGCGGAGGTGAAGCTGGTTCTTTCCGCTCCCGGTGAGATCTCTGTAGGAGACCGTCCGGTAGTTGCAGTGCTCGAGTGCGAGCGCATCGAGCCCATGCTGACCCTCGGGCTGGAGGACGTAGCTTGCCACCATGGTGTCGAACGGGACACTTCCGATCTCGAAGCCGTGGTTTCTGAGGACGAGCATATCGTACTTGATGTTCTGGCCGCACTTCCGGGGTGATGCACCATCAAGAAGCGGGCGGAGCGCATTCCGGACTTCCTCGAGCGGAAGGCCGGCGGAGAAGTCTCGCCTTTTCGGTCGGTGCGAGAAGAAATCGTTGGCCTCTCCCGCTGTTGTTTCTCCCGCTGACTGCGTTTCCTGGACCGGTATGTAAGAGGCCGAGTGCGGCGCAGCGCAGAGTGAAATGCCCACAAGCTCCGCACCCATCGCATCGCGGGACGTTGTCTCGGTGTCGATGACAACGGATGAAGCACCCAAGAAGGTCTTCACAAGCTCGCGCAGTTCCTTGACGCTGGTCACGATGCGGTAGGAATGAGGCCGCGTTGTAATGTTCTTCTCTGCCGCCCGCACCTCCGGTGCGGGCGTTAACGGTGCGGCGGTCCCGGATGATGGGAGCCGTGCGAGAAGAGACTTGAACTCAAGTTCGGTAAAGAGCTCCCGGAGACGTCCGGCAAGAGGCTGTGAAGCCTTCAGCTCGTGGAAATTGATGGGGAGAGGGACGTTCGTGTCGATCGTGACGAGCTCGCGCGAGAGAAGAGCAAGCTCCCGGTTCTCTTCGAGCTTTTCCTTGAGGGCCGGCTTCCCGATGACGGTGAGGTCACCGTACAGCACATCGATGTTCCCGAATCGCTGCACCAGGTCAATCGCCGTCTTCTCCCCGATTCCGGGGACGCCCGGGATGTTGTCTGACTTGTCCCCCATGAGGGCGAGGACATCGACGACCTGGGCCGGCTCGACGCCGAACCGGGCACGTACTCCGTCCTCATCGACAACTTCGGCGTCGATTCCCTTTGTCCCGGGCTTGTAGATCTTGACGAGTGGTGAGACGAGCTGCATGAAGTCCTTGTCACCTGTGACCATGAACGTCTCCACGGCCTCGAGCTCAGCCCGCTTTGCGATCGTGCCGATCACGTCGTCGGCCTCGAAGCCGGGCACCTCCACGATCGGTATCGCGAAAGCTTCGACGACCTTCTTCAGCATTTCCATCTGTGACGCCATGTCCTCCGGCATCTTCTCGCGCGTTGCCTTGTACGGGGCGTACCGCTTGTGACGGAAGGTCGGCTCCTTCGTATCGAACACGACAGCGATGTGGTCGGGTTGTTCGTCCTCGAGGATCTTCATGAGGGAGGTGGTGAAGCCGTAGATGGCACTCGTGTTAAGCCCCTTCGAATTCACAAGGGGTCGCGAGATGAGGGCAAAGTACGCGCGGTAGGCGAGCGACATTCCGTCGAAGAGGAAGAGCCGCTCGCGCCGGTTCTCAGTCATGGCGCTGTTCCGTTACTCTTCATGAAGCAAAATGAGGAATCGGAGTGTGATATTCAAGCGGGGAGTCGAGTGGATAACAAAACACCCCGGATTCTCTCGAAGCCGGGGTGCAGTAAATGCGCGTCGAAGGCAGGCTGTTGACGGCCTACTTCGCCTTTTCGACTTTGTCAATATCTATGACTCTCACGCCCCCGCGCTCGGAGACTGTCCCGCTGGCGGTCACGTTCTGCGCGATGAAATCGTAGAGCTCGGACTTTGCCGGCATGTGTCCCTTGACGGCGACGTACACCTTCCCGGACTTGTCAAGGATGCCGATCGGGAGCCCGTTGTTGACGCACATCTGGGCACACTCCTTGTGCCCATCCCCCTTGGCACCGGCGCTCGCGTAGCAGGTAATGTCGATTACTTCTCCCGTGATTGTCTTCTTGTTCTTCGGATCGCCCGGGTAACCCTTTGTGAACACCGGGTTGATGACAAGAAACGCGAGGAGTGCAACAGCAACGGCGGCAACATGCATTCGCTTCATGGTTT